>Ga0081534_100110_pt1 | contig 29748 bp, 31 predicted proteins | sample MonGeyMetagenome_FD_71019 | JGI IMG/M metagenome (GOLD analysis project Ga0081534, IMG submission 71019) | Hypoxic/sulfidic aquatic microbial communities from Monarch Geyser, Yellowstone National Park, USA - MG (SPAdes) v1 (version 2) | ecosystem: Environmental > Aquatic > Thermal springs > Hot...
GTGCGATGCTCGACTTCCACGTGAGCTGGCGCGGGAACTCGATCGATGCGTACCTCTTCATCGGGAGGCTGGTCCGCAGGTACGGCGGGGTCCCCATCTACACCGATGGCGCGGGATGGTGCGCGGACGCCCGCAGGTGGGCCGGCGCCGAGCACGTAGTCTACGATCGCCCCCTGAGGAACCTGATGGAGCGCATGGTCCAGCACGTCAAGGAGGGGACCGAGGCCTTCGACGACCTGTTCCCGGCTAGGAAGAGCAGGCTCGCGTCCGGGCGCGCGTTCGAGCGCATGCATAACTGGCTGTCAGCGTTCATGTTCATGCACGACTTCGTGTTCGAGAACGGGGATCTGGGGAGGCCACCGCTCGGGTGGAGGGAGGAGGGGATGCCCCCGTGGCTGGACGTGCTGCGCCCGATCCTCTCGCTCGGGTAGGAGGTGGGCTTAAGGTAACGGAGCCGACCTCTCACCGCAAAAATTTATTAAATGTAAGGAGGAAGCCTCTGGAGGCAATGCTGTCCACGATCGTGCAAATGATTATGATGGGCCTTCTCTTGGGGGGGTGGTTCGCGATGCTATCATATGGTCTTTCAATAGCGCTTGGCATCATTCGTGAGATCAACGTGGCACATGGCGCATTAGTTGTGTTATCGGCCTATTTATCATACATGTCTCTAAGCCTATGGCATATGAATCCATTTCTTAGTTTGGTGTGGATCACTCCTGCGATGTTTGCCTTAGGTTGGATGCTGCAACGCTTTATGCTGAGTAAGGCGCGGCGCGTGGGCTCTAATGATGTTGTTATAACGACATTCGCTATCTCTATAATATTGGCAAACTTGTTGCAGATTTTCTTCACATCTAACACGAAAAGTTTGATTTTGCCCTATGATTTGCTAAGCCTATCAGTAGCCAATATTAAAATCCCCTTGATTGAAGTGCTTGATTTTGTAGCTGGGGTTACGACATATGCCGTGCTCATTGTGATCTTTAAGCGCACCATGATAGGTAAGGCAATGCGCGCATTACCAGTCGATGAAATCTCTGCGCAACTTATAGGCATAAACCCCCAGACTATATACCCTGTGGCTATGGGATTAGCCATGGCAGTTGCAAGCGTTGCTGGAGTATTTCTGGGCTCCATGTTTCCCTTCACGCCAGACTCCGGCACGACATATCTACTATTAGCATTCGGGGTAGTAGTTTTTGGTGGGCTTGGCAATCTGCTTGGAACACTAATAGGAGGCATCATCCTAGGCGAAGTGTTCGTCTTTGCCGGCTATTATATCGGAGCTGAATATCAGACTACCATTACGTTGCTAATAATAGTGGCCGTGCTAATCATAATACCTAGAGGGCTGTTCAAGGGTGAGGTGTTCTAGATGGCGGCGCCAAATCGTGGGCAAATTGGATGGATCGCAGTGCTGGCGCTGATGTTGACACTGCCTCTATGGGCAAGCGGCTCCATTAGCACGGTGGTATTAATTTTAATATACATGTCTGCGTCACTCGCCTGGGGATTCCTTGCGGAATATGGTGGCATAGTGTCGTTAGGACAACAAGTATTCATAGGTTTAGGCATGTATGGTATGATAATATTCGGCACTAATATGGGGATTCCGATGATATATTCAATCGCGCTTAGCGCAGCGATGAACGTAGCGTTGGCGTTGGCCTTATCAACGGTTATTTTCAAGCTCAGGGGCGCTTACCTTGCGATAGGGACGTGGATTCTGGCGGAGGCATTCGAACTCATGTTCACCTACTGGGGTTATGTGGGGGCCGCTACAGGAGCAACATATGAAGTGGCGTATTTGGTACCTCTTACCGATGTATATTATGCGCTGTTAATACTAACGGCGGGCGTGGCTGCCCTCATTTACTATCTATATGAAACCAAGTTCGGCTTAGGTATCAGGGCGGTGGGGTCGAATGAGGATGTTGCTAAGGAGCGGGGAGTAAACATAGCGCTTCTTAAAACAATAATATTCGTGTTCTCAGCGCTAGTGAGCTCGTTAGTTGGATCTCTTTACATATTGTATAATGCTTACGTATCGCCAAGCATAGCTTTCAGCATAACATGGATAGTTACGCTGATATTCGTAAACATAATCGGCGGTAGAGGCAGAATAATCGGAGCAGCGATCGGTAGCATAATTTATGTGGCAATAGTATATCTGACAACTGGGTTAAGCGAATACAGCCTTTTAATTGAGGGTCTGATAATAATCGCGGCTTGGTTCCTCGTGCGGCGCGGCGTATGGTCTTTAATAGCAGATAGGATATCGATTAAGGCTCCGCTTTAAGCTATTCAATTATCGCGTAGTCATTTCATGATATCGCAACCCTAAGACTACCTCCACCGCCCGCCTGATCGGCTATACTTGTTGCGTCTCTTTCACCGGCTCCGTTACCTCAGAGCTCCTGGACCGCGTCGCCTTTATCGCCGGGAGCTCCCCCGTGTCCACGTCCATCGCGGCCCACACGTAGACCTCCCGGCCGTTCACCTTCTCCACGGTCTCGTCCACCGCGATCAGCCTCCTCCCCCTCGGCGGCACGGTCCACCCGACCGACCCGAGCGCGCGGGCCCAGTTGAGCACCGACGAGTGGGACGGCTTTCTTCCATAACGATCCCCCATCGCGTCGGCTATCTCCCAGGACGATAGGCCGGCCATGTAGAGGCAGAGCGCGTGCGCCTTCTCCTCGATAGGTATTTTATTCCGCTTGAATATACCGAGGGCGCGGATAATCCACTCCAGCTCCCTCACCGGGTTGAAGTGGAAGGGTACCCGTACGTACATGGGGGCCGCCCCACGGCTCCGTTACCTTAAGCCGATCGATGAGCCCAAATCCCACGCTGTTATCCCTATTTCTCGGGCCCTCGCTGAGGCGCGCCGCCAGGTCCCTGGGGCCCATCAGCATAGCCCGCGCGGTGACTCTATCGATGCGTACCTGTTCATCGGGAGCACCCGCTCGGGTGGAGGGAGGGGATGCCGCAGTGGCTGAACGAGATGCGCCGGATGCTGCGGCTCTAAGGGTTGTGCTTAAGGTAACGGAGCCAGTACAATAACGAAAAAATTATAAAGTAATGCTTCCTTAATGCGCCAGACAGAATTGGTTGAAGTAATACTACCAAGGGTCGATCCGGAGATGCGTGAAGGTACCATAATTAAGTGGTATAAACATGAGCGCGACTGCGTCAAGGCAGGCGAGCCGCTATTCCAAATGGAAGCCGAGAAGGCATCAATTGATATAGAGTCGCCAGATACCGGGAGATTAATCAGTATATTAGTTCATGAGGGCAGCACGGTTCCCGTAGGCACAGTTGTAGCTATCATAGAACCAGATCCGACCTGTGTGTAATTTTTATAGTATTATATTTTATAGTATTTTAGCAAACAATCCGTCACTAGGCAGCGCGGGTCATGTTGGGGGTGATCCCCAACAGCACGCCCCATCCCCTCCCTCCACCCGAGCGGGGCCTCCCCAGGCACTCGAACGCGAAGTCCTGCATGGACGTGAACGCGGAGAGCCAGTTGAGCGAGCTCGACGCCCGCCCACCTGCAGGCGTCCGCGCACCATCCCGCGCCGTCCGTGTAGATGGGGACCCCGCCGTACCTGCGCACCAGCCTCCCGATGAACAGGTACGCATCTATGGAGTTCCCGCGCCAGCTCACGTGGAAGTCCAGCATCGCGCGGAGGTCGGGCTCGAAGGCGGCCCAGATCCACGCAGGGATTCCCCACGTTCACAACGGTCTCATCGACGAATATGCGACGCACTTCCCTCGGGTCGGCGCCGACTCGAAGATTGGGCCGAGCCCCTGCACCCACCTCCACATCGAGGCGTGGCTCCCGCTGACGGGCCCCAGGGACCTGGCGGCCCTCCTCAGCGAGAGGCCCGAGGAATAGGGATAACAGCGTGGGCCATGACCGGAAGGGGAGTCCTCCTCCTGATCTGGATCGGGTTAGTGCTCATTGCGGGTCGGGCGGAGGGCTCCCCTCGGATTTAGGCTCATCGATCGGCTTAAGGTAACGGAGCCCCCCTAGAAGGGGCGATGTTTGCCGTTCACTTTATCACATAGGGGGCTGGCGTCCGTCATGAGGAGCTACGGATCCAGGGTATACGCGCATCCGGAGGAGATCCCGGTCATAGAGGGCAGGGGGAGGATGTATTCGAGGTCAAAGCTCATCTCCATCATCGGCGCGATAGCCAGGCCGAGGCCTGTGAAGGGGGTCATTGACGTCCACACGCTTTCGATGCCGGGAATAGATGTGATCGAGACTCCCGGGCACACCACCGGGAGCGTAACGCTATCGTACACGAGGGACGGCGAGAGGTATCTGTTCGTGGGGGACGCCGCCTTCGAGCGGGAAGGGAGGCTCGAGGTCAACCGGCGGTACTCGCTCGACGTCGGCGCCGCGGAGAGGTCCCTCAGGCTGATAATGTCGCTTTCCCCGCGCTTGTGCCCCCGGGCCACGGACGGCCCGTGAGGATCTAGTGGACCCCGCGCGCTCAGTACTGGGAGAGCGTCCCGTCCCTCCTCGCGCGGTCGAATGCGGCCCTGTAGGAGAACAGCCCCAGCGGGACCGTGACGCCTGCGAACGCGGCCAGCACGGCTACCACGGGGAGAAGCTGCGCGATCCCCTCGCCGTAGAGCAGCGCGCCCCGCAGTCCCTCGAGCGCCCACGTCAGCGGTATCGCATAGCTCACGTATCTAAGGTAGGGCGGCAGGATGGTCACCGGGAAGACGACCCCGCCCATGAGCGTCGTGAACGTCGAGAAGAAGAACGATATGGGGTTACCCTGCTTCGTGACCATGACCACCGCGCCCGACATGGCCGCTATCCCGAACGTGGAGAGCAGCAGGAGCGCCAGAATGACGGATGATACCAGGACCCCGGAGGGTGAGAGCCTGACCCCCAGCGCCGCGCCCACGGCCAGTATGACAGCGGCGTTGATGCTGTTCAGCGCGAATCCCCATATGGACGAGTACACCAGGAAGCCCAGGATCCCCGAGGGTGAGAGCACGTAGTATTCGAGGGTCCCGTACAGCTGTTCGTTCCTGAGCCTCTGGCTCACGGTGGCTATCGTGGATGATACGTAGCCCTGGAATGCTAGCCCGATCACCATGAACGACGTGTAGTTTCCCGTGCCCAGCCCGGAGACGAGCTTGTTCCCCAGCGCCGTCCCCGTGAAATAATACGTGAAGACCGGGAGCACCCAGCTCAACATCGTCAACGCGGCCTGCGTCCTGTAGCTGATCCATACCTTGAAGCCCCTTAAGTACAGGTACGCGTAGAGTTTAGACATGACCCCCATGGGCGTGCGCACCCCCTCTCCTGAACTGGTACGGCCTCAGGTCGGCTCCGCCCTCCCCCGCCAGGATAACGTATGCGTCCTCCAGTGTCGGCTCGACATCCCTTACATAGACCGCCGATTCCGGGATGATGTCCTCCGGAGCCCTGACTATCACGAGCCCTGGCTCGCTGCGTACAACGAACTTCGAAAGCCCCTCATCGACGGCCTCGGGTTTGAGTCCCGCCTCGACGATCCTGCCGGCCATTGCCTTTATCTCCTCCGCCGTACCCCTCGCCACAATCCTGCCGGCCCTCATGACGTAAATGGAGCCGGCGAGCTCCTCTACCTCCTTCATCAGATGGCTGGTGAGCACTATCGTCCGGCCGGACGAGAGCTCACCGAGCAGGCGATGGACCCTCCTGGACGACGCAGCATCTATCCCCAGCGTGGGTTCATCCAGCAATATGACGTCGGGGTCGTGCATGAGCGCCCTGGCTATGGCGAGCCTTCTCATCATCCCGGTGCTATAGTGCATGACCGGCTCCTCCCCCCATTCCCCGAGCCCCACGAGCTCCAGGAGATCGCGGGCCCTGGCCCTGGCATACGAGGTGGGCATGCCGTAGAGTATCCCGTAGAACGTCAGGTTGTCGACCCCGGAGAGCCTGTAGTACAGGAGCCTGTCGCTCACGGTCACGAGCCCTATAACCCTCCTGACGTCCTTCGCGCGCGACACGACGTCCATACCATCCACGTACGCCTCACCGGACGTCGGGAGTATCAGCGTGGATATCACCTTCAGGAGCGTCGTCTTCCCCGCGCCGTTCGGCCCGACGAGCGCCGTTATCGATCCCCGGGGGGCGGTGAAGTCCACCCCTCTCAGGGCCTCCACGGTCCAGCGACGGCCCCTGAAGACCTTGACCAGCGATCTGGTCTCTATCACATCAATCCCCTCCCATAGCGGACATCAGGACCTCGATCGACCTCAGGACGTCTCCCCGGGGGATCCAGGACAACCTAGCGGAGAGCATTCCGAGAGCGCGCGCCCTAGCCGATGCCAGCGTTTCCCTGCCCTTATCCGTGAGCCTCAGCAGGAGACGCCTCCTGTCCGATGGATCGTCGCATGCCTCTATGAGCCCCCTGGACGACATCCCATCGACGAGCCTGCTGGCCGACGGGAGAGATACGCCTAGATACGACGCCAGCTCGGAGAGCGACGACGACCCCCTCCTTTCCAGGAACGACAGGACCCTGAACTGCGGCATCGAGACCCCGGCGCCCTCCCTCATCCACTGCCTCAGCCTCCTGGACGATAAGAGGACGGCGTCCATGAGGGACATCGCGAGGTCGTCGATGCGCGATTCGTTAGCCAAGCTAATATTTGCCATAGATAACATATATTTCAACTTTGTGGGGAATGGGAAGGCTCCGTCGCCTCGAGGATCGATGGACCTGAATCCGGGGGAGCCCTCCGCCCTGCTCGTCAGGGGGCCGGCGCGCAAGTGCGGCGGGGTCCCGGTCCACACCGATGGCGGGGATGGTGCGCGTGCCGAGCTCGAGGGGGCGTTCTGCCTGGGGAGGCCCCAGCTCGAGTGAAAGGAGGGGATTCACCGCGGCTGGACGGGCCGCGCCAGATCCTCCCGCTCGGGCGGGAGGTGGGCTTAAGGCGACGGAGCCCCCGCGGTCCCCCGGCCGAGGAGCGAGCGGGGGACGTAGGGGCAGGCGGGGTCCTCGCCCAGGGGGTCCCCCAGCGAGGCGAATGCCCTGGAGCGGCTGCCGCCGCACGCGTCGCGGTACTCGCAGGCGCCGCACCTGCCCCCGAACTCCGCCGCCCTTATAGACCTGAGCAGGGGGTTCTCCCTGTATATCCTCACTATGCTGGTCCTCCTGACGTTGCCCAGCGGCAGCGGCAGGAAGCCGCTCGGGTAGACGTCCCCGTTGTAGGCCACGAATATGATCCCCTTCCCGTCCCTCGTGTTGGTGACGCGCAGCGACCTGGTGCACCCGGGCTCCCCGAGGAGCTCCGCCGCGCGCCTGGAGAGCAGGTTGTAGAGGGATCCCCTCCTCAGGCCCCCGCCCGCCGCTATCCTCCTCACGAAGGGGCCCTCCACAGTCCTGATGGTGAAGCAGTACGAGGTCGCGTCGACCAGGAAGGCGGAGAGGTCCTCGTACTCGGCGGGCGTCAGCTCCTCCATCCCCTCGGCCGCGCGCCCCACCCTGACCAGGTAGAAGAACTCGAGCGTGTCTATCCCGAGCGACCTCGCCACCGCCATGACGCCGGGGACCTCCTCGACGTTCCCCCTGAACACCAGGGAGTTCAGCTGGACCTTGAGGCCGGCGGAGGAGGCGGCGCGCGCCGCCTCCAGCGTCGCCCGGAAGTGGCCCGGGGACCTCCTGACCCACTCGTGGGTCTCGGGGCGGGCGCCGTCGAGGCTTATCGAGACCCCCGAGAGGCCCGCCCGTGCGAGGGACCTCATCCTCTCCTCGGTGAACAGGGGGGTGACGGCCGGGGCGGCGCTCGCCCTGAGCCCCAGGTCCCTCGCGGCCGAGACCAGCTCCTCCAGGTCCTCCCTCATCAGGGGGTCTCCCCCCGTGAAGACCACCATCGGCCTCGGGTCCCCGAACCCCGCTATGTCCTCGAGGAGGGCCCTGCCCTCGCGCGTGCCCAGCTCCCCCGGGAGGCGCTGGGTCATCGCGCTGGCCCTGCAGTGCCTGCAGGCGAGCCCGCAGGCCCTCGTCACCTCCCAGAAGACGAGTATCGGGCTCAGGTCGAGGTCCGTGCTCCCGCCTCCGCTGCGAACTCCTCGGCGCGGCGGATGGCCCCCTCCAGGTCCCCGCGGGCAGCGAGCTCCCTCAGCCGCCGGTCCCCCAGGAGCTCGCGGTACAGCGCCATCCTGGCGCGGTGGTCCGGCACCGAGCGCTTCAGGAGCTCCTTGGCGCGGCCCATGGCCTCGAGCAGGACCTCCAGGTCCCTCCTCCCGGAGAGGCAGCGCGCGATCTCGTCCGCCACGATCTCCGCCACCAGCGTGGACCTGCCGCCCGAGAACACTGCGATCCTCATCCCGGCCCCCCTGGTCTCTATCGGCATCGCCGCCATGGTCCTCTCCGCGTTGGTGCTGAGTATGCAGATCCTCCTCCTGGACTCGCACTCGCGGGCCGCGAACTCCTCCTCCTCGGGGAGCCCGGGCACCGTGTATATCACCAGGTCGTGCTCCCCTATCAGCGCGGAGACGGCCGCGCGGTCCCGCACGTCCCCCCTGATGAGGCGCAGGGCGCCGCTCCTCCCGGCCTCCTGCAGCCAGCCGGTGAACTCCAGGCTGTAGACCGTGACCGAGGACCCGTGGGACAGGAACCTCCTGGCCTTCTTCTCGGCCTCCGAGCCCCCTCCCAGGACCAGCACGCGGAGGGCCGATGCCTCTATGAATATCGGCACCTTCAAGCGCCGCCACCCGCCAGCGCCCTCAAGAATTGGGGGAATCTACGGATATCGCCCCCCTCGAACGCCGCCAGCGAGGAGAGCGACGGGTCCCCGCGCAGGGGCGCCGCGACCCTCCGGCTCACGGCGGCGCCGCGGGGGCGGGCCGCCAGCCCCTCCCTCAGGAGCCCCCAGGCCTCCACGCTCGAGAGGGACGCGAATACCACTACATCGCCATCCGACAGGGCGGAGCGGATGCGGCCGAGGGCCCCGCGATCCGCCTCGACCCTGTAGAGCCTGACGACCGCGCCGCCCGAGGCCTCCACGGCGCGCGCGAGCGACCCCTCGACGCCCTCCGAGCACCAGAGGACCCTGGGGCCGGGGCCCAGGACCGACAGGAGGGAGCGGGAGCTGTGGGTGGGAGGGACCTCCACGCGCGCCCCGGGGACGGCCTCCGCTATCGCCTCCGCCGTCATCGGCCCTATCGCGATGGACCTAGAGAGCGCCGCCCGCAGGAGCTCGCGCGGCAGGATCGACGCCATGACGTCGACGGCGTTCGGCGACGTGACGACTGCGGGCAGCCCCAGGCGGGCGGCGGCCTCCACCTCGGGGGGAGGGGCCGTGGGGACCACCCTGAGGGCGGGGACCGCCAGGACGGGCGGGGACCCCAGCTCCCCCGACAGCCAGCGCGCGAACCTCCGCGTGGAGAGGGGCACTATCGCGGCCATCGGATCCCCTCCGCGCCCGGGAGCTCGTCCCTCCAATCCCTCATTGCCTCCGCGCCCCCGGCGGCCTCGAACTCCCCGACGAGCCTCATAGCGACCTCGGACGCGGAGTCGATGGGGCCGGAGGCCCTCGCCAGTATCAGCCTGGAGCCGTCGGGCGGCACGACGCCCGCGATCATCGAGAGCTCCCGGCCGCTCGCCCTCGCGAGGACCCCCACGGGGGCCCTGCACCCCGCGCCCACGGCGCCCAGGAAGTCCCTCTCCGCGAGCACCTCGGCCCTCGACCCGCGATCGTCCAGGGGGGCCAGGGCCTCGAGGACCCCGGCGTCCCCCTCCCTGGCCAGTACCAGGAGGGCGCCCTGGCCGGCGGCCGGCACGAACTCCTCGGGGGGCAGCCTCCTCCAGCCGCCCGCCAGGCCGAGCCTCTCCAGCCCCGCCTCGGCCGAGATTATCGCGTCCACGCTGGAGCCCACGGCCCTCAGCCTCGTGTCCAGGTTCCCCCTCATCGGGACCACCTCGAGGTCCGGCCTGAGGCGCCTCAGCATGCTTATGCGCCTCAGCGATGACGTGCCCACCCTGGCCCCGCGGGGCAGCGCCTCCAGGCCCGCTCCCCCGGGCGCCACGATCGCGTCGTAGGGGGATAGGCGGCGCGGCACCGCCGCCACGACGAGCCCGGGCGGCAGGTCCGTCGGCACGTCCTTGGCGCTGTGCACCGCGGCGTCCGCGTCCCCCCTGAGCACGGCGGCGTCGACCTCCCTCTCGAAGACCCCCTTCTCCCTCATCGCGTAGAGGGGGGTCCTGAGGTCCGCGTCCCCCCTGCTGGTCACCCTGACGACCTCCACGGACAGCCCCGCCGACCTGAGCGGGGCCGCCACCTCCTCGACCTGCGCCAGGCTGAGGGCGCTGGCCCTGCTGGCCAGCCTGATCGCGCGCACGGCAGGAGGCCGCGGGGGCCGGATTTAACCGAAGCAGCGGATGCCGCGCAGGGTTAAAGCGCGACCGGGGCCCCCCGGGGCCGTGGGCTCAGGGCTGGACGGCGCGAGCTCGCTCGTGCTGGAGGCGCTGCAGTACGGGATGGCCCCGGGGCCGGAGCCGTTCGACGGCGCCGCCTCGCCCCTGGGGATGGACGCCGAGTCCCTCCTGAGGGAGGCCAGGAGGCTGAGGAGGGCCGGGATCATAAGGAGGATAGGGATCTCCCTACACCCGAGGTCCCTGGGCGGGGCTTCCGCCCTGGTCCTGGCGGCCGTCCCGGGCGACAGGGCGATGGAGTACGCGAGGGTAGTCTCCTCGTCCTCCGGGGGGAGGTCCAAGCACAGCTACGTCAGGTCGTTCCCCCGCTACAACCTGTGGTTCACCTACAGGGCGAGGGGCCCCGAGTCGCTCCTCGAGGAGATCGGGGGGCTGCTCTCCCCCCTGGGCGTGGACGACTACGTGGTGCTCACCACCGCCCGCGTGTGCAAGCTCTCGGTGAAGTACGACCTGGAGAGGGGCACGAGCTGGTCCCAGCCGGGGGTGCTGCCCGAGGACCCCCCTCTCCTCGGGGAGCTGGGGGTGGACAGGGCCCTGGCCCGCAGGCTCCAGGACCTCCCGGTGTCCAGGAGGCCGTTCAGGGAGCTGGCGGCCGAGGTCGGCGAGACGGAGGAGGGGCTCCTGGACCTCGTCGGCGAGATGTTCTCCAGGGGGGCGGCGGTGGACTTCGGGGCGGTCCTGGACCCGGAGGCGATAGGCTTCCGGCACGGCGCCGTGGTGATGGGCTCCGGGGGAGCCGCTGAGTGCGAGCGCGTGGCGACGCTCGCCCCGGAGGCGACGCACGCCATCCTCAGGGAGCCGGCGGGGGGAGCGAGGTGGGACCTCAGGGTCTACTTCGTGATACAGGCCAGGAGGAGGGAGGACGTGGAGGCCGCCGCGGGGCGCGCGGCCGAGCTCGCGGGCATCGGGGAGCGCGAGCTGGCCTACGGGGAGGGGGGGATCACCCTATGATACCCGTGAGCGTGATGGTGACGGGGAGGGGCACCGTCTCCAGGAGGCTGAAGGGCGACTACGGGCCCGGCCGGCCCAGCAGGTTCAGCGAGGTCTGGAGGCCGGTCGTCTCCTGGAACCTCACCTACGCCTGCAACCTGAGGTGCGTCCACTGCTACATCAGGGCGGGGGCGAGGGGGGAGGGGGAGCTCGGGAGGGAGGAGGCCAGGGGGGTCCTGCGCCAGATGGCGGAGGTCGGGGTCCCCCTGGTGCTGTTCTCGGGAGGGGAGCCCCTCATGAGGCCGGACGCCCTGGACCTGATGGAGGAGGCGGCGGACATGGGGATGCGGGTGGCGCTCAGCACCAACGGCACCCTGATAACTGAGGAGGTGGCCTCGCGCCTCTCGAGGATCGGGGTCTCCTACGTCGGGATATCCCTGGACTCCCCCAGGCCGGCCTGGCACGACCTCTTCAGGGGGGTGGAGGGGGCGTTCGCCGCGGCGATGAGGGGGCTGCGGAACGCGGTGGGGAGGGGGCTCGACGTCGGGCTCAGGATGACCGTGACGGCCCGCAACGCCGCCGACGCCGCGGGGCTCCTGGACCTCGCGGAGTCCGCGGGGGCGAGGAGGGTGACCTTCTACCACCTGTCGGCCGCCGGGAGGGCGCTGGAGCTGGGCCGCGACTGGTACATGGGCGCCGCCCAGTATTCCTCCTTCGTGGACCTCCTGGTGGAGGAGGCGAGGCGCCGCGCGGGGGCGATCGAGATAGAGACCACGATGGCGCCCTTCGACGGGATAGCCGTGGCGGACCGCGTGTCCCGGAGCGGCGCGGAGTTCCGCGACCTGATGGAGCTCGTGAGGTCCCAGGGGGGCTGCGGCAGGAAGATAGTCTCTATATACCCGGACGGCACCCTGAGGCCCTGCCAGTTCGTGGACTTCATGGAGCTGGGCAGCCTGCGCAGGTCCCGGCTGAGGGACCTGCTGGACCCCTCGAGGAGGGAGGTGGACTACTTCGCGAACACCGAGCGCTACCTCTCCGGCCCCAGGTGCTCCACCTGCCCCTTCCGCTCCGTCTGCAAGGGGGGAGACCGCGTCAGGGCATACTACATGGGCGGGGGGCTGGGCGCGGACGACCCCCAGTGCCCCCTGGATACGCGGGGCATAGCGGAGAGGTGGGGGTGGAGGGAGGGCTCCGCGGGCGAAAGTTGAAATCGGCCCGGGGACCGCGGCGGAGGGCATGGGGTTCCCCACCGTCAGGCCCAGGAGGCTGCGCTCGAGCCAGCGCCTCAGGGACATGGTCGCGGAGACCGACCTGGGGCCGGAGAGGCTCATAGCGCCGATCTTCGTCCAGGAGGACGCGCGCGAGCCCGTGCCGGTGGACGCGATGCCCGGCGTCCACAGGTGGCCCCTGGGCGCGGTCCACGAGGAGGCGAAGAGGATCCTGGAGGAGGGCGTGGACAAGTTCCTGGTCTTCGGGATACCGGCGCGCAAGGACGAAGTGGGGAGCGAGGCGTACAACCCCCAGGGCGTCGTCCAGAGGGCGGTCAGGGAGCTCAGGAGGGAGCTGGGGGATCGCGCCACGATAATGACTGACGTCTGCATGTGCCAGTACACCACGCACGGGCACTGCGGGATAGTGGCCCGCGGGCCGGGCTCCTGGTACGTGGACAACGACGCCACCCTCCCCTACATGGGCAAGATCGCGGTGAGCCACGCGGAGGCCGGGGCCGACGTCGTGGCGCCGAGCAGCATGATGGACGGCGTGGTAGGCCAGATCAGGAGGTCGCTGGACGAGGCCGGGTTCACGAACGTCCTGATAATGGCGTACTCCGTCAAGTACGCGAGCAGCTTCTACGGCCCCTTCAGGGAGGCGGCGGAGTCCGCGCCCGCCTTCGGCGACAGGAGGACCTACCAGATGGACCCCAGGAACGCGGCGGAGGCGCTGAAGGAGGCGGAGCTGGACGTGGAGGAGGGGGCAGACATACTGATGGTGAAGCCCGCCCTCCCGTACCTGGACGTGATCAGGATCGTCAAGGACGCGTTCCCCCACTACCCGCTCGCGGCCTACAGCGTGAGCGGCGAGTACTCCATGCTGAGGGCGGCGGGCGAGAGGGGGTGGCTGGACGAGGACCGCGCCCTCCTCGAGGTCCTCTACTCCATCAGGAGGGCGGGGGCCGACGCGATCATAACCTACTACGCGCCGCGCGCGGCGAGGCTCCTGAGGGAGGGCCGCAATGCCTTCCGAGGGCCCCGATCCCATCGAGGAGGCCAGGCGCCTCCTCCCGGGGGGAGTCAGCAGCCCCGTGAGGGCGGCCGTGAGGCCGAGCCCGTTCCTCGTGGAGGGGGCCAGGGGCGCCAGGCTCGTCACCCGGGGGGGCGAGCTGGTGGACTGGGTCATGGGCTACGGGCCCCTCATCCTGGGGCACGCGGATGAGCGCGTGAGGAGGGCGGTGGAGGGGCAGCTGGAGAGGGGCTGGCTCTACGGGGCCCCGAGCAGGTCGGAGATCGAGCTGGCGAGGAAGATAGTCGAGTACTACGGGCCCGGGAAGGTCAGGTTCGTCAACTCGGGCGGCGAGGCGGCGATGACCGCCGTCAGGCTGGCCAGGGGGGCCACGGGGAGGAGGCTCGTCGTGAAGTTCGACGGCTGCTACCACGGCGCGTCGGACGCGCTCCTCTCGCGCGCGGGGAGGGGAGGGGTGGGCGAGCCCTCCTCCGCGGGGGTCCCGGGGGAGATCGCCTCCCTCACCCTGGTCCTGAGGTACAACGACCCGCAGGGGCTCGAGGGCGCCATGAGGAGGGTGGGCGAGGACGTCGCGGCGATCATCGTGGAGCCGGTGGGGGCGAACATGGGGGTCGTGCCCGCGGATGCGGACTTCCTCAGGGCGCTCAGGGAGGAGGCGGACCGCGCCGGGGCCCTCCTGATATTCGACGAGGTGGTGACCGGCTTCAGGCTGGGGCTGCGCGGCGCCCAGGGCCTCTACGGGGTCAGGCCGGACCTGACGGTCCTGGGGAAGATAATAGGCGGGGGGTTCCCGGTCGGGGCGGTCGTGGGGAGGGCGGAGCTCATGGACCTCCTCGCCCCCTCCGGCCCCGTCTACAACGCGGGCACGTTCAACGGGCACCCCGTCTCCATGGCGGCGGGGCTGGCGACGATCGAGGTCCTCGAGGAGGGCTGGCCCTACGCGCGCGCCGAGCGCGCGGCGAGGGCGGTCGCGGAGGAGCTCTCCCGCATGCGCCTGGGGGGGAGGCCGGTGGCGGTCAACGCGGTCGGCAGCATGTTCCAGGTGTTCATGAGGGAGCCGCCCGTCAGGGACGCGGAGGGCGCCAGGGCGGCTGACCAGGGCGCCTACGCGAGGCTCCACGAGTCCCTGCTGAGGGAGGGGGTCTTCTCCCCGCCCGTCCAGACCGAGACATGGTTCGCGAGCGCCGCGCACGGGGACGAGGAGGTGGAGCGCACCCTGGAGGGCCTGAGGAGGGCTTGGCCGGGCCGAGGGGGAGGGTCCACATAGTCGGCGCGGGGCCCGGGGACCCCGAGCTCCTCACGCTGAAGGCCGCCAGGCTCATCTCCGAGGCCGACGTGATCCTCTACGACAGGCTGGCGCCCCCCGGCGCGCTCTCCCTCGCGAGGGGGGGAGCTATCCTGGTGGACGTGGGGAAGGCCCCGGGGAGGGGGCCGGCTCAGGACCTCATAAACAGGGAGCTCGTGCGCCACGCCGAGGCTGGGAGGGTCGTCGTCAGGCTGAAGGGCGGGGACCCGCTGGTCTTCGGGAGGGGGGAGGAGGAGTGCTCCTACGTGCTCTCGAGGGGGATACCGTGCGAGATGGTGCCGGGGGTCAGCTCCGCGACCGGCGCCCCCACCTGCGCCGGGATCCCGCTCGGGAGCAGGTGGGGCTCCTCCAGCTTCGCCGTGGTCACCGGCAGGACCGCGGCCTCCGGGTCCCCGGCGCCGTCGCTCGGCGCCCTGGCGAGGGCCGCCGACACGCTCGTGGTCATGATGCCGCTCTCGAACCTCGGGGCCATCGCCTCCGAGGCGTCCTCCGCCATGGGCGCGGGGGCGCCGGCGGCCCTCGTCCTGAACGGCTGCACGGCCGCGCAGAGGGTGATAGAGGCGCCGATCTCGGAGATAGCGTCGGCCGCCGCCGGGCTGGGGCCGCCGGCCGTCCTGGTCGCGGGGGCCGGGGCCGCCCTCAGGAGGCGCGTCCTGGGCGGGGCCCCCTAGCTCCAGCTCCATCAGGAGCGCGGAGGGGCGGAACCCGAAGCGCCTGTAGAGCCTGATGGCGGGGGAGTTCCTGAGCTCGGCGCGCAGGACGAGCTTCCTGTAGCCCCTCCTCCTGCAGTACTCTATCGCCCTGCCGAGGAGGGCCGAGCCCACGCCGGAGCGCCTGCTCCCGGGCCTGACCTCCAGGTCGTAGAGGTACGCGTACCTCTCGTAGTTCACCGTGTCCATCTCCTCCTTGACCCAGGCGACGCCTATCAGCCTGCCGGACGCGTCGTAGGCCGCGAAGAACCTCTGCTCGCCGGGGGAGTTGAATATGGAGAGGAAGAGCTCGCGGTGCCTGCGCGCGTACTCCTCGTAGCCCATGGAGGAGCGGGCGGCCTCGTCCATGACCTCCCAGCTCACCTCGCGGTCCAGCTCCAGGACATCCTCCAGGATCTCGGCGCCGTGCTCCTCTATCCTGTACCGGGGGCTCGGGCCCATAGATCCCCCTCCGCCGCCCTCCTGAGGGCCTCCTCCCTCGTTATCTCCGCCCACTCCCCGCCCGAGAGGTAGGCGTAGCCCCTCGCGTAGCCCTCGTAGATTGACCATATCCTCTCCCTGTGCTCGGGCGGGATCGCGTCGAACCTGGAGTTCCTGTCGTCGAACTGGAGCATCTCGACGTGCGGGTGCTCGCGGGCGGCGACCCCCGGGAAATCCATGCCGGTCCGCCTCGACGCGAGCGCGACCGAGTGCTCCAGCTCGTCCGCGTCCAGGCGCACCATGCCCCTAGAGATGCGCCGGGGCAGCCCCCGCACGTGCTCCTCCCTGTAGCCTATGGCGCGGGGGTCCAGGCCGTTGGCGAGGAGGAACAGCTGTATGCCGTTGCACTTGAAGCAGGTCCCGCAGGGCCTCACGTCGCCGCCCTCCGGGTGGGCCGAGTGGCAGCTCACCTGGAGCCTGAAGAGCTCCGGGTACCTCGACGCCAGGACGCGCTCGACCACGAGCCCGGACAGCGGCCTCACCGCGGACCACTGGCGAATCCCCCAGCCGCGCCTCCTGAACCACCTGGTCATGTACGCGTCGAACTCCTGGCTCTGGTCGTAGACCGCGTAGTAGTGCCTTATCCCCCGGAACTCGTAGGTGAGGCCGGAGGGATCGTCGTACTCGTTCCCTAGGAGCACGTCGCCCGCGCCCCCCGCGATCAGCGCGGGGAGGCACGAGAGGACGTAGTGCTCGAAGAAGAAGAGCCTGATGGGGTAGACCTCGGGGCGCCTCCTGCGGAGCGCCTCGGCCCTGATTATCCTCATGTTCCTCTCCACCCACGAGTACAGCCTGTCCACGTTGCTCCAGACGCGGATCGTCCGGGGCTCGTTCGCCCTGAACCACCTGTAGGCCCTCAGCGCGGTGAACCAGTGGTGGCCCGACTCGTTCAGGAAGCACGGGCGCGGGTCGCACCCTATCTCCCTGGCCACGCCGTACGTGAGGAGGCTCTCCTTGCCCCCGGACGACATGACTCCGCACCCGCGGCCCGGCGGCCCCCAGGGCTCCGAGTCGCGGAGCGAGGGGAACTCCATCTCCGCCCTGGGCTCGGCGTCCTCCGGCTCCACCCTCGAGGGGTCCGGGATGAACTCGTCCCTCACGAAGCCGGTCCTGTTCACTATCCTGTTGACGAATATGTCGCGGGCCGTGACCCGCGACATCTCCGAGATGAACTCGGCGTCCAGCTCGGTGAGAGGGACGTCGAACACGATCCTCCTCGAGAAGAGCGCGTAGTTCACGGCGGGGACGGAGACCATGAGGGGGGCCACGTCCCGCGCCTCGGGGGGCAGGTCCCCCTCGTACCTGTGGAGGAGCCGGTAGCGCTCCTCGGGCCCGCCGGGCCTCCTCAGCACGTAGTCGGCCGATATCCCGCGGCGCTCCACGCGGAGGCCCTCGACCCTGAGCTCCTCGAAGCACGTGAGGTCCGGGGAGACCATGGGGCAACCCTGCTCCCATCGCGCCCCTCGGCCCCGCGCCCGCGCGACCGCCCTCAGGCGCTGGAAGTCCTCCATCATGCGGTCCACGATCCTCCCGACGCCGTGCAGGAGCGGCGCGCACGAGACCACGCCGTACCTGCGCTCGTACTCCTCGACGGCCGCGCCCGCCTCGCCGGGGGTCATCCCCTCAGTGTTCACCGTTATCGCGTAGAGGCGCCTGCCGGTTATGAGCTCCAGGAGCCTCACGTACCTGTCCAGGTCGGGCATCGGGTACTGCGGGAACCCGTCCAGGTGCCTCCTGGCCGGCGCGTGCTGCAGCACGACCACCTCGGGCCTCACGACCGTCAGTATCTCCAGGCTCCCCGGGAAGGCCGGGTGGAGGAGCGCGCCCTGCCCCGGCACGACTATCACGTCAGGCCGCTCCTCCCTGTAGGCCCTCACGATCTCGCGCTCGAGGCCGCCGGTTATGAAGTCGTTGACCATGGCGTCCAGGACTATCCCGTACCTCGCGCCCTGCATCCAGGCGGTCTGCCCCGTGCCGATGAACGCGACGCGGACGCCGCGGGCCGACAGCTCGTCCGCCAGCATGAGCGCCGTGGTCCTCTTCCCTATCGCGGAGTCCGTCCCCACGACCACGACCCTCAGGGAGTCCACGGAGTCTATCTCGCCCCTGTAGAACTCGCGCCAGCCGCTGTAGATCTTCCTCACGTCCACGATCTCCGCGCCGTGCTCGGCGGCGAGCCTCGCGAGCTCCGGGTCGTCGCTCAGGAACTCGTGGAGGCCCGAGACGACGTCCATGCCCCTCCTGAGGGCCTCCGCGACCACCTCCCTGTAGCCCGGGGGGAGGCGGCCGCCCGCGACCGCGGCCCCTATGATCAGGACCTCCGCGTCCGGGTGATCGCGGAGCGCCTCCTCCAGGCTCCCGTAGATCCTTATGCCCCTGCGCCTGCCGTCGAGGACCTCGCCCGCGTCCATCCCGCGGAACCCGCTGTCTATGACGCCCAGCACCTCGAACCTGTCGGAGCGGCGCACCAGGCCGTGCGCGGTCTTGCCGTCCGTGCTCCCGTACACGCCCTCGGCCAGTATCAGGGCCCTCCTCCTCATGGGAGATGCCCCTCACGGGAGGTGCCACCGGCTCGTGATCACCAGCGCGTGCGTGCCCTCGCCCAGGAAGCGGAGCGACTCCAGGACCGACGCGGACGCCGGCAGGGCGTCTATCCCCTCGAGCTCCCTCAGGAGCCTGGAGTAGCCGACCATCGCCCTGTCGGTCACCCTGAGCGCGCTCCCCCCGCTCTCCCTGAGGGCGGCGAGCGCCGCGTCCCCGTCGAAGGATATCATCGAGACCAGCGGCTCGTTGTACCTGGTCTCCTTGACCCTGCGGAGGGGCATGGCCCTCTCCATCCCGCCCAGGAAGCTGTCCACGACGGAGTTCCCGTGGACCGTGGTGACCCCGATTATCCTCGGGACGCGCTCCACGTAGCCGAGCCCCCTCAGCTTGGAGAACCCCATGTGGACCCCAGCCAGGGTCGTCCCGTTGCCGACCGGCAGCACGACCGTGTCGGGCGGGTCCCCGAGCTCCCACGTGATCTCGTAGGCGAGGGCCGAGTAGGCTTCGAAGCTGACCCTCGAGTTGATGGACCCGGGGTTCGCGTCGTACCAGCCGTTCTCCGACGCCGCGCGGACGCTCGCGCTCACGGCGTCCTCGTAGGACCCGTCGACGAGCACCAGCTGCGCGCCGTACCTCCTCAGCTCCGACACGCGCTCCAGGGTGTAGCGGCGCGGCACGAATATCACAGCCCTGGCCCCGACCATCCTGGAGTAGTAGGCGAGCGAGACCCCGAAGTTCCCGCAGGTGCCGGCTGTGAGCACCCTGAAACCGCCCTCCAGCGCCCTCTGCACGTGCAGGACCGCCGCGCGATCCTTGTGGGTCCCCGTCGGGTTGGCCCCCTCGTACTTGGCGTACACCCTGGATCCGTCGCGGGGGAAGAAGGCGCGCTCGAGGCGCGAGAGGCGGAGGAGCGGCGTCCTGTAGTAGCTGAGCTCCTGCCTCACCAGCATCTGGAGCCGACCTCCGAGGATGCTTGAAGGATGGGAACGGGACGATGACCCGGGGGATGATCGGGCGAGGCATCGCCATCGCCCTCCAACCGCTCAGATTCGAGCGGCATTACCTCGTATCACCTAGCTCCGGGTCGGCGGAGGCGCTACTTTAATTTAAGGTTTTCTGTTAGGGATCCGCGCCCGGGCGAACGGTGATCAGAGCCTCTCTCACCTCACGGCCGGGACCGGCTCGGGAGTTCCGACGCTCATCATCCGGGCGCGGGGCGGCGGGCGCGCTTAAATTAAGTTGGCGCGTGAATTGGGCGGGCGCGGGATGCGGTGTTTGCCGAGTCCTGAGCCGTGATGAGGCAGAGGGGCCGACCGCGCCCTCGGAGGCCGCTCCTGAGGTACCAGCCCGCGTCCACGAGGTTCGCGTAGACGCGCCCCCGCCTCCTGGCCCACCCGAGCGGCTCCCGCCTCCTGTTGAGCACCGCGTACGTCCCGCAGGGGGAGGGGGAGCGCCTGATGACGCCCCGGGGCAGGACGTCCCTCCCGTAGAGGAACACCGCCTCGGCGCGCTCGTCGACGATCAGGTACCCCCTGTCTATGCCGCCCCAGAGCGCCGAGAGGAGCCCCATCAGCGGCTCGACCCTCCCCCCGCAGATCCTGGCCGCGTGCACCCCGGCCAGGAAGGGGGGCCTGCCCCCTCCCAGGGCCTCCGCGGACGCCGAGGGATGGACCGCGAGGACCTCCACGCAGCCCGAGCCCGGGGCGCCGGCGCAGAGGACGTCGAGCCCGACCAGGCCCCCGCTCGAGTGGCAGAGGACCTCGGATCTTATGAGGTCCAGCTCCTCCCGCGTGCACCTCCTCAGGACCGCCTTATCCGGCAAATCGTGAATCCCTCCGTCGCGTGCCTGTGCGGGTAGAACCTGCGGCAGAGCCGGAACTGGCTGGGGAGCGAGATCCCAGCGTACTCCACCGCGCCGGCGTCCCCGAAGTCGAGCCCCGTGTCCACCAGGGAGAAGTGCCCGGCGCCCGAGTCCTCCAGCGCCTCGAGGACGGAGTGGACCACGAGCTCGTTCTCCTCGAAGTTCGTGGAGCACGTGGAGTAGACTAGCTCGCCCCCGGGCCCGAGGGACCTCAGGGCTGACTCCAGGAGCTCCACCTGGACGCGCGCGGCGGACTCGACCTCCCCCTGGGGGCGGGGCCTCCTCCCCCTCGCGAACGGCATCAGCCCCTCCCCGGTGCAGGGGGCGTCCAGGAGCACCCTGTCGAACTCGCCGAGCGAGCCGATCCCCCGCGCGTCCATCAGGTACGCCACTATGTTGAAGGCGCCGAGCCTGCTCGCGTTCGCCTTCAGGGCCATCAGCTTCCTCTCGCTGACGTCCAGGGCGATCACGGGCGAGCGCGGGTTGTGCTGCGAGATCTGGGTCGCCTTGCCGCCGACCCCCGCCGCGGCGTCGGCGATCCTGGAGGCGCCCTCCGGCGAGAGGGCCAGGACGGGGAGCATCGAAGCCGGGCCCTGGATGTAGAAGAGCCCCAGCAGGTGCTCGTGGTAGGCCGCGAGCGGTATCGGGGACTCCTCGACCACCAGCCCGTAGGGGGTGTGCCGGTAGGGCCTGACGGACGCGCCCTTCGCCTCCAGCCTCGAGGCGAGCTCGTCCCTGTCCACCCTGAGGGTGTTCGCCCTCAGGGTCCTCATCACGTCGCCCTCCCGGGCGCCCAGCATCCCCTCGACCTCCTCGCGCGAGCCGAGGAGCTCCGCGTACCGGGCGACCTGGTCCGGGTGAGCCCCGTGCCTCTCCGCCAGGGCGGCGAGCTCGCGGGGGGCCAGGCCGCCCCCCCTCTCCACGGCGCCCCGCGCGAGGGCCAGCCCCTCGCTCAGCCTCTCCAGCGCCGACCTCACGCCGTCGCTCCCTCGGCACCACGCCCACGGACCCGTCGGGCAGTATGTATATCCTGACGTCCTCCGTGAGCGCTCCGTCCCTCACGTAGCTCCTGAGGTAGCCGCTGAGCTGCGCCATGAGGGTCGGCATGTTCATCGACAGCTTGATCCCGGAGGAGTTCGCCCTGTCCACCACCATCGGCGGGACCTCGACGAGGCGCGTCCCCTTGGGCACGACGAGCTCCGCTCCCGCGACCGACGCGGCGGACTCCAGCGTCTCCCTCGCGAGCCTCAGGTTGCGCAGCGCCCTCTTCTCGAGGATCATGACGTTCTCCCTCGTAGTGCCTATGGCCCTCGCGACCTCCTCGTAGCTCATCCCGCTCCTCCTCATGCGCAGTATCTCCAGCTGCCTCTCCGTCAGGAACCCCCCGGCCCTCCTGCGCCCCCTCACGCGGAGTGAGGCTGCGCGCGCCGATTTGAACATTTTCGCTTAGGGACGGGGCTCGGCGGACTATGCGGAAGTCCCGGAACTCGCCCCTGTACTCCTCCTCGACCTCCTCGACGCCCTCCACCCTCGCGGCCGGCGGCCCCCGGCGGGCCCACCCGGCGAGGGCCCTCACGGCGCCCTCCTCGCCCTCCAGGACCGCCTCCACGCGGCCGTCTGGGAGGTTCCTGACCCATCCCCTGACGCCGAGGCGGTCGGCCTCCTCCTTCATCGTGGACCTGAAGAAGACGCCCTGCACCCTCCCGGAAATCCACAGGTGGAGCCTCAGCTGGCGCCCCCCGGGCATGCCCGGGGGGATCGGCGGGGGCGCTATTAACCGTGAAGGTCCCCCTCCGCACGGGCCGCTGAACGCGCCGACGGGGCACGTCCAAAAACAATTGGCCCTGGCCCACGCGGTGGGGCGGCCCGGCCCCCCGGAAGGGGCCGGGCCGCCCTCCCCCCATCAGAGGGCGAGCAGGGCGGCCAGCGCGTGCGGCAGGGCGGCGAGGATCGCTGAGGCGGCGGAGCTCGGGAAGAGGCCGAGGGAGGTGTGCAGGGCCACGTCCACCGCGGCTATCGCGGCCGCGAAGACGACCGAGACCGTGTTCACGACCTTTATCAGCGGGTTGAGCGACGGGCCGGTGGTGTCCTTGAACGCGTCCCCGACCATGTCGCCGACGATCGCGTTCTTGTGGGCGGGACTCCCCTTGCCGCCGAGCGACGGATCCACGTTTGCCTCTATGTACTTCTTCGCGTTGTCCCAGGCGGCGCCGCCGTTGGCCATCAGGAGCGCCCTGGGGAAGCCCACGACTATCGTCCCGAGTATGAACCCGACGAGGGCGACCCACCCCAGCAGCAGCCCCACGATTATGGGCAGCGCCACCGCCAGGAGCCCCGGGAGCATGAACTCGCCGAGCGCGTGCCTCGTCACTATGTCTATGGCCCTGGAGTAGTCCGGCTTGGACTTCCCCTCGAGTATCCCCGGTATCTCGCGGAACTGCCTCCTTATCTCCTCGACGAGCTCCATGGCGGTCCTGCTGACGGACATGAGCGTGCGGCTGGAGAACACGTAGACCAGGACCACACCCAGGAACGCGCCGATCAGGAGGTCCGGCGACAGCACCGACGTCGCGGAGAACGCCTCCCTCAATATCGAGGAAGCCGGCGCGCCGGGGGGAACGAGCCTCTCGACCACCTCGTACACGAAGCCCATGAACAGGACCAGCGCGGCGAGGCCCGCCGAGGCTATAGCGTACCCCTTGGTCGTGGCCTTCGTCGTGTTGCCTATCGCGTCCAGGGCGTCCGTGGCCTCCCTGACCTCCGGCGGGAGCCCGGCCATCTCCGCGAGGCCGTTGGCGTTGTCCGACACGGGGCCGTAGGAGTCCATGGTTATCACGATGCCGGCCATGGAGAGCAGGCCTATGGAAGCCACCGCTGTGCCGAATATGCCGCCCATCGCCGGGGCGACGTGGGCGGCCGGCGCGATCTCGTAGTAGCCCAGCGCGAAGCTGAGCCCCAGGACCAGCGCGACCACGAGGAGCACGGGGACGGCGCTCGACAGCCCGTAGGAGTACCCTGCGACTATGACGTTGGCCGCGTTCACGGTCGACTGCCCCGCCACGTTCCTGACCGGGGAGTGCGTGTAGTGCGTGTAGTACTCGGTGAAGTGGAGCACCGCGATGGCGGTTATCATGCCCAGGAAGTCGCTCACCACTATGGCCGCGGCAGCCGCGGTCGCCCCGAACAGGAGCACCGAGACCAGGGCCACCAGCACGACGCTGACGGCCGTCGCGACGTAGAGCGACGCGTTGAGCTTCCTCATGGCGCCCTCGGCGCCCTCGGCGCGGCCCCTCACGACCTGCATCCCCACGAGCGCCCCGAGGAGCGCGGAGGACGCCGCCAGGAGCGGGAACTCGGCGAACCTGTGGGACATCCCGAAGACCGCTGCGAGGAACATGGCGCCGGTCAGCACGACCACCAGGCTCTCGTAGACGTCGCTCGCCATCCCCGCGCAGTCGCCCACGTTGTCGCCCACGTTGTCCGCGATGACGCCGGGGTTCCTGGGATCGTCCTCCGGTATCCCCGCCTCGACCTTGCCGACGATGTCGGCCCCCCAGTCGGCCGCCTTCGTGTAGATGCCCCCAGCCACCCTTATGAAGAGGCTCATGAGGCTGGCGCCGAAGGCCGCCGGTATCAGGGCGTCGGCCCACTGCGGGATCACCTGATACGATACGTAGAGCGCGGAGACCACCAGGAGGGCTATGCTGGCGAGCATCGTGCCCATGACGCTCCCCGCCCTGTAGGAGACCCTGAGGGCGCCGCTGAGCCCCCCGGACCTCGCGGCCTGCGCCGTCCTCGAAGCGCTCCTGGTCGTCACGTACATCCCTATGTAGCCGGCGAGGCCGCTGCCCAGGGCGCCCAGCGCGAACGAGAGCACGGCCAGCGCCACCATGAGCCAGCTGTGGAAGCCGACGTAGTACGCCGCTCCCACGAGGGCCGCGAGCACCACGCCCACCGGGAGTATCGTCCTGTACTCCCTGGCCAGGAACGCCCTCGCGCCCAGCGCTATGAGCTCGCTTATCTCCCTCATGCGCTCCGTGCCCGGGTCCTGCCTGAGGACCCATGCGGCCATCCATCCGCCGTACGCGAGCCCCACGACCGATACGATGATTGGAACGAGGAGAGCGTACCAGGACATCTTCGGGCGGGCCCCGGGTCGAGCCCCCATAAATCCGTTACTGGCCGGCGGGCGCTCAGGCGGTCAGCTTTAGCTGTATCGCGACGGACTCGGGTATGCTAAGCCTCGCCAGCTGCGCCAGGACGCGCTGGTCTGCGGCCTCTATGTCTATGAGCCTCCTGTGTATCCTGAGCTCCCACTTGTCGTAGGTCTTCCCGCCCTGGCCGCAGGGGCTCTTCCTGGTCACCACCCTCAGCTTCTTCGTGGGCAGCGGTATGGGGCCGCGGACCCTGGCCCCCATCCTCTCGCTGATCTCCTTTATCTGGGCGGCCACCTTGTCCACGTCCTCGAGGCTCTGGGACGTCAGCTTTATCCTGGCCCTCTGGGGCATGGCGGGCGCTCCCGCCCGGGCGCCTTAAAACCTTTAGGATCCGTCGAGGAGCACGACGCGCCCGGTGAACCCGACGTTCAGCTGCAGCCTCCCCCTGAAGGACGTCACGTATCCGTCCTCGACGCGTATGCGCCTGCCCGCCTCCACGCCCTCCATGTCGTAGTTCCAGAGCGCGAGATCTATCTCGGAGCCGTCGGCCTCGAGCCTCGCGATCGCGTACCTGGCGGGCTCGAGCGGCTCGGGGAGCCTGTACTCCCTGACGGGGCCCACCTCCTTGACCCTGCCCTCCACGATCACGTGCCTAGCGCCCCTCCTGAGCTCGGAGATCCTGGTGCGGACCGCCATTTCAACGGCGTGCAGCCGGGGCGCCAATAAACCTGTTGCAGGCAGGCGCGTTGACGCGCGCGTTAAGCCGCCGCGACGATTCGGTACGGCCAGGCGGCGGGCCCAACCTATTTATAGGAAGGGGCTCCGGCCGGCACGCGTTGCAGCTCCAGCCGGGCCCGGCGGTGGCCTCCGCCGTCGCGGCGTTCGCGGTCTCCGCGGCGGCGGCCTGGTACCTATCGAGGGCCCTCCCGAGGATCGGCAGGACCGTCCCGGACGTGATGAAGGGCAACAGGCCGGTGGCGCACCCGGGCGGCCCGGCGATCATGGCCGGGCTGGCGGCGGGCCTGGCCGCCCTCTGGGCCTCCACGGGCGACCCGCGCGTCCCGGCCCTGCTGGCGGCCGCCTCGGTCGCGTTCGCCGTCGGGATCGTCGACGACCTGGTGATACTGCCGGGGCCCGCGAAGGTTGCCGGCACGGTCGCCGCGGCGCTCCCCATCCTGCTGATGGGGGCCTACCAGCCCACCCTGAGCCTCCCGTTCGCCTACCTGGGGAGGCTCACGATCATATACCCGATCCTGGTGCTCGCGGGCGTCCCGGTGGCGGCGAACGCCCTCAACATGGTGGACGTCGTCAACGGGGTCGTCTCCGCGGCGGCGGCGATGATCGGCGCCGCGGTGGCGGCCTTCGAGGCCATGGAGGGGGATTGGGCCGGCGCCGGGGTCGCCGCCGTCATCGCGGCCGCCGCGCTCGGGTTCTGGCTCCTGCACAGGTACCCCAGCAGGATACTGCCCGGGGACAGCGGCAGCCTCCTCCTGGGGACCGCGATAGCGGCGCTCGCCATATCGTACAAGGCCGAGATGGTGGCGACCGTCGCCATGCTGCCGGAGGCCCTCAACGGCTTCTTCATACTGTCGACCGTCAGGAGCCTGGCGGAGCACAGGAAGATGCGCGCGCGGCCCACAGTGATCGTCGGCGACTCTATGGTGGCGAGCGATGACCCGAGGGCGCCGGTGACCCTGGCGCGCCTCCTAGCGTCCAGGGGGCCGCTGAGTGAGAGGGACGTGGGCAGGGGGATCCTGGCGCTCCAGGCCTTCAGCTGCGCGCTGGCCATACTGACGGGGCTGCTGATCCTGCTGGGATGAGGGGCCGGGGCGCTCCCGAAGGCGCGGCTCCCCGGATCCAACGGGCACTGGCCGGTCGCCCGGCGGCGCACCCGCTTCAACGCGCCAGGGACCTCTGAAAACGCGCATTTGCACAACGCGGCACGTCGAAAACGGCCGCCGGAGGCCCCGGGAAGGCGGGCGCATCCGGCGGGGCCGCGGAAGGCCACGTGAATTTGGAGCGCGATCGGCGCGTTGAGGCATCGCGCCATCGTGGAGTCCGGGGCCAGCGGGGCGCGCGCCCTCACCTGAGCTCCAGCGCCCCGGCGAGCAGGGCGCGGGCGGCCCTCCTCACCCCCTCCGCCTGGGGCTCTATCTCCTCGTCCCGCAGGAGGACCCCCTGGCCGCTCGCCACGTCGTACATACCCACTATGAGCAGCTCCCCCAGGGGCACCTCCCTCCCGCCCACCACCGCTATCGCCTCGGATCCGTATATCGGGCCGCTCGGGATGGGCAGGGCGCCCTCCAGCCACCCCGGGAGGAGCCTGAATCCGGGAGGGAGCCTCCTGAACGTGATCTCGACTCCCTCCGGGAGCCCAAGCCCCGCGCGGCGCTCCGCCTCCGAGAGGATCGCCTCGGCCTCGCGCTCGAACTCCCCGATCGGGACTTCGACCCACATGCCCCGGGGTATCGCCAACGCGCGCCCCATGGAAGGTTGTTAATATAAACTTGACCCAGAGCGGGTGGCGCGGCGCGCCCGATATTGTTAAATAAGATAACAGCCGTAACACATGAAGATGGCCGGCGCGCCCGATACCGTTAAAATGATCGGGCCCGAGCCCCCTGGAGATGCGGCTGCCGTTCTCCTGGATAGAGCCCGGGAGGAGGCTCGCGGCCGTGAGCGCGGTCTTGGGCTCGCAGCGCGCCCTCGCGTCCCTCGTGGAGGCGGTCGAGGGGGAGCTCGAGATAATAGGATCCGTGCGCGTCAGGCGCGGCGGCGCCATACTCTGGGAGGCGATAATGGACCTCGGGGACGCGGACCCGAAGGAGCTGGAGTCCAGGCTGAGGTCGATCGACGGCGTCGGATCCATCGAGGTGCGCGAGGGGCCCGTGAGGGGGCTCGCGGTCCAGCCGCGGGGGCAGGTGATAGAGTCAAGCGGCGCCAGGGCGGCGCTGATGACGTCCCGCGCCTTCCGGGGGTTCCTCCTGGGCATGAGGGAGTTCATGGGGGAGGAGGTGGGGGAGACCATGTCCTACTACGCCGGATACTACTTCGGGAGGGACGCCGCCCGCGAGGCCAGGGAGGCCCTCGGCCCCGATCTCCCATTTCAGGCCGACCTTTCCATGATATGCGCCCACGGGTATGCGTCCTCCATCGAGGCGCTGAGGAGCCCCGACGGTTCCCGCTACAGGATAGAGGCCCGCGACCTTTTCGAGTGCGAGGTCCTGAGGGGCAGGAGGAGGGGGAGGACGTCCCACTGGTTCCGCGGGCTGCTCGCCGGGATCCTGTCGGTGGCCGAGGGAGGGGAGTGGGACGTCGAGGAGGTGAAGTGCATCAACGACGGATCGGATAGGTGCGCGTTCGAGGCCAGGAGGAGGCAACCGGCATCGAATTCCCGAATCCGACGCCCAGGGGAGGATTCCACCCGTGGGCCTTTGCGGGAGGCCCGGGGAATCCGAACGGGCCGCGCGGGCGATGGGGAGTCCTACCACCGATCTGAACGAATCGACGCCCATCGGATCGGGCGGGGGGCTCCTTGGATTTAGGTTCATCGATCGTCTTAATGAAACAAGGGGGAGCGCCCAGGACCGCGGTCACCTCCGGCGGCGCGCCCTCTCCCCGATTCGCACTCATCCGCCTGGATGTGCCGAGGCGTAGATAATCCCCTCCAGCTCCCTCGCCGGGCTGAAGTGTAAGGGTACGGGTATGTGCATGGGGGCCGGTGGGGATCGTCCGCCCATCTGGGCCTATCCGACCAACGCCCGCACTAGAGACGATTGGACAATTCTAATAAGCGGGCGGTCGCGCGAGCGCGCGGTGGATCGCGCGCACAGGATAAGGGTCCCCCTCCCGGGGATGGAGCTCGGCCACGTGAACGCGTATCTGGGTGAGTGTGGGAGCGCCGGCGAATACTACCTGGTGGACGTGGGGCTGGCCACGTACGAGGCCGCCCTCGGGCTCCTGAACGGCCTGAGGGAGCTCGGGGTCCGCCCATCGGAGATCTCGTTCGTGTTCATCACCCACTTCCACGCAGACCACATCACACTCCTCCAGCTGCTCTCCCGGCTCACGTCGGCCAGATACTACATCGGGGAGGCAGACCTGAGGATCGTTGGTTCCGACTTCGACCGCTACGCGCGGGGGGTCCTCGATGCCTACGGGCGGCACGGCGTGCCGGGCGATCTCCTGGAATCGTTCAGGAAGCTGGTGCCGATGGTGAGGTTCAGGGGGGCGTTCGAGGACGTGTGGAAGCTGGAGTGGCGCGCGGTGAGGGACGGCGAGGAGCTGCCGTGCGGATTGAGGGCTATCTGGACGCCGGGGCACACGCCCGGGCACACGGTCTACGCGTTCCCGGGGGGCGCGTATGTGGGCGACCACGTGCTCCCCAAGATAACGCCCAACATATCGTGGGAGGGCGCCGAGGGGCGCGATTACGATCCCCTGGGGAGCTACTTGGAGAGCCTGAGGAAGGTGCGCGGCCTGGGCGCGGGGCTCCCGGCGCATGGGGACGCCATCCCCTGCATCGATTCCAGGGTCGACGAGTTGCTGCGGCATCATGAGGCGAGGCTCAGGGAAATATTGAAGGTCATTGATGAGCCCATGACCGCGTACGAGGTGGCGAGGAGGATCCGGTGGGACATGGGCACCGGGGAATTCGATTCGTTCGACGCCTACAATAAGTTCTTCGCGGTCGGCGAGGCGCTCTCGCACCTGCGCCATCTGGAGGGCTTGGCGCTGGCGGAGGAGCTTGAGGGCCCCGGCGCCGTGGTCCTGTGGCGCAGGATCCATCGATGGCACCGCCCGGTCGGCTCCGTTACCTTAAGCCCACCTCCTACCCGAGCGAGAGGATCGGGCGCGGCCCGTCCAGCCACGGGGGCATCTCCTCCCTCCACCCGAGCGGGGGCCTCCCCAGATCCCCGTTCTCGAACACGAAGTTGTGCATGGACATGAACGCTGACAGCCAGTTATGCACGCGCTCGAACGCCCGCCCGGGCGTGAGCCTGCTCTTCATCGCCGGGAACAGGTCGTCGAAGGCCTCAGTCCTATCCTTCAAGTACT
>Ga0081534_100112_pt1 | contig 29343 bp, 29 predicted proteins | sample MonGeyMetagenome_FD_71019 | JGI IMG/M metagenome (GOLD analysis project Ga0081534, IMG submission 71019) | Hypoxic/sulfidic aquatic microbial communities from Monarch Geyser, Yellowstone National Park, USA - MG (SPAdes) v1 (version 2) | ecosystem: Environmental > Aquatic > Thermal springs > Hot...
TATTAGCCAACAGTATTAATGCTGAGGAATTACTCATACTGAGCGATGTAGATTACATATACCTAGATTACGGTAAGCCGAACCAAAGGCCATTAATGAGGGTTACTGTAAATGAACTAAGCAGGTACTATGAGAATGGGCAATTCCCAGAGGGCAACATGGGGCCGAAGGTTAAGGCGGTGATCAGGTTCATTAATAACGGCGGTAGGAGGGCGTACGTGGGTAAGCTGGGTAATGCAACTGGGATTATCAGTGGGTTAACTGGTACCACAGTATTGCCTGGTTAGGTACCTGGTAGGGGCATTAAGCTTATTAAGGCTTAGGGGCAGCCTACTCAATGGCTAAGGTACCATACATATCCGATGCCGTGGAAGTGCCTGAGGGTGTTAACGTTAACGTTGAGGGTGGGGAGTTGAACTACAGGGTAACGGTCAAAGGGCCGCTGGGTTCGTTAACTAAGGAGTTTAAGGGACTACCCATAATAATCAGCGTCAGGGATAGTAAGGTGCTGGTGGAGGGTTACATGCTCAATAGGAAGTGGCGCTCCACAGTTTACACAGTGGCTGGGCACATCAGAAACATGATAACCGGTGTGACTAGGGGCTGGAGGTATAAGCTTAAGATAGTCTATGCCCACTTCCCAATAAGCGTTAAGGTTCAGGGTGGCAGTATCGTTATTGAGAACTTCCTGGGTAGGAGATCCAAAATAGTGCTTCAAATACCTCAAGGCGTTAAGGTCCAGGTGGCTAAGGATGACATAATAGTTGAGGGTATTGATAAGGACCTTGTTAGCCAATTCGCAGCGAACATAGAACTAGCCACAACCCTCAGGGGTAAGCAGAGGCTAAGCCCACATGGCAGGGAGTCGGCGCCGGGCGTACTGGACGGCATCTACGTCTACGCCACGGAAAACATTAAGTAACCGTTGAGGAAAATATTTAACCACACCTTTAATCAGCAGCAATTGTGCAGAGTGGCCAGGGACAATCGCTAGTGTTGGGTAGGCAGGTCTACACGGAGAATGGTTGGCTAGTAGGTTATGTTCACAGTATTTACACAGCCCAGGATGGGAAGGTTTACGTCTTGGTTAGATCCAGTGTAATACAAGGTTCAATACCAATGGACCTGGTTAAGGCAATTGGGGACGTGATAATTGTGAGTAACTCCATCTATCCGAGGGACTCCATGCCGCTAACGCCAGGTGTTACGGTTAGGAAGCATGCCTACACAATAAGCGGTAAGTCACTTGGCATAGTTTATGACGAGTATAATTATGAGAACGTCACGTACCTGAGGATAATAGGCCCAACGGGTTACGTGGCCATCCCTGTGGATAAGGTTTACGCCGTTGGTGACGTTGTCATTATTAACCAGGTTGATGTCCAACCAATACCGTTAAGCCAAGCCTACGCATACCAGGCTCAACAAACCCCAGCCCCAGTCCCACAGCCAATTCAACCAATCCAACCCACCCCGGTAAACGTTAGTGAACAGTCACCATTAGATAAGATAGCTAACTACTACCTCTACGGCTTCTTCATTGGTATAGTTGCCCTAATAGCCTTCGTAACCGCATCACTAGTCCTCACCGTGCCCACTAAAACCGCAGGCAACATACCGCTCATATACATCCTCAACGTCATACCTATAATAATCATAGCAGTAGCCTCAATAGGCCTGGCTGGTTACTCCTACATGATTAAGCAGAGTATTATGCGTAGGGAGTTTAGGTATGCCTTAAGGGATAGTGTAGTGCTTATGGCTGCCTTAGCAACCATGGCTGTCTTCACGGCCACGTTCTTCATACCTGCTTTAAGCACATTATGGCTAATGGTTGGTGGAATTAACCTACTCTACGCCTCACCCCCAGTGCTGGTTACAATAATCATATATGCCATTATGATCGTCATAATTTACATAGGTTACATGAACCTTAGATCATATACTGCTAAGTTCAAAGCTGGACTACGTTCCCTATAATATGGTGTTTGCATGCATGACTCCTCCTTGCTTTGTTGAATTGGTTTTCGTTGCGGGTTTTGTGCATTACCTCTTCTTTAGGGTTGGTGGTAATGGTGGGGTATTGGCTTACCGGCTTATCCAAAACAAAGGAAACCCCTGACATCAGGAAAAATAAAATAAACAAGGCAAATTGAAACATAACCAGAAACAGAAACCCAAACCAACTAAGAAGCAACACTTCCTTAAAGAACGAAGCTTAAACGTTATGTCAGCACCCTAGCCTAAATTAGCAGATGAGGTGAAACATAGTGTACCTCTCAATGGATACCCATGGAGAAGTCAATAGTCGTGTAGTGAGAATCGTTGCCTTAGGGGGATGCGTAGTAGTACATACCATTCATAACTGGTGTAACTACCATATGCACTAACGCCAGGTTTGCTATAAGGTTTCCTGCTATTAGGTATATTAAGTAGGACACCGCCAATATGAATACATATGGATAGTTATACTGCATCCAGATCCACGAGTCCCTAGGTAAACCGGCTACATAGGCCTTAGCATTACTCCCAGCCCTAATGAACGAGGAGTCTGGGCTTGAGTAGGCCAGCGGGTTCCTTAAGACTAACTCCACGCTAACGCACTTAAGCAGTATGACCCGGATAATACTGGAGTCCGCGCATTTGCCATGGTTTTTAATGTTAGAGCATATGTTAATTAGCATGAGCGCCACTGTGGGTATTATCGAGTTTATGAATACTGAGATTATGGGTAAGTTCAGCAATGTTAGCACAGGGTTTGAGGAGATCATCGTGGGTGTGCCAAGTGATATGAGTAGTATTGCTATGGAGTCGGCATCACCCATGAACTTGCCCATGTATATTAACCCAGCCATGGCGGCGCCAAAGGCTACGTCAACGATGTAGGCTAACTCACCGATGGGGGTACTTACACTAAGGTATATTGCCACAGGTACCGATACTATTGCCGGTATCCAGTATTCGTCATTAACAAGCCTAACCCTATAATCCTTAATACCGGCTAGCATTAAGGATACTAGCATGAGCGAGTACGACGTTAAATGCAGGATTAAGCTGGGGCTAACCATAACGTTGCCAATCACCTCATTAGTTCACTGCTGTCTTGGAGCCCTTACCGTGGCTATTGAATTATCGGCAACCCCAAGTCTCCTCAACTCATTAGCATTGCACCAGACCTCGCCCCTAGGAACCTTATCATTTAAGACGACATCCATGACATACCTCCTCTCCCTTGAGCCGCCACCAACAAGCACAAGCTCAACCTTACCTGCTATACCTAATTCCGAGGCAATCTGTGGGTTAAGCATTGCCTTACCCTCCTCAACATCATCCCTCCTCCTAACCCTAAGTCTCCTCTCCCTAACCTCCTTCCTCTCCTCCTTAATGTAGGTATCTGGCCTCAGGAAGGATGGTATGAGGAGCTTAGGCTTCTCCTCAGGCTTCCTCTCACCCTCCCCTTGACTCATATAATTACAATATTAAAACCTAAATTTAAATACTTTACAACATACCCAAAGTCTTGCCTTTTAGGGTGAGGATAGGGGAGCGGCTCATAGGATATACATGCTTTGGCGTGTTTTTAGGGGGAGTGCCTTGGAGGGTGAACCTATGGGTGGGGGAGGCCTAGGAGTACTAGGTATGCCTTGGCGTTTGAGACCATACCTGACCATGTTCATGTTCTCGTCCTATGCCATCTGAGACATTCCCTACTACATTACCCAAGGTGTATTGCTCAGGGAAATGGGGAACTTTATTAATCTTAGTGATGAGGAACACATCCTCACGGAAAATATAAAAGGTAGCCACTTCATGGGGCTCTTAGTTATTTTAACGTATTACTATTTAAGTTTTTGATTTTGCTTTAAAAGATGAGGAGGGTGACTTATCCATGAAGATGACGCTTCAGAGGAGTATACCATTCCCACGCATAGGGGTAAATAAACTAATAGGCTACTTGACCTACATTAAAGATAGGGGCCCTGTTGACATTAATAAACTGAAGGAAGCTGGGCTCGACTTCGGTAAGGGTAAGGGTGACATAACTAGGTTCTTCGAGAAGCTGGGCATAGTTACGGTGCAGGGTAACCTAGTATCGCTAACCGAGGAAGGGGAAAGACTAGTTAATGGGATTAGGGAGCATGGGGTTAGGATTCTTCATGAGTACCTGTTCAATGAGTTACCTCAATATAGGCTGCTCATGGATGTGCTCAGGGAGCTGGGGAGCGCTAGCGAGGATAAGCTGCTCGATAACTTAAATAAGAGGTTAGCCAATGAGTCCCCTGCGGCGTGGGTTAACAGGGTTGCCTTAAGGTCAATGCTGGGTATACTCCAAGATCTGGGAATTGTGACTAAGATCAACAAGACCATAACTTACAATGGTGACGAGACGGATACCTTAGAATGCTTGAAGAGACTATCCATACGGATTAATGAACAATACCTGGTTAGCTTAAGGGAACTTTCAAACTGCCTCGGCAAGGTACTCAACCCCCCTGAGCTAACTGAATGCGGTGTATTGATAACCGCCCCAAACGATACCATGCTTAGGTTCAGTAGCTTTGAATGCCTAGTTAAATTACTAAGGGCATATTAAACTAACTCCGCTCAAAACGTACTGCAAATCACCCACTTTAACCATCACCCTACCGCCGCCGCACTGTATTGAGTAGTCCGTGACCTGGCTAATCCTCTCTTGCGTGAGTTTACCATACTTAACGTTTAACTGCAGCCCATCGTTAAGTCTCACGAACTCCACATGATCTCTATGAAGTGATTTAACAAGGTAGTAGGTACCGTTTATGTTAACTACTTCACCCTTGCTTAAACCAAACACGTGTATTGATATGGACCTCTTCTCAACCCTCCTATCACCCCTGTAGCCGATTACCTTACTGGTCTCCATCATAAAGCTTGGTAATTCCCTATGTATACTGAGGGCTATGGATCTAGCCAACCTCTGGCTGGTCACCTTTATGTCGAAACCCCCGTCGACATCCTCTACGCTGATTATCCTACCCTTATCCTCACCCTTGGACAGCACCATCCTCACTATGTCCATTACCTTAGATTTAACATCACTTGGATCACCGCCGATTAACCTAAGTTGAATTATGGCCTCCTCCCTCTCCATTAACTCAGCCCTACAGGATGGGCAGAGGTCATTTTGAAACATCAGCTTGACTTCATATTCCTCCTCGTAGCTATTCGGCATAAGTTCGCTCGCCTTACCCTTAACCTTAACCTTGGCCCTATCCCTAAAAACCCCAACCTCCATACCCTCCACAACACCCCTAACCTTAACCTTAGATGCTACAAGCCTCTCAAGGCTTCTAACCCCCTTAACCCACCTACCATTAATGAAGTATGCCCCACAGCCCCTGCACCTTAACACTGTTATGCTCTCCGGCGTATCGACTATCCTATGGGTGGCCCTATAGCAATCTGGGCACATACCCTCAATAAGTACGTCGGTCTCCCTACCACAGATTGGGCAAACCTTCCTAAGCATTACTGTGAAGTCCCCTACCTAATGTTTAAATAACTTTACCCAGGGTATCGTCACAGGTCCTACCCACCGCTGGTTCATCGGCCTCATCAACAACCCACATTATGATGAACTTTGGGCTTCCCTTAAAAGTAAGAAGTAACCGCATTTTTAATTAAAGCACCTTGATGGTGTTTTTAAGGTATTATGCCGTCTTTAGGTATCTCTCAATTTCCCACGGCGTTATCACATTCCAAGTCTCCTTCCAGTTGTATACAGATGAGTACTCGCTCCACTCCTGGCTCTTAACCTCAACATAGGCCTTAGCCATTTCACTGGGTAGGAACTTGAATGCCTCGCTTCTTGTGAACTCCTCCACTGCTTCACCTAACGTTGCTGGTGTTTCTGGTACGCCCTTAAGTTCATAGGCTACGTCAGATACTGGGGCTGGTGGCTCAACTTTATTGTCCATGCCGTATACAGCCGCCTTTACCATAACAGTGAAGGCTAGGTACGGGTTCATGCTTGGGTCTGGGTGCCTATACTCAATCCTATTAACCCTCTTACCATAGTAAGGTACCCTTATCATAGCTGACCTGTTTGCATAGCCCCAAACTATCCTAGTCGGCGCCTCATGGTGGGGGACCAGTCTCTTATACGAGTTTACTGTTGGCGCAACCACCACGCTTATGGCCTTTGCGAACTTCAAAATACCCCCAATGGAGTACCTGCACTCCTCAGTAACCTCACCTGTCTTGGATTCAAACAGGTTAACTCCATCCCTCCATAGGCTGAAGTGCGTGTGCGCACCACTACCGTTTATCCCCCAGAATGGCTTAGGCATGAAGGTTGAGACCAAGCCGAACTCACTCGCAACATCCTTTGCCATCAACTTGAAGATCACTATCATGTCAGCGACCTTCAATGGGTCATTGGCTGGTATGTTTATTTCGTACTGGGATGGGGCTACCTCATGGTGAGTCTTACTCCAGCCTATGCCCAGTGCCTCCAGGTTCTCCAGTATCTTGGTTACTGGGTTTACAAGCATTGCAACGTTCCTGCCCTCGAAGTATAAGCCATCATCGGCTAGTTCGGGTTTCCCACCATTCAGCTTAACTATGAAGAACTCTATCTCCACACCAACCTTGGCGTAGAGGTTCCTAGCCGCTAACTCATCTAGCGTCTGCATCAGTACGTTGCGTGGGTCAAGCATGTTTGGCTTACCTGAGTCGTCGAGGACGCTGAGGAATACGTCAACTATCTTTGAACTGTTCCAACTCTCAATGAACATGGATCTGAAGTCAGGTAATGCCACGAAGTCGCTTCTATTGACTGTGGCGTAAGATTGTATTGATGAACCATCAAAGGGCATACCATCCGTTAGTATGTCCTTGGCAGCGTCTATTGGCATTAACTCAGCCCTAGGTCTCCCATGTATATCTATTATTATTGGTTTTACGTACTTCACACCCGCCGATTTTAGTATCCTCCATACGTCCAGGGGATCCACCTTACTTAGGGTTTCCTTTATAGACCCTTGTGGCACGGCGCTAAGCGGAGTACCCCTTATAAACCTTTACTGACGATTTAACTAAAATTAACATCAAATATATTGTCTATTAGGTTGACTGTGTCGTGACTATCTGGTCTAGTTGATGTAAACTAACGTAGGTGCTTGGTCAGCATTTAGCGTGTTAATATTAAGCCATCCCTCATTTTGAAGTTTAAGTCTGAGTACTCCATGAGTACTGGGTCGTGGGTGGCGGCTAGGATTAACCTACCTTGCCTAGACATTGATCTAAGCACCTCACCGATAATGCGCGCATTCCCCTCGTCAAGGCCTATTGTAGGTTCATCGATAAGCATTAACTTAGGTGCCTTAACTAGTGCAATCGCTAACTCAACCCTCCTCCTCTCACCTGTACTCAACTCGAATACCCTCCTGTTACGTAGCCTACTTAAGCCAAGCCACTCCAGAATATCATTCACGTGGGCATCGTTAACGTTGCTGCTCATTGATGCCAGCTGCATTGTTTCATCAATTGTTAACTCGTCGATGAGTACCTCACCTACAGGTAGGTATAGGGCCAGTTTCCTTACCATATCCTTATTATACTTAACCTCAAGGTTCATAACCTTAATCGACCCATCATAATTAACCCTACCGGCAATGGCCTTAAGTAGCGTTGTTTTGCCGCTCCCACTTGGGCCACTCACCGTCACCAAGAGGGGTTCATTAACCCTTAATGACACACCCCTGAGGGCCTCAACAACACCTCCCTTAACCCTATACCTAACCTTAACATTAGTAACCTCAAGCATCACCTACATCCCCACACTAAGTATACTCCTAATTCCATTAAAGCATACCTCTATGAAACATGAAACACCCATCCATTCCAGGAGTGTTTTTCAGTAGTAACTTTAATAAAAGTTATCAGTATCCCCACGCACGGTCAATCAATGATGGACACGCTTAGGGAACTATGCCGCAATGGCCCAGTTGTACTGTTTGGGTCAGTTAATAGGCCAGAGGATTTCTCAAGGTACTTCAGTGACGTTAATGTCCTCGCACTGGGGGGTGGGAGGGTTAGTAGTATTAATGGGCGTATTTCACTTGTTCAAATGGATCCTGACGCCTTAGCTAATAGGTGCTACTACGGTGACCCATTGTGCATATGGTTAATTAAGGATTCTAAAGCCCTGTGCGGATCATTACCCGAACTTAAATTCATAGTCACGACGTGGACCATTGACTCAATTAAGCAATTAATACTCAACAACGTGGCTTTAATGTACGAAAACGTGATGCTGGGCAACTCATCGTGGGCGTTGAATAATGCCTACCACGCCGTGAAGCTAACCATAATCCTAAGGGTCATTGAAGCACCAACGTTAAGGGATCTTGAACTCGCCAGGTTGATTAACGGGGAGCTTTCAAAACTACTCTTAAGGCTGCATGAGCTTAGGATATTGGGTGGAGGCATAAGTGAAGAAGATGCGGACAAGGTAACAGGTGAGGTTGGGGCGGCCATAGGTGTTAGGCTGCCTACGGTAAGTAGGGTTAGGGAAGGGACGATCGGGAACCCGTATGCATCGATTCAATGCGATAATTATGGATGCCTAACCTTTAATTCAAGTGAAGAGCCGTGGGACTACTACTACCTGTAGAGTTAAGCACCCTAATTACCTCCCTCGAATAATTGAAATATGGATTAAAACCCACCCTGGAGCCCCGGCCGGGATTCGAACCCGGGACCTTCCGCTCACCCGTGGGTTACACTACGAGGCGGGCGCTCTGACCGGGCTGAGCTACCGGGGCCTCCTTGCCTTATCCCCTTCACATTTTTATGCTTTTCTTAATACCCCTTAGGCAAGAATCCGCAGCAACTCATTCATGCGGGGGATACACATTAATAAGGCTAAAGTTATTATACAGGCATACAGTGGGGTTGGCTATGGTGAACCTTAACCTCCTGAACATGAGTGACGATGAGTTGAGGAATGCGTTAAGAAGCGGCAACTTAACTGTGGCCGTCTATGGAATGGGGTATGTGGGCACTGCCATTGCTGCTGTTTGGCTTAGGGCTGGGGCTAGGGTTATTGGCGTTGATGTTGATGTCGATAAGGTTAGGAGGCTTGAGGCGTGTGAATTCAAGTTGAGCGATAAGCAGGTGGAGGGTGAGTTGAAGAGACTTAGGGATAAGATAAGGTACACCACTGATGGTGTGGAGGCTTCAAGGCTAAGTAACGTGAAGATAGTTACAGTGCCCATTTACCTAGGCAAAGATAAGAGGCCGGTTTTCGACGCCTTCAAATCAGCCCTAGAGGGCATTGCCAGGGGGCTTAAGGCAGGTGACTTAGTCATAATAGAGTCCTCAGTTCCCCCTGGAACCACCATGGATGTTGCGCTACCCATACTTGAGGGAGTTAGTGGACTTAGGGTTGAGAGGGACTTCGCACTGGCATACTCGCCTGAACGAATATATGTAGGCAGGGCCATAGCAGATATTGAGGAGCGCTACCCCAAGGTGATTGGTGGTGTTGGGCCGGTTAGCAGTAGGGTGGCGGCTGCCCTATACGGCTCCATAGCCAAGAAGGGTGTTATGGTATTGTCCAGCCCAACAGCCGCTGAGTTTGAGAAGCTCGCTGAGGGGGTTTACAGGGACGTTAACATAGCCCTAGCCAATGAACTAGCCCAATTAGCCAGGTTACTTGGACTCGATTTCGATGAGGTCAGGGAAGCCGCCAATAGTCAACCATACTCGAATATACATAAGCCTGGACCTGGGGTTGGTGGGTCATGCATACCCGTCTACCCGTACTTCCTAATGTACGCCGCTGAGAGGGTTGGCTTCAACATGAGACTTACCCAAACTGCCAGGGGGATAAATGAGTACGCCCCGGCGTACGTTGTTGAGTTGGTTAAAATGGCCGTCAATGAAATTGGCGTAGCGAGACCCAAGGTGGCTGTCCTGGGTTTAGCCTTCAGGGGTGATGTGGATGACACTAGGTTAAGCCCGTCATACGACATAGTAAATTACATAAGGGGTAGCATGGACGTGGTCGTCCACGACCCATACGTGACCCACGATAAGACCCTTGAGGAATGGGGGATTAGGTTGACTAACAGTATCGAGGAGGCGTTGAGGGGAGCTAACATTGTTATTATAGCCACTGACCACAGTGAATACGGTAAGTTAACCCTGGGTAGGATCGCCGAGTTAACGGGCTTAGGCAGGGTTGCCGTCGTTGACGCAAGGCACATGATCAAGGATTGGAGAAGCCCACCCCCAGGTGTGATTTACCTGGCCGTTGGTAGGCCCTTAACCAGCGCTAGGTAGACACTCAGCCTCCCTCCGGGCCATTAACCTAACCATCCTATACTCCATCCTCTTAATCATAAGCGTAACCATTGATATTAAGATGCCGAGCAGCCCCGTGGTGTCAAGTTGAAACGCTATTATGCCCCATATGTAATGGTTAACGTGGTTTACTATTAACTGAGACGCCACGTAAATCGTTATAACCACACCCGGTATTATAAGTAGACTCACCAGGAAGGCCAGTATGAGCAGTGGGTTGTACCTAACCATAAGTCTAATTATGTCCACGCCTATATTCACCCCATGCCTCCAGTTTAACTTGGATTTACCTATCCTCCTCTTGTATTCAATGGGAACCTCACCAACCTTACCCATCGACGCCACCTGCGATGCTATATCAACCTCAACACTGAAGCCCCTAGTGGTTGGTATAATAGCCTTCGCCACGCTAGTCCTGACAAGGTACATTCCCGTTAACACGTCGGATAAGTTTGTGCCAAACATTAGGTTGAAGATCGACGTTAAGATCCTGTTGCCAAACCTGTTCAACAGGGGTATGTTCCCCCTACCCTTAACCCTAGCCCCAAGGACCTCGTCAAGATCCTCGTTAAGTGCCTTCTCTAGCAGTTGGCCTATGTACCTTGGGTCATAAGTCCCATCACCATCCATAACCACGGCGTACGGCTTCTTAACAAACCTTAACCCATAGAAGACTGCATCAGCCTTTCCATCACCAGGCTGCTCAACAACCAAAACCCCGTGCCTCCTCGCAACGTTAACTGTCCCATCGGTTGAGTGCCCATCCACAACTATTATGTCACTGAACCCCAGGTCCTTTAATGCCTTAAGTGTATAATCAAGTCCGGCCTCCTCATTCTTAACAGGGATAATCACAGTGACGCAGCTGGGCACATTATTCACTCACGTTCACCTACTCAGTGATTGCCCAGGATTTATAAGGATTAATCCTTAATAGGTCTTAACGTCAATGCTGGTTAATCTAGCGGCCCTTTTAATTAGGTAACCTGCAACCTTAAGTTTAGTCCTCTTCACTGCGTCACTCCTCTTAATTGGGGTGCTTGGGTTAAACCCCCTAACCACAATGCGCCTCGAACCCATATAGGCCGCTAGGTAAACTGCCCTATCCCCATCGGTGAAGCCTGGTATTAATACCGAGCAGCCCACTGGCCAAACCTGTACGCTTGGTATTAATCTATTCATTAAACCAGCGTATTTAACGTATGCATCCACGTTGTCGCCGTGCGCATGCCCAATCACAATCCCCCTGAACCCAATTAGGCTATCTGGGTCATAATCGAAGTCGGTCACGACTAAGTCAGGCACTACACCATCGTTAACCAGCCTACGTAACGTGAACCCCTCAACGGCTATGACAAGTCCCCTTGGGTCGGGTTCACCGGAGTAGGGGGGCATGTATATCGTTACTGTATCCCAGTCCAATGACCAAAGTTCACCTGGGTCAGCGTTGCAGTAGTTACTGGCCACTTTAGCAGCGTAAAAGTCACCGTTGAAGTTCAGCCCCAGGCCACTTAATGCATTAGTGTATATTGCCCTAGTCATCATGGCCTCCAGCGGATCAAACACAATAGCCTTCCTCATTTACCACTGAACCTTGTGGAATGGTTTATAAAAGGTTTGCCGATATCGCAGCCCTGTGTCAATTGCAAGAGCTGAGTATGATCTTAAGTATGCCTACAGGGCCATGGCTATATTGGCCTCGCTGGCGGTTATCGTAATGTACATAGAGGGCATGTTAATACCGTCATTAACGGAGATAGAGAGGGAGTTTGGGGTTACCTCAAGCCAGGTCAGTTGGGTTTTATCATCATACCTACTCTCCGGCACGGTACTACTACCCATAGTGGGGAAGCTTGGCGACATCTACGGTAAGAAGAGGGTGTTGTCAATAGTGGTGATTATCTATACAATAGCGGTGACGTTAACAAGCACGTCACCAAGCTTCACCTACCTAATAGTATTCAGGGGTATTCAAGGGATTGGGGTAACGATGTTCGCCCTAGCCTTCAGTCTCATTAGGGAGGAGTTCCCGAGGGAGCTAATACCCAGGGCGCAGGGGCTGGTTAGCGCCGCCTTCGGCATTGGGGCAGCGGTGGCCTTGCCGCTGGGCGCATACATAAGCCAGTACTTCGGTTGGAGGACTACGTACCACACGGCAATACCCTTCGTCGTGTTGGTAGCCTACCTAATCCTAACCAGGATAAAGGAGTCCAGGTATAGGAACCCAGGCGCCAAGGTTGACCTACCGGGCGCTATGGTCCTCGGCATTAGCCTAGGCCTACTAGTCTATGGGTTAACCGAGGCACCAGTATGGGGCTGGACCAGCCTCAACACTATATTAACCTTCCTAGTTGCCTTACTATTCCTTGGAATCTTCATGGAGGTGGAGAGGGGGAGGGATCAACCACTCATTAACCTAACCCTGCTGGCCAGGAGAAACGTGTTGATAGCCAACCTAGCGGCCCTAGTGGCTGGGTTTGGGTTATTTCTGTTTCAGCAGAGCCTAATAATACTGCTTGAGGAGCCTAAGCCGGTGGGCTTCAACCTATCCATATTCGACACAGGGCTCTACGCAATACCAATGGCCGTGGCTCAGTTGATAACAGCCCCGGTGGCCGGGGTCCTCATAACGAGGGTTGGGGCTAAGAGGACCCTAATGACTGGGGCTGGCATAGCTGCGCTATTTAGCCTGGTGGCAGCCTTAGTTGCCCCACTGGGCCTACCGGCACTGATAACAGCAACCACAATGGCCATGGCTGGCGTGGCCGCCATGAACGTATCGCTGATAAACATCCTCGTGTTCTCAGTTGAGCCTCAGGTAATGGGCGTGTCAACAGCCATGAACTCAGTATTCAGGAACCTAGGTGGTACATTAGGCCCAGCTGTGGCTGGGTCGCTTGAATCAACCTTCACATCACTAGTCTTAATGGGGATATTACCTGGGGGTAAGGTTCCACTGCTAATATCAGTGCCATCACTCTTCGCCTTCCAGCTGGGTGCCGTGATATCGGCATTAATGGTGGCATTGATTGGTATCTTAGCCAACTTCTCCATTGAGGTAATAACGTGGAGTAGAGTCCAGGCTACACCACGCATTAACTAACTCCAAGGCACGGGCCCTTAGCCGGCTAAATGCATAAAGCGTTTAAACTCAAGTAAAATGAGAGCTTTAATGCCATACGGGTATGAGGATTGGCCAAGGTTGTCGCTGGAGTCCCTTAGGCTTGGCAGGGGGCTTAATGTAAGGTCCTTTAGGGTGGGGTCAATAAGCTACGACTTCAACCCAACCAGCATTGTGATTACCGGTATGGGTGGGTCTGGGATAGTGGGTGATGTTGTGAGGGACTCACTCCAGGGCGTGAATGTAATAGTCCACAAGGACTTCAACATACCCCCATGGGTTAGCCGGGACTCCCTGGTGGTTGCAGTCAGCTACTCTGGGGAAACCTTAGAGACAATATGCGGTGCATTGGAGGCTTTAAGGAGGGGAATACCGGTTATAGGCGTTACAACAGGGGGTAGGCTTGCCCATGAACTTGAGGCTAAGGGCGCCCCAGTGGTTAAGGTGCCTAAGTCAATAGCCCCCAGGTTTGGCCTACCGAACCTACTCTACGCCGTCCTGGGGGTCCTAAGCCACTACGTCACTATACCCGACGTGAATGAGAGCATTGAGGTTCAGGGTGAGGTGCTTAAGAGCCAGTTACCAATCAAGCTGGCTAACTTCATTAAGGGGTATGTGCCAATGATATTCGCGCCCATTGGACTTCAAGCAGTGGCCTACAGGTTTAAGAATGATTTAAACGAGAATGCCAAGACGCCGGCCGTGGTTGCTATAGTACCTGAGGCTGACCACAACGACATAGTCGCCATTATGCTTAAGCACCCAGTCAGGTACATCGTAATTAAGGGTAGGACTGATAACACCCACGACTACCTGATGAATGCCGTGGAGGAGGTTATTAGGAGTTACTCCAGTGATGTGGAGGTTGTTGAGCTTAAGGGCTCTAGTAGGCTAACCCAGGAGGTCTACGGTTCAATGCTGCTCGGCCTAGTTAGCCTTAAGCTGGCTGAGCTATACGGTATAGACCCCGTTAGGACAGACCCGATAAACACGCTTAAGGATAGGATAAGGAACCTCGGTTGCCCAAGTTAAACCAAGTTGACCGCCAGCAACGCCCCGGTGAAGGCTATTAGCATGGTGGCCACGTAACCTATTAAAACCAGTCTCAGGTACTGTGTGTTGAGTATCCTCATACCCCTTGCCATGGATATCCCAAGCAGTGAACCAATGGTGCACAGGGTGAGGGATATTGGTATTGCGAACACTGTACTTAACTCAAGCGCCACGAAGGATAGTAGCTGGGTTACTCCACCTGAAATAGGCGGAGGTATGTACATGCCCCTGCTGAATTGGCCAAGGGTCCTTCTACCCGTCACAATTACACCTAACGTTGAGGCTAAGACTATGCCCATTAACCCAACCCTGCTGAAGCCAAGCATGCTCCACATTAAGCCTAGATTATTGGCACCGAAGGAGTAGCCCACTAGGAAAACCGTGAGTATGATCATGAGCCTGAAGGCCGATAACCTCCTGATCGGGTTTGATAACGCCGAGGTTCTAGCTAAGATTGGGTATATGAAGTAAGCCGCTAGGGCGAGCAGAAGCGGCGTCCCCAGCCATGATGCTAAAACCACGGGGAAGTTGAATGGCAGTGAACCATCCATGTAGAGTATTAGTGCTGACCAGGACATGTAGAGGGAGTTCGTTATGGACATGGGTACTTTACTCACCTCACCAATCATGAATATCAATACCCCTATTACCGAGAGTATCAGGAGCCCGCTGGGGCCCACACCATAACCCTTCATTTCAGTCCCCTGAAGCACCAGGCCGGTTAAGTAACCAGCTAGGGCGATCATCATGGCTACCCCAGGTCTGAGAAGCCTACTACCAACCGCCACGCCGGCGACTAGGGATAGGTTATTTGATGAGACTAGGTACGCCAGCGTCAACATTAATACCAGGGCCACGTCGCCGGTTATCATTTACCTAGGCACCTAGGCTCATGAGTATTGTAGCCGTTAAATAGGCAGCGTCCTTGGTTATGTCTATTATGTCGTCGAGTGTGAAGACTATGTGTAGTAGGCTCATGAACTCCACATATGAGATCTCCTTAGCCAATTCATACAGCTTATCAATCAGCCTATCCTTAGCCTCATCAACCTCATCCTCAAGTTTACTGATGACTAATACGTGGCTCCTGATCTTACCCCAATCATCACCCTTGGCTATGGCTGATGTTAACTCAACGAACTCCTCAACACCCCTCTTATCAACCATGATCAACTCAACCACATCCTCGGCTAGGACCTTCTTAACCTCAGGGCTTACGCATATGCTTATGGCTCTTCTGATCTCTCTAGAAAGTATGTGAACCCTATCCAGTATATCATCAACCTTACCTATGAGCACCTCAACATCACCCATTATGGGCGTTGCAATTGCGCCCGTGGAAACCTCCTGGGACAAGACCCTACTTATCTCATCCCCCTGGTTCTCAATAACCCCAACCTCAACCTCAGCCTCCTTGATCTTAACTAAGTCACCACTCCTTAAGGCGTCCTCAATTATGCTAAGCGACCTTAAGGTTAACCTAGCGTGCTCACTAAGACCATTAAATAACTTCACCTCACCCTTAACGAACGGGTTCAATAACCTTGAAAAAATACCACGGGGCACAGCATAAGGTATAGGCAAGGTGGTTAAAAACCTTAACGGCCCGGTGAGTAGTCATAATTAGCGGTGATGCTCATTGTTAAGGAGGGGGGTGCCATGGCTCGGCATTAGCCATCACTTTGGGGATGAGATTTCACTGGGCACTCTGCCTCATGACCCAGTTGAAGGTAGGTTTAACCATCATTAACCATCATTAATACGTCATGTTCATTCCATGACCATTATTCATGGAAAAATTTTAAAGCAAACACACCTAAAGGTGAGGTGAGGGCCCGTAGTCTAGCTTGGTAGGATGCCCGCCTCACGATGCCTAGGCATGGGATCGCGGGAGATCCCGGGTTCAAGTCCCGGCGGGCCCACCAGGCCGCATTAATACAAGGCCTAATTCATTGAGGGAAACCGGATAAGTCATTATTCTTCATTAGCCACCCTTATCATTAGGCATTTCCTTAGGGTTTTCAAGTTATCGCCAGCTACGTGAACCTAGGTAACCCTAGCCCTTGGCGTGGACTGTCATCAATGGGTAATGTGCGGCTTTTGATGACTTCCACTAATAAACCTTATTAATCCCCGTTAACTTGGGGACTCATGTCATCGAGGAGGTTTATTGAGGCTGTGGAGCCGGTGCTGATGCTAATGCCCACTGTGCCTAGGCCTAATAGACCCGTGAGCCTAGGTAGTAGGCTTGTCTGGACCTTCCTGGCTGCAACGGTTTACCTACTCCTATCGGTAACACCACTGTACGGTATCGTCTCATCAGTCAGTAGCCCCCTCTTCAACCCATTGGTGGCTATAATATTCGCATCGACAAATGGGACGCTGGCTCAGTTAGGCATAGGCCCGATAATAATAGCGGGCATTATAATGGAGCTGGTGGCCTTCTCTGAGTTAATGGACATTGATTTAAATGATCCTAAGGATCAAGCCAGGTTTACGGCCTTAACTAAGCTGGTTGCTATAGTAATAGCCATGTTTGAGGGTGCCTTCATACTGCTAACCCACCAGATCGTGGCTATCTCCCCAGCCTTAGCCTTCGTTGTTTGGCTTCAGATGCTGTTCGGTGCAGTAATAGTGATCCTGCTGGATGACATGGTGTCTAAGGGTTGGGGTATTGGGAGTGGCATATCCCTCTTCATACTCATAAGCATAGTTAGGTCGATATTCCAGTCAACCTTCCTACCTGTAACCGTGGGCGCCGGGGAGTTGCTGGGCATAGTACCAGCGTTAATTGCAGCCATCTACAACGCAGTCGTTGCCCATACCCTCGCCCCACTCCTATCTGTGGTTTACAGGTTTAACCTACCGGGTCTTGTGGGCCTTATATCAACAATAGCCCTTGGGGGTTTCATAGCCTACGTCGAGTTAATGGAAGTTAGGATACCACTATCCCTAGTCCAGTACGGTGGGTATAAGGTTTCCTACCCCTTCAAGGTCATGTACGTATCAGTGCTGCCGATAATATTCACGGCCTACACAGTTGCCTTGATATACAATGGGCTGTACTTCATCTGGGCAACCTACAACCCTCACAACACCAACGCCCTCCTGAACGCAATAGCCTGCATAAGGACTGTGAGCACGGCTAGGTTCGGGACCATTAATGAACCATGCACATCATCACTGATATACTACTTCACAGTGGTCCCCTTCAACATGACGCCCCAGTACGTGGTAGTCCACATATTAATGTACGTTGCCTTGTCGATAGTATTCGCATACCTATGGGTTAACCTAGCAGGCTTAAGCGCCGAGGATCAGGCTAGGACGATGGTTACCAGTGGCTTATCCATACCGGGCTTTAGGGCGTCGGCCAAGTCACTTGCAATGCACCTGAGGAGGTACGTTAACTCACTCACGTTCACCAGTGGGCTTCTTGCAGGTTTAATAGCTGCATTGGGTGATGTGCTTGGGGTTTACGGCACAGGGATAGGGCTAATACTGCTAATTGAAATAATAATACAGTACTACACTATAGCGATGCAGGAGCAGCTGTTTGAGGCTTACCCAGGACTTAAGAGACTCCTCGGCGTTGAGTAACGTTAAGGCAATGGAGCCTGCTCCACACCCCTCTTAACGTCATCGACGGTGAACACCCTACCCCTCCAGTTTATCCTCCTAGTCAAAGCCGTGGCCAGTATTGCAGCCCAGGAGAAGTAGACGTTGACTATTGAAGCGAGGGCTAGGGCGTAGGTATACCTACCCTTAATGATAGCGGCGTAGAAGGGCCCCAGCCCCCTAATTCTACTAACCCTGTAGTAGTCCTTGAACACACCCACCACGTAGGGTACTAGGCCCAGTGCCAGGGCCCAGTGGATGAATACTGAAATGGCCACTGCTATGGGTAGTGTTAGGGCGTAGAGCGTGTACGATGCTGCGTATAGGGCGAACCCGCTGAAGCCGTAGACCTTAACGTACCAGAGCTGCCTAACTGCCCACCTAAACGCCTCACCAACGTTAGTGTCCTCCAGGGTGATGACCATTGACCTCGGCGTGAAGCTTATCCTTAAGCCATCCCTATGAGCCAGGTGCGTCATCACATAGTCGTCACTTAGGTAGTGAGGGAGGTACTTGGTTATGCTCCACTTTAGTAGTAGGCTCCTCCACACCGCCGTTGACCCTCCCCAGGCGAACCTAGCAATCTCATTCTGCATGGCCGTTATCCCAATCATGTTGAAGCTCGCCTTAAGCAAAGTACCGAGGCTAAGCCTACTTAGGGGTGAGTAAAACCTATACGTGGTCGCTGCCCCCGCACCAGCCTTAAGATGCTTAACTAGGTTCAGGAGCCAGGTGTCGTGGACGTAGGCATCACTGTCGACAAAGACCACCACATCCCCCTTAGCCTCACCAATACCCCTAGCCAACGCGGAGCCCTTGCTTAACCCTCCCTCATTGAGTATAATCCTGGCGTTGCCATGACTCTTAATCACATTATTCACAATCTTGTAGGCTGGATCATCGAGACTGTCGATGATGAATAAGTACTCCACAGGGGCTGGGTACCTTTGCTTAATGACACTCCTAACGTTACCCTCAAGGTTCTGGTCCATACCCCTAACGGGCATTATGACGGTTACCGTAGGCCATTCACCATCACCATCAGGTTCCCTTAACCCACCCCAGTACTTAAATTCGAAGTAAAGTGATAGGATTGATGACAACGAGGCCACCATTAACATTAAAAGTGCAAGCACCAGTAAAATAACCATGACTCAGCTAATGGGGATGCGCTTTTAAGCATAACGTGCCTCCTAACAGGCTGCACTTAATGGACTTTACAATGATGATTACTCCGGAGTAAAGCGCATCTACACCTTGAGGGTAGAGGGATTACGTTGAGGCCTTGTGGCTTAGGGTCAGTTTTATAAGGTAACCGTTATCGGTTGATTAATGGACGATAAGGGTGACATTACCCTCATAATGTTATCTAGGGTTTTTAGGAGCATTGCAACCGGTGCCCTTGGGGTCACCACTGGGCTATACCTCTACAATGTGCTCCACCTGTCGTTCACATTAATAGGTGTATTCTTCGGTGTTGGTGCATTCTCAACACCACTAATGAGTCTCTACTTCGGTAGATTAGGTGACTGCTACGGTAGGAAGAGGCTACTCCTAGTTACCTTACTCTTCCTACCGTTATCAATACTAATCCTCCTCCTAACCTCAAACTACCCCCTATTACTGCTAGCCGCCGCCCTGGGTGGCTTTGGCACGGCTGGTGCATTGGCCAGTGGTAGTGTGGGTGCGGTGGTGGCCCCAATGATGACCGCCTTACTGGCAGATAAGACAAACGAGGAGAACAGGACCATGGTGTACTCCCTACTTAACTTAGCCTCAGGCCTGGCCGGGGCAGTTGGGGCGTTGTTATCTCACTTAGGCTACAGGGAGGGGTTCACAATAGCCCTAGCCCTATCATCAGCCTCATTAATTGTAATACTACCGGTTAGGGATAGGTATGGTGAGGGTATTGGCAGAGCTAGGGATTGCAGCTCCTTTAATTCAGCTAACCTGAGTGAGTCGGATAGGAGAGTCATCAGGAGGTTCATGGCCACGGGGGCGTTGAATGGCATTGGACAGGGCCTGGTAACCCCATTCCTACCCTTAATCTTCGAGGTGCTGCTCAAGGTGCCTAAGGGTGAGATAGGTAACATATTCTTCCTCGGCGGCATAGCAGCTGCTCTCATATCACTCCTAACCCCCGTGATAACTGGTAGGCTTGGTTTCGTTAGGACCATTGTGTTAACCAGGTCCATATCCACTGCAGCCCTGGTGCTACTGCCATTCGTGAACAGGTTCTCGCAAATCCTAAGCTACGATCTGGTGGTGGCATTAGTGCTGTACCTAGTCTACGTTATGTTTAGAGTTGTTTCATTACCAGCCCAATCGGCTTTAATGATGAGCTTGGTTAGCCAAGGCTCAAGATCCACCGTGGCGGGTACGAATCAAGCAGCTAGGTTACTACCCTCAGCCGCTGCGACTCTGTCAAGTGGGGCTATGATAGATTACCTGGCGCTACCAGTACCATTCCTAGTAGCCCTCATAGTTAACGCTGTTAACATATACCTGTACACCAGGTTCTTCAGGGATGTTAAGACAAGCCGTGGCGTGAGGAGTGTTTTAATTGAATGAAGGCCGTGGGTGTTTTTAAGCCCTATAGGGTGGGTGTAGTATGGAGCTGCTAATCGGCCATAGTCCAGACCCGGATGATGCGTACATGTTCTACGCCCTAAAGGCTGGTAAGGTGAACTTCCCCTTTAAGATAAGGGAGTTCCTAGTGGACATAGAGACGCTTAACAAATTAGCCATCTACGGTAGGCTAGATGTAACAGCCATAAGCACCCATGCACTAGCCTATGTGGCTGACAAGTACTACGTGCTTAAGGTTGGGGCCTCCATGGGCCTTAGGTATGGCCCTGTGGTGGTGGGTGGTGGAGGGAGTGAAGTGGAACTTGTAGCCGTGCCAGGGACGTACGCAACGGCCACCCTACTGCTTAGGCTTGCCATGCCTAAGGTTAAGACCGTGGAGGTGCCCTTTGATAGGATTATGGATGCTGTACTGAGTGGAGCAGTTGATGCGGGTGTGCTTATTCATGAGGGGCAGATAACCTATGAGAGGTATGGCTTAAGGAGGATAATGGACCTTGGTGAGTGGTGGTATGAACAGACGAAGCTACCCACGCCACTAGGCCTAGACGTAGTTAAAGCATCATTGGGCTTGGATAATGCAAGGGTTATTAGGGATGCACTTCTTGAGTCCCTTAAGTACGCCATGCAGCACAGGGATGAGGCCCTTGGGTACGCCATGAGGTTCTCAAGGGGCTTAAACATGAGTGACACGGGTAAGTTCGTTGACATGTACGTTAACAACTACACAATGGACATGGGTAGTGACGGCGAGAGGGCGATTAAGACATTATTACAGTGGGCTCATGACAGTGGGCTAACACCCGAGGTCAACTTCACAATAGTTTAACGCTAATGCATCTCAAGTAGGTAAATGGCAATGTAACCTTTAATGGCCAGGTTTAGGTTGTCTTTGGTTCATTAATAATTCTCAACATTTTAGCTGCCTATAGTTACTTCATAATATTCCACTCTGTTAAGCTACCTCTTAGTGACGATACGCATTAACACTGTTTTGTCCGATATGTGTTGGCTGTGGCGTACTCTACGACGAGTCATGAACCATGCATAAAGTCAATCGAATCAATAACGGCAACCAACCCACCCAGTTAACCGACACCATGGAAGATGTACAAGAATAGGCTAAGCGCTCCATCACTTAATCATTGACGTAACCCTCTTAATCAGCTTACCATAGACCTTGCTTGGCGGATATTCGACCTTGGGCATTAGGGGGCTTAGCCTGCTCACTAATTCATCAAAGTCTATGTTTAAGTTGTAGTTACTGTTGAAGTACCTCGTTATGTTCCTCAGGTCCCTAAGTAGAATTGCCCTAGACCCCTTTGCATTCAGGTACATCCACTGGGGCCAATCTATTATTCTTATCTCCTCATTACTTGGGTTAACTAAAATATTGTACTCATTTAGGTCACCGTGAACCATGTTGATTTTCACCAAGTCTTCGACTGCGGATACCACCTGCTCAAAGACATTCCTTGGGTCACTTAGCCTAAACCTGTAAAGCTCAACACCGTTGATAAACTCAATTGCGATTAGGTGCCTAGTCACTGCCTTCGGCCTTGGCACTGGGATACCGGCCCTATACGCCTTAACTAGGGCTAGGTACTCCATGTGCGCCGATATCTTGGCTTCGTAAAGCCAGGTTATGTGCCTCCTTTCACCAATCCAAACCCTATACTTCCTAACGTTCCTGAAACTAACCCTACCAAGCCTATGAAACTTTAAGGCATACTTAACACCACCTGGTGAGTCCGCCGCATACACGTCGGATTCCTTACCAACCCCCAGTGGCGTTGGGGAGATGGCGTTGATAACCCCCCTCTTGGCCATTGTGTGCATGGCCAGTATGTCATAGGCTGGGAACGTTAACCTAACGTTATCGGGCCCCTTCCTGACGAGCAGTTTAAGCTTATTCATTTTCGAGATCGACTTTACCACCAACTCCTCCTCAAGGCCCATGTAGTTGGCTATACGCCTCACGGGGACGTATTCATGGTCTCTGTGCAGGACCTCAATAACCCTGAGGACCCTTAGGTCTAGTTTACTTAATTCATTGTACGACGCCACCAGCCTACTTATGCTCATGCTCCCCACTCATCAGCCTCCAAACCTCATCATCAATATGATGTATGTTCTTAAGCACCTTACCCCTACTCATCTTCATCAACTCCTCGCTTTCAAATAGGCTAACGGCAATGGCAATAATCCTCCCACTGGGGCTTTTAATAAGCACGACGTCACCCACCTTGAAGGGCCTGCTCAGCCCCCTTATCCCAGGCCTCATTACATCGGCGCCTGTGGCTATTGGCTTAACAGCCCCCTCATCAACCTGCGCCACTGGGTAGTAATTAAGGATCACTGGGTACTTGTTGGCGGCTAGTAGGGTTGGATAGGTTAAATCCCTGTTGGCTTCATTAACCTTAATGGTGGCCTTAACCACAGCCACCTCGTCCCCAACCTTATACAACCTTAAGTCGTCCCTAACCTCAATAACCTCAACCTCATCTAGATTATTGTAAGCCTCACTTAACCATGATACTTCACCAACAAGCTCCTTAACATCCCTCTTACTGAGCATGTGTCTCTTGATTACCATAGCCCCTCCCCTAGGTGCATACTGAGTCCGTGAAGCGTTTAGCAACCTCCCTGGCCTCATCAAGGTTACCCACGACTTCAACGCAAGCCCTCTCCTCATCAACCATGTAAACCAGGTAATTGTCCCCCAGCCTAAACACCTTAGCCTGGGCGAAACAATTCTCCTCAATCATGGTCCTGTAGGTTTCAATAGGTTCATTCTCCTCCGCATTAACCTCCCTCAGTAATTCACTAACCTTACCTTTATCACACTCCACGCACAACCCACCTGGATTGGTTTATAAAGCATTATAGGCATCCGCCACGCCGTTTAAATGGGGACTAGTAGGTAGAGTAGTATTATCACTATTGGTACGGCTAGGCCTATGAGAATGGTTACGGTGGGCGGTATTTTAACCTTCTCAACCTCCTTAACATCCCTGAACATAAGTAGCCCAGCGCTCATGAGGGGCTGCATACCACTACTCCTCCTACGCCTACTAGACATAGGCTTAGTATCTTGAGACCAGTTTATTTACCTTTCCACATGAGCAGTGGCTAACCCGATACTACATAGCTCCCAGAACTATCAACAGACGTTTGTGGCTGGTAACCTGCAGCAAACCCCCAGGTAAGGTTCCACCACCTCAAGTCTGTAGGAGCGTTTATTACCTTGTTGTTAATTAACACAGCCTTGCCGTAACTGGCGCTTCGATGCAACTCTATGACGTTAAGTACGTGCATGGCGTATCTCCTTATTAACCCTTAAATCTACTTCATCGGGTAGCTAACTGTGGTTAAGTAAGAAGGTGCTTTAAGCCTTAAGATTAATGTTAATGAGTATGTTAAGGCCAGGCTACTGGAGGTCATTGATGAACTTTACTTAACATGTAGTAATGATAGAGGCAGGGGCCAGTGAAGGGTAGTGGCCAGGACTCAAGTAGCGTAGTAAGCATTTAAAAAGGACGTGGGTACGTGTCAAGTGGCGGTGGTTATGGTTAACTTACCCATGCCCCCTAGGGAGGTTTACGACTTGATAAGGGAGGGCACGGCTATTGTGGCTCATCCACTGGCCTTAACCGAGGATAGGAGGATTGATGAGGCTAGGCAGAGGGCGTTAACCATGTACTACCTCGCCTCCGGGGCTGGTGGTGTAGCTATCGGTGTCCACACTACGCAGTTTGAGGTTCATGATAACGGTATGTATGAGCCATTGTTGAGGATGACGAGCGAGGTTATTGATGAGTGCGGCAGGAAGGTTGGTAGAGTGGTTAAGGTCGCCGGTATAGTGGGTGGCACTAGGCAGGCTGTTGAGGAGGCTAAATTAGCCTATAAGTTAGGCTACCATGCCGGCCTAGTCAGTCTCCATAGGTTCATCGGTGAGCCCCAGGATAAGATCGTTGAGCACGTTAAGGCCGTGGCCAGGGAGATACCTGTCTTCGGCTTCTACCTCCAACCAGCTGTGGGTGGGTTAAGGCTTGGCTACAGCTTCTGGAGGAGACTCGTGGAGGAGGTTGAGAACCTAGTCGCCATTAAGATTGCCCCCTTCAACAGGTACGCCACTATAGACGTCGCCAGGGCGGTTGCTGATGCAGGTAGGGCAGGTGAGGTGGCCTTGTACACGGGCAACGACGACAACATAATCATAGACCTGTTAACCAGGTTCAGCTTCACGGCAAGTAATGGGGAGGTTAGGGAGGTTAGGATAGTGGGTGGGTTACTGGGCCACTGGGCCTTCTGGACTAAGAGATCGATGGAGATCTTCAGGCTGGTTAAGTCAATAGCGGACTCCAGGCGCCAAATACCACCTGAGCTACTAACCCTAGGTGCCCAGGTCACTGACGCAAATGGGGCCGTGTTCGATGCGGTGAATAACTTCAGGGGGGTTATACCGGGGATTAACGAGGTTCTTAGGAGGAGTGGTCTACTTAGGGGTAGGTGGACCCTTAACCCTGGGGAGGACCTATCCCCAGGTCAATTAGAAGAGATAAACAGGGTTTATGCATCGTACCCACACCTGAGGGATGATGAATTCACCTCCAAGTACGTTGATGAGTGGGTTAGGGGTGAGTGTGTGGGGTTTGGGGAATTAAGGGAATTGACTATAGATGACGTTAGGCTAATGGTGGGCGGTGGATATGGCCATTGAGGCATCGTACACTAAGGTCAAGGTAACGCCACCCCTCGGGCTTAGGCTGGGGGGTTATGCGCATAGGCTTGGTAAGCCAGCCAGGGAGATTCACGATGACCTATACGCCAGGTTACTCATGTTAACCACGGCCGATGCCGAGGTGGTTATAGTTCAACTCGACCTACTTGGGTTATACAGGCAGGACGCATTAATGATAAGGGAAGCCGTGAGTAAGGCAACAGGCGTTGAAAGGGGCAATGTAATCGTCGCCTCAACGCACACGCACTCGGCACCGGAGACGATCATACCCATGTGGCCCAACACACTCCCCTACAGCGAGGGGGAGAGGAGACTATATGATGAGTGGTTCAGCGGTGTTGTGGGTAAGGTCAGTGAAGCTGCACGCGAACTCAACGGCACCGGGAAGGCTGAGGTGGCCGTAGGTATTGGTGAAGCTGGGGGTTTATGCTTCAACAGGTCTTTTAAGGGGGGTTTGGTTGATGAGGAGTTACCAATACTGGTGATTAAAATAGGGAACCGTAGAATTGCACTACTCAACTACGCATGCCACCCAGTCTGCAACACGGACCTGGGCTTCTCGGCGGATTACTCAGGCGTCGTGTATGAATCACTACTAGGGCGTGGGGTTGAGTCAATTTTCATAACCGGGGCCACTGGTGACATAGACCCGGTTAGGAAGGGGAGGGGTTACATGGGTTACCTGGGTGAATCCTTAGCATCAGTAGTGGTTAATGTGCTTGGTTCACTTAGGCCAATTGGGCACACCATGGACGTGGTTAACATTGGGCTTAGGCTACCTGCCAGGGTTGTTGATGGGGAGTTGGCTAGGGCTAGGTATGAGGAGGCGCTTAAGAGGGTCATGGGTAAGGGTGGGTTGCCCAACGAACCCACGGAGTCCATATGGGCTGATGAAGACTACTTAAGGTTAATGTACAGTGATGAGGAATATGCTGTGTCTAAGGTAAGTGAAGCAAACATTGATACTGAGGCCACGCTGCTAAGGCTCGGTGACCTACTGCTGGTGGCGATACCAGGCGAACCCTTCGTTGAAACTGGCCTAGCCATTAAGAGTAGGGCGGTTGAACTAGGGTTTAGGGTAACCATGGTGGCTGGTTACGTCAACGACTACGTGGGTTATATACCAACCAAGGCCTCCTTCATCATGAACACCTATGAGGCTAGGTTAGCCAGGTGGAGTAGGGTAACCGAGGAGGCTGAGGGGTTGGTGAGGGGTGAGGTGTTTAACGCTATTAAGAACATAAAGTAAAACACGTAGGTTATACCATCCCCCAATCCCTAACCCTAACTCCCCCTTATGCTGTGTTTAACTGATCGCGGCTAATTACCTTAACCTTAACGCTCCTGTTGGTTATCGCGCTCAATAGCTTAGCCATGTCGGTTGGCTTAAGCTTAAGCCTCCTGGCATCCCTCTTCATTATCCTAACCTCGGTTTCATTGGTTCCATCAGGTAGCCAGGTTGTGGCCACCGTGGGCTTGGCTGGGTAGGCTATTTGCGTGACCAGTTCGTTAATGTTAGCCGTGTACTCAATTATCTTAACCCTCCTGTTGAGGATCTCGGTTAACTTATCCTCAAGCGACCTAACTATGTTTATCGGCACTCGCCTAATGCCCTTAAGCGCTATGAAGTAGGTGTTACCCACGTCATAGGATTTATAATACTCAACGTCACTCAGCATGCTCTTCAGCTTCTGATCCTCGTCAGTTAGCTTAAGTATAGCATCTATGACGTCAACGTCGTACATTTCATACTGACCACTGTTGAGCAGCGACTGGCACTTGCTGCAAAACAGCCGCGTCTTCACGCAAAACTCGCAGAACGGTATCCGCATCACCCCCCTCATTCAGTTAGGATATATAAAACTTTCCTTCCTAGGAACTCCACAAGGAGTTTAACCTAGTTAAGGGGAGGCGCGGCGGCTTGATTACGGTTGGTCGTTGATAAAATGGGTTAAATTACTGTTCCTATGCCCCGTTTCCCCGCATCCCAGCGATCCTAATCACTGCTCATCTTTGTCGGGACTGGCCCCCATTCTTGGGGCATCATTGGTCAGTTTTCCCACGGGGCTGGGTGCTCGGGCACTCACAGTTGCCTCGTGCCCGAGGCTACTAACTCTAACTACTCTGGGGTATTTAAATCTATCGGAGAATAAAGAGTTAAATTACCCAAATATTTATAAGGAAGTTCTCCAAACCTGGTATATGGTGAAGGTAATTTTCATAAAAGGGTCAATAGAGGTAGTAAGAAAAGCAGGAAAAGAGTACGTACGAATCTATGTTTACTCAAAGAATGGTGGAAAGAAACTCGTACCTTACGCCAACAGGGAAATAGAAGGAATGGTGGTTATTGATGAAGGCTCATAGAGCAATGCTCATTAGGTTACCAAGAGATAGATGCAATGTTGATTATATCAAACGATTAACGGCATTAACAAGCCTGGCTTACCGTGGTTTTGAGGTTTGGGTGCCGGACCTACCCAAGACGATACAGCACCATCTCTACGGCTTCAGGAACTTCAAGGGGAGTTTAGTATTCGGTACAGTGCCAAAGAGGTGGCTTGCCTCAACCTGGGTTCCATTGAAGACACTGAGGGTTTACCCAGATGGCTCAAGGAAGGGTGATAGGTATGCACCAGTGGTGCTTGATTTCAAAAGCAGTGCTATTAAGCTATACCAAGTGTGCAGGAATGAGCGTGGTTATGTTGTTGAGGTTCCAATGCCTAGGTGGGTTGTTGATAGGATTAAGGAGGGTGGTGATGTTAAGTACGCAATGATTGGCCTCAAGGATGATGAACCATACTTGGCATTGATTGCCGAGCGTGAGGTTGAACCATACATACCTAGTGACTACATGCTAGCCATTGACGTGAATGCATGGAATAACGGCATTGCATGGGGGTTAATTAAAAGTAGTAAGCTTGTTAAGTGGAAGCCTGAGAGGCCAAGGCTTAGGGAGATTGATGGGCTTTACTACCGTTCAGTCGTGTTAAGTCAAAAATACGGGAAGCTGAAGAGGCTGGGCCTTCACAAGACCAGGGAGGGTAAGGGATTGTGGAGGGAGGTGAGGAGGCTGAGGAGGAGAATCTACGCTAAACTAAGGGATTATGCTCAAAGGCTTACGCATAGGTTGGTTAGGAAGGCCCTTAGGCATAGGGCATTAGTCATCATTGACGACATTATTGAGGAGTCAAGGAGGGAACTGCTTGAGATGAAATTGCCAAGTGGCTTGAGGAAGATTTACCTAGCTGAGACGAGGAGGTTCGTTAAGCTACTGATTGCCCAGCTAGAGTGGTATGGTGTACCATACAGGTTCAAGAGGTTGCCAAGCACAATATGCCCAAATTGCGGGAGTGAGTTAACCCAATTACCAGGCAGAATCATGATTTGCACGAACTGCGGATTCAAAGCACCAAGAGACAAGGTACCAATACACTGGGCAATGAGGTGACAGCATGCTCATACCCCTTAACCTCTACCTCAACCCTCAATACCCTACGGTACCCCTCAAGGATCCGCTTGCCCAAGCGAACAAACCCCTCACCGGGTACCATCAATGCGGTGGGGGTATGGGCATGGTCTATGGTTTTAAGTGCGTAGTTGTCAAACCCACCTAAGGATTATAGGAGAAGCCCAGGGGCTTCACGGGAAGAAGATCAAGGCAACAGTAATCATAGAAAATGCATAACCCACGTACCTACAACCATCCACGGATACCCGCAATTAACGCAAAGCCTGCAACGACTAGTTGTTTTAATAATACCCTGCTTGCCCTTGGGGGTGTTTACTTGGTGACTGCCTTTATAGTTGCCTTAACTTGGGCTCCGGCCTTAATCTTAACCCAGGTGGCTGGCTTATCGATGACGTTAATCCC
>Ga0081534_100115_pt1 | contig 28734 bp, 28 predicted proteins | sample MonGeyMetagenome_FD_71019 | JGI IMG/M metagenome (GOLD analysis project Ga0081534, IMG submission 71019) | Hypoxic/sulfidic aquatic microbial communities from Monarch Geyser, Yellowstone National Park, USA - MG (SPAdes) v1 (version 2) | ecosystem: Environmental > Aquatic > Thermal springs > Hot...
CTTGAACTATTTTACGGTTCGAAATAGCGACTTTGATGGATTTTATGCCATTAAATAATCCTTTTATGTCAGCTTTTACTAAGTTTGCATTGCGTCTTATCAATAGGTGGTAAAGCAGGAAGCTTATGGTGCTTTCCATCGATAACAATAAGAGCCTCGGTATAAATGCCGCCCCTGAGGAGTTCTTAGTTATTGCCCACACAGCATTCCTCAACATGAAGTAATAATACTTTGGACTTTCCTCACCCACCGTTGCACTTCCAAAGTGATAAGCCTTAACGCTCTTGATACAGGCAACCCTGTAATTTAGCAGTCTCAATCTCCATGCATAATCCACATCATCATGATAAAGAAAGAAGTCGGGGTCAAACATACCCACCTTCATAAATAATTTTGACCTTGTTAGAAACGCAGCCCCACTTACGTAGAATATCTTCTCACCATGCCTATCCACTTTTGGTATTGAGGAGAGCCCTACCCTAAATCCGCAATTAATCAACCCATCCCTATTAACAATGAGTGGCTGCACAGCACCTAGTTTCTGATCAATCTCAAGTGATTTTACGAGCACCGTAATTAAATTCCTACTTAGGAGGATTACATCATCATTCATAAAAAAGAGGTACTCTGCCCCACGATTTATCGAATATATGGCACCCCTATTATTACCGCCCGTGTATCCGTAATTTTTCGGCAACCTTATAACATAGTACTCAATACCTGAGTACTCATTAAGTAGTTTCGATACATAGTCAGCGGTTTTATCGTGAGAACCATTATCAACGATTACAAGCATTAAGTTGCGATAGTCCTGATAGTAAACACTTTCTATCATTTTCTTAATGAATTCCTTCCCTAGTTTTGATAACGTATTATACATTAGAATTATCACGGAAACCTTCGACACCATCACTTATCCCCCGATAGCCTTTATTACTTGAGTCGTAAAGCTTGAATAATCAACTCCATTAGTTGTATCTATTTGAATTATTTCATAAGGAAGTTTATTTATTACGAGTCTATACACAACATCTTGAAAATCCACGTATGGCTTCGGCTCTATACCCCTATTATCAATGATATACCTCACCTTCAGCACATCGTAAGGCGCACTAACATAAATAACTACGGCATCTCTCCCCAGAACCTTACCTCCTAAAGTTAAAATCAATGCCAAAACACCTCTAATTAAACGAAGATTAAATCTCGATCCTAACGACCCAGTGACATACGCAATAAAGTATAGGTCAGGTATCTCCTTAAATATGAAACCTTCATCTTCAACCATGAATGCGCATCTTACTGTTAATCGTAATATGGTAAACTTTATGTATGATATCAATAAACCCATGATGTGTTGAAACGCATAAAGCGGGAATAATTTTGAGAATAAAATCGAGGAATCACTGCCATTACTTATTTTAGATAATGCCCTTAAGTACGCGTGATGAAATATTGTATAATCAATCAATTTTACATAACATATACCATGCTTTTCGTTAGATACAAGTTTCCTCATAAGGAACTTAGCCAATGTAGTCTTTCCAGCACCCTGAGGCCCCACAAACACTATAAAAATCATCATCTCTCCCCCTTAATAATTAAACCAAATACCTTCATAAACGAGTACTTAAAGCAGTTGAATGCGTACCTCTCCTGAATAAGCAAGCCTAAATTTGCTGCCACACCCTTAAGCATGTTTTCATTCAACTCAAGATATTGTGAGCTAACCGGTATATAATGCACATTTGGCAGGGCCTCAAGATGCATCATACCAACCCTACTAGATATTATCGGCTTTTTACAATAACCCGCCTCAAGAACCTTATTCCTAACACCACCACAAATAGCATTATCGGGATACGGAAGAAAAACACCATCAGAAACCAAAAGAAGAACCACATAATCAACATAGTCAACGTACCCAACAGGGAAAACCCTATTTGAAGACCCACGTAATGCTTTATCGTCTTTAACTCCTGTAACAATAATAATTACCCCCTTACCAAGAGACCCCTCCAGTCTTAACAATTCCTCATATGCAAGCATATTTGATTTAAATATTGATGGCAACGGCGCGATAAGCAACAACTTATCAGAACAACCACTACCACGTATAAACCGTCCACATACATATCTACGTAAAAACCTAATATTAAATCGTCTCAATAATTCATTAACGACCTTCTCAAAAATATAAGGTACCGAATTCTCAATAACAAATACATTTCCTCTATTACCGAAGTAATAAGGTAGTGCATTAGCGAGCCACCTCGATGCTGTTATAATATATTTAGATAGTTTATACGAAATCCTTTCCGACACTAAAAGAAGGACCTTGATAGGGAACCTTGCAGAATTCATAACAACGGATTCGAGCCAGGCAAAACCATGGAAATCAACCACAACAACCTTTCCCATAACCTTCCCTAGAAACGAAACTATGGCAGATATCCACGGATTTACACCACTAACAATAATTAGATCACCAGAAAATACTAAGGGAAGCTGCAATAAGAGATCAATAATTTTCCTTATGGGTATATAATTAACCTCTAAATTTTTGAGGTCTTTCAAGCTATAATATATGTTAATAGGCCTAAGTAAAGATCCTGAAACAGTATCAGCAGAAGGTCCTATAATAATCACCGAGAAATTATGGCTCCTATTCATTTGCAATACCCTGCAACTTAAATAAATCTATAATCCTATTTTTCAACGTATTCGGTATTGAATAATTTAAGCACGTGCTCTCTCAACTTCACACCCACATCCAATAAGTAATCCTTGGATTGCGTTAGAACCGCCCCTATCTTATCCATAAACTCATACACATCCCCAGGCATGAATAAGTAGTCCTCAGCCGGCGACCCAACAACAACCTCAGGCACGCCTGTCCTCGCGGCTATTGGGATTGTGCCCATAAGCATCGACTCAAGGACCACGTAGGGCAGAGGCGACTCCCATATCGATGGAAAAAGCAGGGCATAGGCCCTCGAGTGCAACTTAACCACATCCCAATAAGGCAATCCCAAGTGTCACACAATTTGAAGATTAATGACCTATCAATTCCTTAATACCTACCTCAAGCCTTACTTTCGGTTTAAATCCCAGCTCTTTCTGTGCTCTTATTATGTCAGCTATTGAATGCCTTATATCGCCTGGCCTTGGTGGTGCGTAGATGGGTTTTAGGTCCTCCCTACCCATTAACTTGAGTATTAGATTCGCCAAGTAATTTATTGTTATGCCCTCACCATTACCAATGTTAAACACGCCCCTAGCCCTCTCATTCCTAAGCGAAAGCATTATCGCCTCAATAACATCGCTCACATGAATGAAGTCCCTAGTCTGCTCGCCATCGCCGAATATGACTGGCGGCTCACCCCTAGAAACCCTCCTAATAAACTCAATAATAACACCTGCATAGGCCCTAGACTGCTTGGGACCATAGACATTAAATAGCCTGAGTATTACGGGCCTGAAGCCGTATTGGTTGGCGAAGGCTTGTACGAAGGCTTCGCCAGAGATTTTACTGGCTGCATATGGCGACTTGGGCATTAATGGATGGTCGTCGGGTATTGGCACCCTAATTGGCTCACCATAGACAGCACTCGATGATGCAAATATAAACGTACTCGCGTTTTTTGAAGCCTTAACTATATTGTACGTGCCCCTAACATTGACGTCAAAGTACAGGTCAGGCTTCTCCACGGATTCAGCAACATCTATGAGGGCTGCCAGGTGAATCACAGCATCAACACCCCTAACGACATATTCAATAGCCCCGTAATCCCTAACATCACCCCTAACGAGCTCTATGGCATCCAATACATCGGTGAGGTTTTCGATGGAGCCCGTGGATAGGTTATCGAGAACCCTCACCTGGTGCCCAGCCTTGACGAGAGCCTTAACCAAGTGACTACCAATGAAGCCAGCGCCGCCCGTCACTAAAACCCTCAGTGTCTCCATGACTTAATCACTGCTAAGGACCTCCATAAAAACCTCGGGCAACCTACTGGCTGACTCCTCAAGTCTCCTACGCACAACCCCCTTAACCTCCTCACCAACCTCCATAACACCCTCAACGCCTAAGCCAATCAACTCCTCAACCCTACCCACCAAGTCCTCCGCATCACCAGCCTTAAACATGAACCTCTCAGCCTCAGTACCGCTGAGGATCTCTGGCACACCACCCACCCTAGCGGCTATGGGCACCGTACCAGCCAACGCAGCCTCAACAACGGCGTAAGGCAGGGGCTCCTCATTAATCGACGGGAACAACAAGCCCCAAGCATCCTCATGCGCCCTCATGACAACGCCATGGGGAACCCTGCCGACAAGCTCCACATAGCGGTTCCTGACCTGGAAATCCCTATAGCTACCGAAGAGCCTAACCCTGGCGCCAAGTCTCACGAGTGACGGTAAGGCCTTGAGGAGCACGTGAAACCCCTTTATGAAACTCTCACCACCAACATAGATAAACACAGGAGCCTCGCCCAGGGCCTTCCTAACCTCCATAAACGGCGGTGGGTTGTAAATAACCTCGGCCCTCCTAAGTGGCAAACGTACACCGTATTTACGAATCAATTCAAGCTGCCTCCTAACCACGAATATGACCGCGTCCGAGTACAGCAAAGCTAACCGATAGAGCACTTGCGAGATGCTCAGGGGTCCGCTAACCAACGCCCTAAGGAGACTCCTGTTCTCATAAAGCTCCACCAATAAGTCACTACGTATGCCAAGCCCTACGTCACTAATAACAATTGAGGTGTAGGTCAAGAGTTGATTATTGTGCACGTGAAGCACAACCTTAACCCTCGGGTTAACTTGCTTCACAATGGGCGCGAGAGGCAACAGTGTGTGAGACGGTATATACACGATGTCAGCCCACCTAATGAGCTTAGCAGCATCCCTCAACTTGGCAGCGAACAACAACCACTCAGCAGGCTTAAAGCTAGCCCTCAAAACATCCCAAGCAACATACCTACAACACTCACGATCAATAATCGGCTTATCAGTACCCGAAACAATAACCACGTCAAACTGATCAGCCAAGTAGCGCCTAATGAATAAGTAAGTCGCAAGCTCAGCACCACCACCCTTAGGCCAAAAGAACTTAGAAAACACGAGAAGCCTCGGTTTCATTCCTAGAACCTCCATAAACCCTCCTAATCATATAAGCCACACCCCTAACCCTATCGAAATAAGCACCGTAGAGAGCAAGGATAGGCTCCCCACTAAAGGCTTCCTTCACGTCGTCGGAATTAAACACGAGCAACTCCTTACCCGTAGTGGCAACTATATTGTCGCCCCAAACCTCGACACTCACGAAGTGGTTATACCCAGGTATTGACATGTCGACATACAGCGGGTACCAATACCTCAAGTCCTCAGAAACAACAATAGCCGTAGGCGAGCCCAACCCACCAACGTAGTAACTACCCAATCTAACCAATGAGGCAAATTGAGCATGAGGATGCCCGCCAAGCCTTAAGAAGATAAAGCGCCACCTCTCGTCCTCAACGTCATAAATGCCAACACCACCCCTAGCAATACCACTATCAAAACCAAAAACCCACCTGTCCCCATCAACAAGCACGGGAACAAACTGCCAAGGACCCTTGTAAACCGGTCTCCAGGTAAAACCGTGGTCACTAGATACGGCAACCCTAACGATATTACCATCACCAAGCGTGGCGATTAACAACCCCCTATCCCTATCAAATGCGATGTAGTGGAAATGCCTAGAGGTTGGGTCAACATCCACGTTGGTCACGGCCCTCCTGAAGCTCCTTAGGTCCTCACTGACATAAATCCCCGTAGGCGACTCACCATACTCCTGAACAAAAACCAAACCATCACCCTCCACAGCATGCCAAAGCCGATTACCAACACCACCTCTAAGGACGGGCCTACTTTCATTACCAAAAACAAGACGCAGAGAATCACCAACAGAAACCAGGAACTCATCACCACGACCCCACAACAAAACACAGGGAGAGCCCCGCATCGAAACCACATCCTCAACATCCCCACCCCTAAGCCTAGAAACCCTGCATTTATCGCCTTTATTAATCGTCACGTAAATCGTACCACCGATATTCCTAACACTAACCGCAGGAACACTAAGCCTCATTAAATTACTTTATAAGCAATCAAATACCCCCTCCTTAAGAGCCTAGTAAACCTAAGCATGTAATGCAATGTCTCAACGAAACATTCCCACAAGCGGCTGCAGTATAGACCTTAGGACTATTAACCCTCACCAAAACAACGTTCCCTGGTCTTACACCCACCACAACCACGTCACGCCCTCTTGCGGCTCGTTCTCTAACCAATATATCAACAATACGATGCATGTAATATACGCATACTAATCCCCAACAATTTTCTTAACAACCTCGGCATTAAGCCTAGCGGAGAAGAACCTATTGTAGGCCTCCTTGGCGCCACGTTCAAGCCTCTTTAAAATGTCATCATTCCTCAGGAGCATTATGGCATTATCTACAATACTATCCCACGTAGATATAAAGACGTGAACACCGTGAATCAGTTCCGGGTGTATATACTTAACAACTTCCGTCGTTATAATTGGTTTACCGTAGAATAACCCCTCCAAAAGCCTATTAGAAATACTCCTGTTATAGGCCACTCAATAGTCTTTAAAGCAGTATTCTCACTCTGCGCCGCATTTCTCTACGTATAATGCTTAACCCACTCACTTCCAACATTTTCTAATGCATCTCGTTTAAATGCATATAAATTGGCATAACAGTATTTATCTTAAACTTGACAGCATGCTCATTCATGAACACTGACCAAGTATTCCCTAAGTGCGGTTGCCTCTGCCTTAGCTACATTCTCCCAATAAGTGTGCAACTCAAGAAATCTCCTCACGATCTCATTCTCATGAATTCTCTCGTACTCATCATCAGCCATCCTTAACACCTCAATTGTCTTCCTAGCTAAAGCCTCATGGTCACCCTCAGGCACTATGAACAGATTAGGTAAACCTCCATAGATTGTTTTTATAGCTGGTATACCATAGGCAACTACAGTAACACCTAACGTTAACGCCTCAAGAACAACAAGTGAAAATGTATCCGCATGCGATGGATAGATAAGAACCTTAGATTCAGAAACTAATTCGTAAAGCTTGTTACGATCATCAATAAAACCTAGATATTCAACATTTCTTAATTTTAACTCTTTAATTAAATTAAGGAATTTATACTTTATATCATTTGACGGAAATGCACCAATTATTCTCAACTTAGCATTAGGCACGTGCTCTTCCACGATCTTCCACGCCATCAATAATTCGTAAATACCCTTATTCGGCGTTAACCTGGTGTAAAACGTAGCAATCAAGTCCTTATTTCTGATCCTTCTATACGTAAGTACTTCCCTATCCACGGCATTTGCTGGTTTAAGAACCATGATTCTTGTGGAGTATCTTCTCACCATATCGATGAAGCCCTCACCATAAAACACCGCTGGAGATACACCCAGGATTAACCTCAATACTTTCCTCCTAAGGAGATGTTCATAGGTAGTTCTTGCATAATTCACTATTGCTGTATTAGATAGGTAAATGCTAATGCGTGCATTGAATGAGGATAGATAAAGAGGTACAGGTGATTGAAGCAATTGAGCTGCCAATACTTTATTGCCGCGCTTCGTAAGATCGTCACTAATGTAATCCATTAAGAATAGTGAATGTAAGTCCTCATGCATAGTATAGATATAAATATCGTTTACAGCATGATCTATGTTTTTAAGGAATTTATTTGCGAAAAATCTTTCAGGTTTAGTGATATTACGTATAAATAATGGTCCAAATTCCATTATCTTACGGATATAATCATTTGTTTTTAATTCGTGAATCACAGTATCATATGCGTATTGAACTTTATCCTCTATTTCATCTGTTGGAATGCGTATTCCCGTCTCTAACGTAACTGTCCTTATATTATTTAGTATTTTCCTCCTAATATCTTCATAGTCATAACTGGAAATTACTAATTGAGTGATTGCGTATTTAATGCCGTTGAAGGGTATGTATAGGCTTATATTGTCAAAATATGGCCTTAATTCTTTTACTAAGTATGGCAATACCTTATATGACCTTAACCATGCCCCAGCAACTACGGATATTGGTTGTGTTATTATTATTAGATTCCTTGCCATCTACAACTTGGTCCTAGTGATCTTACCCTTAACCTTTATTCCCAGCAATCCATGAATGAGTATTGGGTATATCATTGCGTATAGTCTCAGTAACCCATAGAGTAGCCAGGTTATTCTCGATATTCTGACATACCTACTAGCCTTATTATACCTAGTTACTAGGTAGTGTGGTGTTAATGGTTCAAGGATTGCCCTTATTAACGCCTTAGCTGTGCTTATTGATGGCGCATACCTCATCAGTATCACCGTTGAGACACCAAGCTTCCTGAAGTAGCTAATCATTGTATTGACATCGTAGTACTGCTCATCGAGTACGTAATAGATCGTGGGAAAATAACACGCCCTATAACCAATCCTTAGGAACCTAAATGAGAATTCGCCATCCTCAGCGCTGGGTAACGGCTTAAAGCCAATCTTAACGGCTAAATCCCTTTTAATGAGCAAACCACCGCTGTGGAATGTTGACTCCCTCCAATAACCATCACCAGCAGTATCACCGAGGAAGTAGGCCATACAGTAATCATTTAATGAATCCCTAAACCTAAATAACGGCAATAACCTGGCAACGAATGCGTCACATTCAGGGTATTCTCTGATTAATCCAGTTATCCTGCTTAGCCAGCCTCTTGGTAAATACATATCTGCACCTAAAAATAATACGAACTCGCATTTTGCGTTTTTAAAGCTTCATTACGTGCATAACCAAGTGGTCCGGGTATTTTCATTATTTTAACGTTATTGCGCGTCTTCGCGTAATTTATCATTATTTCGTAGGTTCTATCAGTTGATCCGTTATCAACGAGTATTACTTCGATACTGTGATTACCGTGAGTTAGCTCTGAGTCTATTGACTTGAGCATTAGTGGTAATCTCCTCTCCTCATTTAACGCCACAGTTATTATGGTTACTAGGCAATCACTCATTATAGACCTTATGTAGTATCTCGATTACCTGCCTCTTAGTATTCGTTATTGGGCCATTATTATCCACGATAAGGACCTGGTCATCATTAATTAGCATTCTCGCTACCTTAATCAAAAGCCTCCTCCTGGCGGTGTCATGGAGTGTTTCTGGGCTTACAATTCTGAAGCCACGTTTGATGCTCCTGATAAACCTAGTCTTTACATCCGCGTCTACATGGATAATTAGTGGGTTTAGGTTGTTCATTGAAGCTATGGTCATTTCATGTAGGGTCCGTATTATTGGGTCCTTACTTAACCTGTGGTTGGAGTATAGTGTGTTGTAGAATATGTGGTCATGCATTATTGCTGGTACGTAATCCTCAACCACCACACTCACCCCTAACCTAATCAATATTTTCGATATAACAGCTATTATCACTGACTGTAATGCGTCAATTACCACGAATAGTTTAATCAATTTTCCAAGTAAGTTTGGATTCCTCACCTCTAGGTAAGTAATTGGATAAGTACCTCCATTATTCCCAACAAGCCTTGTTATGACCATTGCTACAGCATATGTGATTAGTGCATATGGTGATTGCGTTATGGTTAGCGCCTTTCCACCAATGAACTTTCTAATTATGTACTTAACAGTGCTCTTCCCGCCGGCTATTGGTCCATCAATCACTATGAACCTAGCCCTCATTTACCTAGTGAATACATTGTCCAGGCATACCTAAACACTGGGTCATTAATTAATTCCCTCTTTGCAACCTCGTAATCGCCTCCATCATACCCATATAAGCTATTAAATAGCTTCCTTGACAATAAACTCATCAAGCTTACGTGAAGGTATGAGTATAGGTGATTACTTAGGTGCCTTGAAGCCTCGTACCTCTCCACACCACGTAGGCGATTAAGCAGTAGAAGCAGTGCCACCACCAATGCCCTAGCAAGGACCATGGGTACCCTGATACGTAACCTATAATTACTATGCCATATGAAGTAATCCTCCCTGGCGAACTTCATGAATGTATATGCACCGCCAGTTAAGAAGTCCAGACCATTCCTTAAATACCTCCTTAAGTACTCGTTAAGCCCATGAATATACCTGGACTCGGACACTAACGTCAGCAGGAGATTGCCAAGTAGGGAGTTCCATAAAGAGCTTTTTGAATTACCGGTATTGCGTATTCTCAACTCTGTATATCGTGGTTTTTCCGTTACTATCGGTAAAGGTCTTATGCCACTCATCACGAGCCTTACGTATTGATCGACATCCTCAGCCCTATTCAAATCCCTATAATTAACCCTAAGTATCGAATCCTTAGTGCATATTCCCACACAATTAAGACCATATAGATTACTTATAGCTCTATGAAGTTCGATAATTCGAGTGAGAACTTCGGGATCATATACCCTGTCCAGGTCTATCCTGAATATATATTTTCCACGGGCAAGCCTAACGCACAATGCCCTGCCGAGCCCACGACTACACCTGTACCTATAGACCCTAAGTGGCACCTTTTGGGACCACTGGAGTAACTTCTCGTATGTCCCATCAGTTGAGAAGTTATCGACAATCACGACCTCGTAAGATAACCCTAACTTATTGAGTGCATTTATTACTGATGATAGACTTATGTCCAGGGTCTTTGCTGCTTGGTACGTAGTTCCGCAGATCGTTAAATATGGCTCATTAACCATCTTAGCCATCTAGCGGTGTTACTATTGCGTAGCCCTGTGTCGTCGCTAAAGCTGTATTACCCCTCTCGAGGATGCACTTTGGTACCTGGTTTATATAAACACCTATCAATGTGCTTAACCTGCATTTTGAGAAGTCACTGAGTATTGCTGCGGTGGGTAATTTGCCCTGGCTTCCAAAGGGTAGCCCATCCTCGGCGTAGAATTTCACGTGAGGTAGTATGGGGCTTAATTGCTTGGACTCAAGGGATACGTAGTATGGGTGTACCATAGCAACTACATGGAATATAGATGAGTTCTCGATGGGAGCCCAATCGGGTGAGTAAACGCCCAGTAATACGAATGCCATGAATAATAGTAGGAATGCCGTGAGTACGACCCTGGACTTACCCCTGAGTAGTATGCCTGTTGCCACGGCGCTGCCTATCAGGGCTAAGAAGTAGGCTACAGGTAGCAGGTATACTCCCGTAGCCTCTCCAGCCGCGTAATCTGCATAACCGAGTGCTGTTGCGAGTATTGATGATAGGGCTGCCGAGAAGCCCATGATTAAGCCTACACCACTCATGGTGTTTAGCCTATTCATCCTATTGATACCGTAGAGCACGAGTATTAGAACCAGCACGAGCGATAATGCGACCGGTAATGCCCATATGTAGGCGTAAACCCTAACCTCTGGGCTCGAGTAACCTGGGGCAACGACTGGTGATAAATTGTATAGCGTGGATACATTCCCACTTATTACTGTACTCGTAACCCTCAAGAGGCTGTCCATTGTCCTATGTACCTTCTCCATTATTAGGAATATGGCGATGTATACACCAACCCAGTAGGTGAACTCCATAATCATGACCGCAGCCAATGCCTTACCAATGATCGACCTTGCCCTGACGAATTCTCTGCCCTGTGCCTTAAGTAGGGGTAGTGCTAGGTACGTTATTAGTAGTGTTGCTGTTATCGTTATGGGGCCTACGGGGTGTGCGAATATTGAGTCTAGGGATGAGAGTACGTATATCATGCTGGTACCCATGATTGGTGCGCCCATGATCATCAATACCAGGGATAGGAAGGCTAGGGATGTGTATGGTAATGCACCGACCCTAGCTATTAGGAATGATAGTGGTGGTACGAAGATTAGGAACGCGCTAAGTACTGAGCCCTTTACCCCTAGCCTATCAAGGAATAGCACTAGGGCTAGAACAGTCACTAGCGCGAAGAGTGAGTCGTAGAGTATCTCCATGGGGTCTGTAAGTCCTGTGTATATGCCTATGGTTACGAGATTTATTGCATCAGTCGGTATGAAGTAGTAAAATCCACCGGTGATGGAACCCACCTGGTACTGGGTCAGGGTTCCCTGGGTATACAGTGGCTCGTACATGAAGTTGTATGGGTATCCAGAGCCAAAGAAGTGGTTCTTTATGAATACTGATGTTACGGCTGTAAGTAGTATTACTGTTATGCCATAGAGCAGGTAGGCCCTCCTCCGCCCGTTACCAGCTATGTACAGGACCATCAATGCGGCATCCACAGCATCTAATACGAAGTATCCGAAGAACCTATATATGGCATTCACGGGTAGGGCTGCGGATATTGGTATGATCGTTGATACAGCCAGTATCAACAACCCGAGCACCCTGGTATACCTGGCATTACCTTCATTACCTCCACCATTCACGGCCACCTTCCTCTTAAGGCTTATTATTGTGATCACCATCAATATCCCGAATATTATGGCCAGCAGCACCGCCATGTATACCAGGGCCTTCCCAAAGCTAGTCATGCCGAGCTTCGTTAGGATCTTGTCAGCGAATTCCACTATCCTAACCCCTATGTACGTCATTCACGCATCACCTTATCTAACTCCTTTTAGCACTACTCACAGACCACCACTTGCGGCGTATAGTTTTTCCACGTAATCCCTAACAACCTCACCCCACGTGGGAACCCCAGCCCTAACCTTGCTGGGCTCACTTATCACCTTAGCTAATACCTCAGCTGCGCCATCTACATCGCTTGGATCAACAACGTAGGCACCGAAGGAACTGAAGGTTAAACCCCACGGTCTAGCAACCACCGCAGGGAGCCCCAGGGCTAGGGCCTCCGCCGTAACTATGCTAAACGCCTCATACCTAGATAGGTTAATGAAGGCGCTGGACCTGCTCAACTCCCTGAGGTAATCCCTCCTTGGTAGGAAGCCCGTGTGTATTAACTCAATACCGTGAGTCTTGGCGACCTCCCTAACCTTATCCATGGCTGGTCCATCACCAATAACCCTAAACCTAATCTTAACACCAAGAATCCCCTGGGCCCTTGCAATAACCCTGACCGCCAGGTCGACCCTTTTGTAATCCTCAACCCTACCCGCATACGTCACGATTGGTTCCTCAAGCTCAACCCTACTGAACTCACGAACATCCTCAGAAACACCGTTTGGTATTACCACGGAGTCCACACCAAAATCCCTAATCACAAGGGCCTTCTCGAAGTTTGACACCGTGTGCACCCTACGCAATCTACCCAGCAACCTCCTGAGCACTGGCTTATATATCGTCCACATGACCCTCGTGTCAACCCTACTACCCTCCTCATGGTGATGCGGTGTTAGGACCACATCATCAAGTACGTTGAGGCCCATGCTCAGCATTATCGCTGTCGGTATTATTAACGAACCAACATTATGCATGTGAATAACATCGGGCCTAAACTCCCTCACCAACTCCACGAACTTCCTAATAAATTGAGGCGTTGGTGCGAAGTAGGACTCCCTAGGCGCAATGCCAGGTACCCTAATAACCCTCAACCGCGGCAACTCAATGTTTGGCGCCTCACCACCATACCTGAGGCTTAGCACCACCACCTCATGGCCCATTGCGGCCAGTCTAAGGGATACGTTATACATTACGTTGGATAAACCACCCATGTACGGTGGGTAGGCATGACCAATAAGGAGTATCCTCATGTTAACCACCAACGACCTCCCTATAAATGCCAATAACGCTCTCGGCAACTCTATCCCACGTGAACCTCATCGCGAAATCCCTACCGTTCCTAGCCAAGTACCTAGCCAAGTCCTCGTTAACCAGCACCTCCCTAATGGCCTTAGCAACACTCACATAATCGCCAGGCTCGACGAGCAGTGCATCAACACCATCCCTAGCCAATTCGGGGAAGCCCCTAATCCTCGTCGAAACCACGGGTGTTTCAGCAACCATGGCCTCCAGCATTGTTATGGGTCCTGCCTCATAGTCGGAGGTTATTACGAATACGTCAGCCGCCCTATAGTGGAGCTCCAGGGAATCCCTACTCAACCAACCCATGAACCTAACCTTACCCCGAATACCCAACCTCTCAGCCAAGCCCTCAAGCATCGGCCTAAGCGGTCCATCACCACCCACCCTAACCTCCACATCATCGAGAACTCCCCATATATCGAGAACCTTCATTGCGTATAGAAATACATCGAGCCTCTTCCTGGCGACATGCTGTGATGAGGCGAATATCAGCGGCTTGCTTATGCCGAGCCTCTCCTTAGCCTCAACCTTATCAATACTCAGGTACCTATTGTTCGGATCCACACCATTCATAACTACACGAACCCTATCAGGGCTGAACTTGTACTTGCTGATCAGCTCATCCCTTACCTGGGGTGATGGGACTATCACAACCTTGCTCGTAGCCATTGATGAGTACTCCATGAAGTAACCAATACCCAGGTAAAACCCCAGCCTCTTCCAATCTCTATTCACCTCATGGGTGAATATTGACCTCACCTCACCATAGCTCGTATCGTGTATTGTCGTCACCTTATTATCAAACCTAACCAAACCACCCACATACGGCTCCTGCACATGGACAACATCATAATCACCCCTCCTCAGGGCATTGCTAATGAATTTTGTGAGCCTGGCAATGTCGTAAATGATGGCTAGGGATTCGCCAAATTCAATTCCTGTCTTCTTGATTATGGCACTCCTGGGCTCTATGAAAGTAACACCGTCATAAGACCTAGCCGGATTACCGAAGGATACCACGTCAACCTTCACACCAAACCTTCTTAGGGCCTGTGTTAGGTGATACGTGTGAGTTGCAACACCCCCAACAATGTACGGCGGGTACTCCCTACCAACCATCAAAACCCTCATCAACCAAGCAACTCCCTAGCCAGTTTAAAGACGGATACCTGCCCCTCCCTGGAGACACCAATGGAGATACCCAATAGGTAATCCCTAAACCTGGCAACGTACTCAAGGGCATCCCTAGGACTCAATAAACCACTCGCCAAAACACTAAAGCCTATCAACTTACCTGGATTCCTCCTAACGAACTCCTCATACAACTCCCTACTTGGCGACATTTGAAAACCAACGGCATTGAATGGTGCGGCGAAAACCACGTAATCAATGATTGAGTAATTCCTCAATGCGTCATACACCGTGGGTAGATTCCTAGTCTCAACACCGGGCACAATACCCCTACCCCTAATGTACTCGAGGACCTCGGCAATAACGTCAACCAAGCCATAGGGTATGAGCGTATCTACAATCAACTCATGAAGCATTAACGTCCAGGGTTTCGAACCGTAGGAATCCTTAACCCTATTAAGCTCATAATCCACTAACGCCTTCAACCCATCAACAAGGTCAAGGTTCATACCAGCCCTTAATGCGTGGTACATAGCCCTAATATTGAGTGTCCTCGTTACATTGTTTACAAACTCCTTAACCAAGCCTATTACACCAACCACCGTGGACTTCCTAACGTACTCATAGGCGTACGGTATTATCGCGGCGATGGTGAAGTCGTTAGTTACACCATCCCTTATACCCCTGAGTATCGCCAGTGTCGTATCACTTACGGAAAGCATAAATCCATTAGCCCCGGCGTCTCTTGACATGAGTACGAGCTTTACCGCGTAACTAACGTCTCTAATGCCACCCCTAAACCTAGCCTCCGATTGTGCCAGGTGCTTAATCCCGTGGAATGGATTATCTCCCACTAGTATGTGCATTGTAGACCCTCAATGCCTCGTCTATGAACCAATCAACCAAGACCCCATCCCTAAACGAAGCACAATCCAAAGCAGTATTACCTGCAACGACACTCCTTAGAAACGCCTCATCCTCCCTGTAATACTCAGGCGCACCCAGTAGGTACCTCACGGGCTCCTCAAGCTGGGCTTCGTATGTCTTCTCCACGGTGTTGTCTCTCCTAATCACGATTTCGTAATCGTTAACAAACACCTCCTCCCTATCGGTTATAACGCTTATACCAACCTCAGGTACTCTAAAGCCCTCCTTGCACCATGACGTACTTATCGTAGCATCCACACCATTTATTAGCGCGTTGATCTGAACCTCACCGCAGGGTGCATCCTCAGTCCTCACAATACCCATGTTAATGATACTCGCATCCTTAGCATTGAGTAGCCATAGTAGTAGGTCCACGGCATGGCTACCAAGGTCCCTGAGTACACCACCCCTAGGTCCTAACAATCCAGGTGCACCCCTAACGCCTAGGAAGTCCTCGGAGTAGGCATAAGCCCTTATGCTCCTTATCTCGTTGAGGCTTACGTTCTGTATTAAGTCCTTAAGTTTCCTGAAGGTTGGTATGAACCTCTTTTGGAAACCAACAACACCAATGACGCCGTTTCCAATGGTATTGAGTAGCTTATTCGACTTGTCCGTGGAGTCCGTCAGGGTCTTCTCAATGAACAATCCCTTAGCATTTAGCTTAAGCACCTCCATCGCTATGCTATAATGTGAGGGTATTGGTGTCGTTATGAAGACCACGTCAACGCCAATATCACGTAATTCCTCGATGTTGTCCGTCACCCTAACCTTGTTCCTGAACAACTCATTGAGCGCCTTGAGTAATCTCCTATCCTTATCCACTATTGCCACGACCTCACCAAGCCCTGTGGCGTTAACCAATGCACCGTGTAGAACACCCATCTTTCCAAAGCCTATGATGGCGACCTTGGCCTTATCCATGCATGTTCACCATGTCACCCACTATCCTAATGAGGGTGGAACTACTGGTTGTTAGCCTTCTTTCAACCTCTATTGCAGATTTCCTGGAGACCTCATAGATACCACCGGGCCCTAGGTCCATGGCCTTGTTTATCCTATCAACAACCCCATCAATATCCCATGGATTGACGAGGAATCTCTCCATTGGCGTTCCCGTGAGTATTTCAGGAATACCACCAACCCTGGATGCAATAACCGCATTATTCGTTAATAGGGCCTCAATGAGTGAGTACGGTAGTGGTTCCTCGTAGATTGATGGGTGTAGTGTGAACCAGGTGGTCCTTAGCCTACTTAATAATTCATCGTGACCCACCCTACCAATGAATTGGATAAGGCCATTGAGGTAATTCAACACCTTACCTAAATCAACATAATTACTCACAAGGACCCTAACCCTAACGCCACTGAGTGCCAACCTTCTTAGTGCGCCAATTACGGAGAGGAAGCCCTTAACCTTCGATAAACCGCCCATGAACATACCCGTAGGCTCCTCACTGAATTTCTTACCACCATTCCCTACCGGTGGCGGTGGATTATAAATAACAACACCCCTGCCCTTCAGGTCTGGCATTACGTTCATTACATACTCAGCCTGCCTCCTGGATACGAACACCACGAGATCGGAGTGCCTAACGGCCTCCCTATTCACCAAGTTAGTACCTGATAAGTAACCGACAAGTAATGCCTTGAGTAAACCATGCTCTAACCTCTCGTAGGTAATATCAGTCCTAAACCCACTCCCAATCCCCGGGAACTTGGCTGCTGTGTAGGTTATTGGTTGGTAATCGTGTACGTGAATGATCACAGGCTTATTTGCGTCCACAGATTTAGCGATCAACGCCATTGGGTAAACGTTCCTTGACGGTATATAGACCAGGTCATGCTTTCTAACGAGCCTACCCAGGAAGTCCCTATTCCTGTATAGGGTTAACCAATCATTAACCTTAAAATTACCCCTGGCAAGCCCTGGTAGGAATACGTGACGAACCCTACCTAATAAGTCGCCGCTGGGCCTTGCCGTACCAGTGACGAGTGTTACATCGAAGTACTTACTAAGCTCCATTAGGTATAGCCAGGTGGCTAACTCGGCACCGCCTCCCTCGGGCCATGCGAACTTGCTGATCACGAGTATCCTAGCCCTCATTCCACCTAAAGACTGGTGGTGTGTTCAACCACTGAATACCCATGTATACTACGTACTTCGCACTCCTCACAACATCGAGATACCTCCCAAATCTACCCAGCAGTTCTAGCCCGATTAGGTATGCCGTGAATACCACGTTCCTGCTGAGTACGTGGGTCAGGATCTCGATAACCACATCCCTAACCATACTTAGTAGAACCTGGGCCCTAACAACCCCTCCCCTCCTGAGAAAAACTATGGTTGCATCAATCAAAGCCCTCCTTAAAGGCGGCATCCTCCACCAAACACCAACCCTAATCGCCCTACGTCTCAGCGCAATTAATGGGGAGGGGTTTGTCAGGGCCCTCCAGGTTTTTAAATTCGTGTTTAAGAATGACCTAGTTAATTCGAGGATTCTCCCGTAGAAGGGAGACTTAGTTAATGGCTGCACCATATTACACCACTCACTTATGCAATGACTCTATTGCCCTTCTCAGTCTGTATTCCATCCTTTTCATGTAGAGCGATAGTACTGTCATCCCCAGGAATTGGAGCCCTATTAGGAAGGTCATTATGGCGATTAATCCCTTGAAGTAGTACTTAATGCCGTAGAATATGTACCAGTAACCAACGTACGCCCCCAGAACAAGCCCGGGTATTATCAATAGGGCACCCATTAGGAATAGTAGGAATATTGGGTTATACCTCATTGCCAGTCTCACCATATCCCACAGGATCGAGAAGCCATGCCTAACACCCAACTTCTTCCTCCCCAACCTCCTCCTATACTCAATGGGTATTTCCGTAACTGACTTACCGGTACTAACCATGTGGGCTACGATCTCAGCCTCAACACTAAAACCACCCATCTCCATCATGGCATCCCTAAGGCTATCGACCCTAATAAGGTACATACCACTCAACACATCGTGCAGGTTCGTACCAAATATCAAATTAAAGGCCTTGGTTAGCAACCAATTGCCAAATCTATACAGTAGGCCTTGACTACCATCACCAGCAAGCCTAATACCAATAACCTCATCACTACCAGATTCCTCGGCAATCTCGATGAGCGCTGGTATATACTTTGCCGGGTACGTATAGTCACCATCCATAACTAGCATGTACCTAAACCTACCATTAACATTCCTAAGGGCAGTCTTTATGGCATCAGCCTTACCCCTACCAACCTGCCTAACAACCCTAACATCGTACTTTTTCGCTACCTCCACTGTACCATCAGTACTACCACCATCAACAATAAGTATGGAGTCCTTGGGCACACCAACCTCAAGGACCTCCTCAATGACTTTACCAATGGCCTCGACCTCGTTAAGCGTTGGTATAACCACCATAACCTGGCTGAAAACCTCAGCATCCGGAGCTCTCTGTAAAGCCACATCAACACTCATAAGGCATTGTTAACAGTATCAAAAAGTATTCCCTTTTTAATTTTTACTATTCAAAGTGAATTAGGAAAATTCATCATATGTTGAATAATTTGTTAGAATTTCAGGTTATAATTAATATTTTTATCATATATATTAGTTATTATCTGGAATTAATTATTTGAAGATACGTAATATTTCAATTAATAATCGCATGGGGATCATCAATTATTTCCAAAGTGAATACATAATAGTGCGGTAAGAAAGACTTAAAATTAATCAGTCCATAGGCTGGAATAAGTTATGGAAGGTAAATGGAATGTTAAAATTGAGGAATTAGATCGTGAGTTATTGAAGGTTATTGAAGGTGGTCAATGCATTACTCTTGGTGAATTATCAAATAAGTTATCGAGCAAGCTTGGGTTGCCAGATTACCTAATTGCGTATAGGGTTTGGGTATTGTGGAAGAGGGGGCTCATTAATTTGGGTGGGTTTGGGAGGGGTGACTCAATAATTAATTACCTACTTAGCTCCGAAGCCCTTTGGTTTTGGATCTCCATTGCGATCACCTACGTAGCCCTTGCACTTATTTACATCAGTAATCCCGTGGTTACCTACATTAGGTACTTCGTCGGTACCGCATTCATAACGTTCATACTTGGTTACTCCGTGGTCGAATTCATATACCCAAAGGGTAATGAGGTTAGTCCCATAGAGAGGTTTGTGTTATCCCTGGGTTTGAGCCTCGTTATTATACCAATAATTGGCGTCTTACTCGCATATATGCCCTTCAGGTATACGGTGATCTCAATGCCTATAACCATGACATTATTCACAACAATAATGCTTACACTCGCAATGATTAAGAAGGCTAGGTATGTGATGGGTATTGCCGCGTGGTGTTAATTATGACTATTAACTATAATAGTTATGTTAGTATCGTATTAATAGTCACGGGAGTATTAATAACATCGATAAGCCTACTCGCACTCTATTCATCACCAATACTCATACTAGGCATATCCCTAATACCCATAGGCCTATTACTGCTCTGGAATGAATTCACAGGCGATGGGCAGATCCGTGAGGTATATAATTGTTGGGACAACATGGTATTACTACTCGAGGACCTGGGCATAGTTAGGGGTGCTGTTTACCTACCGTCAAGCTACACCGAGGATAACAAGCCCATGGCAATAATACCCCTAACACAACACCTGGAGCTTGGTAGGGAGAGGCTACCATTGAGATTCAGCGTTAGGTATGGTGGGTCAGGAATAGGTATCTTAGTGTATACACCAGGTTCTAAGGTTGTTGAGCTGTGCAGGGAGGGTGGTGTATTGAGTGGTGGTAATGTGGAGTCCAGCATAAACTCATGCCTAGCTAATTACTTATCAGTGATTAGGAAGGCGGCGGTTGAGGAGGTGAGTAATGAGTTTAGAGTGGAGGTAGTAAACCCAAGGTTGGACAACATTTACAGCAATACACTGGTTGAGAGGGTGATTGGAACCCCCATAGCAAGCGCCGTTGCGAGTATAGTGGTGGAGACCTTGGGTAAACCAGTGGTGATAACCAGGGAGGAGAGAAGAGATAATAAACATATTATTTATTTAGCGAGTGTTGGTGTTGGGAATGTCGCTTAAGCTCATGGCATTACTGCAGTTGGTGATCACGGATGTTGTTTTCGCATTCCTATACTACGCAGGTGTTGACGATGTTGATTATTACATACTGTCCTTTGCAATAATATACATTGTGGTAAACCTAGTCCTGGGACATGTTAATAGGCGTGTTAGGGGCATAAACACGGCGATAATGGCTATTCTCGTATTCATATCACTAGTAATAATAGCCCTGAAGGTCTTACCACTACTCATTAAGCCGCCAACGAGGTAGACATCGATGGTTAACAAAGCCCTGTTAGGCCTTACGATGTTGATGATATCACTCGCATCATTGTTAACAGCCACAATAATAGTAACTAGGGAGTACGAGACCTCAATAAGCACCTACAACCCGCACACCCTAAGTGCCCACTTAAGTATTACAGAGGTGCCTTACATATACATTGAGACGCTAGACCTGGTGGTTACCCATGATTACGGTTACGCCTACTACATCACTAATTACATATCACAAACATCGCTCGCCAGCCTAGGTATCACCAACTCATTGAATAGTGAGACCCAACAATTAATGAACCAACTACAACAGCTGAGTGATTTAGTGAATGAGAGCACCTATTATCTATATACTTATAAATTGAATGAGAGCAGGACGCTTGCTGAGGATGCATTGGGCATAAGTAATGATGCCGTGCACACACTGTCAACAATACAATACAACCTGGAATCGCTGAACTACCTCTTGACAATGCTTGGTTACATAGATAGTGGGGAAACGGTGTTAACGCCAATAACAGCAAGGCTAGTACAGATAACACCAACTAGTTTAAACAATACCTTGTACATGACCATAAATCGCACAGTGACCGAACTATATGATGAAATTCTCAACTACAAAAATGAATCATTAAGAGTAATAATATTGTCACAACAGGAAGCTATGAAATACAAACCAATACCAACTAGGTTAATCGTTAATGTGAGCAGTTACTATACCACGCCCGGTTCTACCGTGTTAGTAAGTGGTCGATTAACAATGCGGAATGGAACAGGCATTGGGAATGCCCTAATTAATATCTACTACCTGTACGAGGGGTTACATGAGTTGGCGTCAGCGGTTACTGACAAACAAGGCTACTTTAGTGTGAACGTGACAATACCCCAGGTCTACGTGGGTAGGCTACTAATAATGGTAAGTTATACACCACCCCCCGGTTCCTACTATGAGGGATCAACCACCTTTCTGGTGATGGGCATCCTCTATGTGAACACAACATACCTAGTGTCAATACCAACACAGGTCATTTGGGGACAACAACTAAACATAACGGGTTGGATTAACGGTCCAGGTGGTAGGGAGGTGGTGGTGTTGATTAATGGGATAAACCACACCGCAACAACTAATAATGATGGTTACTTCAACATATCAATAAGCACGGCAAACCTAAGCCCCGGTAACTACACCTTAGTAATGCACATTATGCCTAAGGGACAATATGCACCGGCTAATGCTACGCTCTACTTATCAATAATGGCGTTCAAACCGTCAATATCCATTGAGGTGAGTAAGTACGTGATTGCTGGATTACCACTTAATTTCGCAGTCAATATCCACGTAAACACAACCGTGACCAGTCAGTGGGTTTTAACGGCGATGATCGATGGTGAGGAGGTAATGAAGAGCTTTAGTGGCACTGCGGTTAGAGGGAGTATTAAGCTGCCCATAACCCTCTGGATGAACTATTATGGATTAACCATATACGTGGCGCCAAACCCACCATATAGTGGTTATGAGACCATGATTAGGTTGTTTGTAATAAATCCGCTGGAGCTTGCAATCATAATCTTCATAATTACTGCCACGCCAATCATGGTAATTACCAAGGCACCCAGCGAGAGGGAAGGCGTTACCACACATCGTAGTGCGTCAATACCAGGTGTTAAGTTGATGGTTATGGAATTGAAAAACATTAGGGAGAGGCTGAGGGGTGAGGCTTTGATTATTTATGACATGTACGTGGACATACTCAATAGGTTATTGGAAAAATATAAATTGAAACCCTCAGAGAGCTCCACCCTGAGGGAAATCATGACATTACTGGGTAAGTACATGGATTATGAGAGGTATGGAGCCTTCATGAAGGCAACAATGGATATTGAGAGGATAATATACGCAAACTACACACCCACTGGGTACGATATCCAGGAATTTCAGAAGTTAAGAGATTTTATTAGTGAGGGCTTATGAACACGGCATTAATCATTACCGTTACTCTGTTGGTCATAATATCCGCACTAATGTTGTTATTAATACCACCATTGATACCTGTACCTGACCCGTACAGTGCATACAATATTTACTGGGATGGGTATTCTAAGGCGGTATCCATATGTAATGCATCAATTAGTTACTACGGAATTAACAATGCCACGGCAATAATCCTAATACCAATGATCAAACCACCAAAATCACTTGTGGAGGAGTTGATGAACTTCACAGTATCAGGTGGCACGTTAATCATCATAAGTAATGGCGGCTACTACGGAAATTACATTCTTAAATACATGGGATTAAACGCAGCATTCGCAAACACTACCGTGGTTGATCCAATAATGAATTTCGTCAATGAGCATTTGCCGGTTGCCACCGTAAGTACCAACTACCAGGAGGTCATTGGCGCACAATATGTCATTCTTGATAACACCACATACATAGAGGTACCCAGTGAGGGTAATTACGAGGTTATGGTTTGGACAAGCCCATTCAGTACCTCCGGTATCACTAAGGGTCCATTTCCTATCGTTGTTCTGACTCATTATGGTAGGGGTATTATTGTGTTGATATCCGATCCAGCCATTTTCATGAATTCATTAATTAATCATTACGGCAATGCCCAATTGCTACGTTGGTTATGTAGCGGTAAGAGAGTTGTGTACATGGAGGGGTTTATTGAGAGGATTAGCCCGCTATCGATCTTAAGGATTTATGGGCACTATGCGTATAAGTACCTTAGGTCAGGGAGCATTAGGTATTTATTAGTAGTATTGCCTATGGTTCTGTTAATGGTTTTAGTAATTGTAAGAGAAACAAGGGGTGGAATACGTGGATAGCAGGATCTCTGCAATATTCCATGTTGTAAGCAGGGTGAGGGAATTCATTAGCAGGGTAATTGTTGGTAATGCGCAGGCTATAGATATTTTATTATCCACTGTTATTGCCGGCGGGCACTCATTAATAATGGGGCCGGTAGGGTCTGGAAAAACAACCCTGGCAAGGGCCTTGGCCAAGGCTATTGGTGGATCCTTCAGCAGGGTTCAAATGAGTAATGAAACGCTACCATCAGATATTCTGGGCTTCGTGGTTTACACAAGGGATGGCTCAGCCAAAATCGTTAAGGGCCCAATATTCTCCAACGTGGTCCTCCTCGATGATATAAACAATGCACCACCGAGAACCTTATCAGCACTACTCCAGGCGATGCAGGAGGGTAAGGTGTCCTTAGATGGGAATGTGCTTGATCTACCAAACCCTCATATAATACTCGCCACACTGAACACTACAGAGCCGGAACTAGGGCTTTTACCGGAACTATCTCCCGCCTTCCTCGATAGGTTCATGAGTAGTATAAACATAGCCTATGTAGGTAGGTCTGATGAGAAGAGGGTAATAGTGAGCTCCTACAGGATTGATGATGTGCTCTCATCAAACACCACAGAGTCCGCCATAACACCGGCGGATCTGCTCAATGCCATTAAGGTCGTTAGGGATGTCTATGTTGATGATGTACTCATTGAGTACCTCATGGACATAGTGAACGAGATTAGGAAGGATGATAGGTTAGCCGTGAGCGTGAGTACGAGAGCATCAATAAGCCTCTACAGACTAAGTCAAGCCTACGCGTTATTAAATGGTAGGAACTACGTAATACCTGACGACATAAAGATCATGGCTTACCCGGCCCTGGGCCATAGGATAATAATAAAGCCTGAGTATAGGGATGTTGTTAAGCCCATGGATATAATAAATGAGTCCCTGAGTAGGGTACCCGTACCAAGGTAAGACACCTTATGTACACCCTAGAGATCGCATTGTTCACGGCATTACTGCCCATACCATTCATCATACTTGGTTACCTAAGGAAGTCAATGAGTACCTTGATCTCGTCAACTATAATATACCTTGCAGGGCTAGTACCTATAATACTCATTCTGGAGGCCAGAATACCCACCCTGGAATTAATCACGATAATTCAACACACCCTAGCCGCACCCCTGGGCGTACTCATCGGTATCGTCATTAATGAGTACATGGGTAGGTTAAGGGCTGGGGGTTTCTGGGCTAATGCATTCTTACTACGTAAGGTGCTCCCTGTGTTATACATATTTTGGTTAGTGTATAGTGGGGTGGATGCCCTCGCCCTAATTTTATCCATCACGTTGCTGGTTATTGAGTGGTACTACTTCCCCACGGATAACCTGGGCTTATCACTGACCATACTCCATACCCTAGTTTTACTATTCATGCCCATACCCTCCATACCCATATTCTCTGTATTAATAACGATGATTCTGGATCGGGAATTGGTTAGGGGAGTATATAATCCATGGTTCATAGTACTCACGTACTCGGTCTCCTCGGCACTAGCCTATACCCTACTCGGTATTTACAGGGCCCTAGCCCTAATCATACCACTGGCATACATACTCCTGGTAGCCCTCGTATACACATTCCTTTATTTGGGTGCGAGAATAACAATACGTACTGAGGTACCATTAAGGGCTGTGCAGGGTAAGGGCTTTTTTTACAACCTAATTATAGAGTCAAAGCCAAGGATTAAGGCTAGGATTGACATAAGGACGCAGGGTAATGTATTGATAAAGTCACCCATTAACTCATTCAATGGCGTATCGAGCATTTATGCCTACGCAAACTTCTGGGTTGGCGGTGTTGTGAGGCCCACATTAACGATAATACTCAAGGACACTAGAGGGCTCGTTAAGGTTAAGAGGGAGGTTGAACACCCACCAGTGGTGGTTATACCCAGACTCACCTACTTACTAGGTCTTTACCAGAGGGTGCTCAGCGGTCGGACTGTAAGGGGTTTGGGAGATGTTGTGGAGGTTAGGGAGTACATGCCCGGGGATACACTTAGGAGGGTGCATTGGGCTAAGTCGATCAAGCTTGATAGGTATGTGGTGAAGGTGTCGAGCAAGTTCGTAAGTACTATAGCCATAGTACCGTATGCATCGAGTATGGATGTTCTCGGTAAGATGGAGAGTATGATAATGACCGTGGTAACGTACCTACTCAACCAAGGTATCATACCAGAGTTTCTAATAATTGACCCAGTGAGCCTAAGCATTACGAGCATTCGATGGAGTAATGACCAGGTAACCACCATCATTAAGGTATTGAATACCCTAAGGAACATTGATGTAAAGTTCAGGACCAGAAGCTACGGTAGTGAGCTTCTCAGTGACTTAAGAATTGCCTACCAGGAAAGTCTGCTGAGGGCATTGATGAGGACGAGAGTAGAGACTCCATTAATATTGATTGGTGAGAAGAGATTCTCAAGTGATGTATTGAAGGTGCTACAGAGCCTATTTGGCTATGATAATGTGAGGCAAGTACTAATTTAGGGGAGAACATGACCAATGAGAGGATATGCCTCCTCGGACCCGATGGCTCAGGAAAGAGCACACTGGCTAGGTTATTAGCTTCACACCTGGCGAGACACAGGCATGTTAGGATATCATGGCTAAGGGGATCTCACATGGCAGCCTCATTGCTAGCCAGGTTCCTGTCACTATTTCAAAACATGAAGGGACTTGATAATCCCTATTACGGAATATCAATACCAAAAGTCCTAAGGCCATTGTGGTGGTTCCTGGAATTCATTTCAGTAATCCCAAACTGGTTGCTCCGTTACCTACTACCCAGCACCTACGAGGTTGTTATAGGCGAGAGGGGCTTACTCGACTTCCTAACCTGGGTCTGCGTAACCACCGATATAGGCTTCCTAAGGACAATATGGGCTAGGGCAACCATAGCCCTGGCAATCAGGTGCTGCAGGAACGTGCTGATAACGGCAAGCTTAGAAACACTGAATGCGCGTAAGGGTGGTGAACCAACGGCGAAGGCATTACCGAGGCAGTGGGTGATTTATGGGGTATTATCCAGGGCCTTGGGGATAACGGTAATAGACACTACCAAGGAAGCGCCAACGAGATCATTAGCTAAGCTACTCAAGGCATTGGAGATCTAGACATCCGTGTAAACCTCAATGCCCAATGTCCTGGCAGCCTCCAACCCCCTATCATCGATAAACGGCGTCACCATGACGAGCCTCGGCTTAATGCCCGTAACCATCTCATACAACCTCCCAACCCTCGAGAACTCCGACACATCACCCCTCGACACACTCGACTTAACCTCAACCAGTATGTGCGTGCTATCCTTAATCGCAACATCGACATCAACCTGCGATGGGTATCCATAAACCACACCATCCTTATCGAAGTAAACCCACTTACTCACCCTGGCGACACCCAGAATCCCCTCAACAATACCCTTCATAGCATTCCTAAACGCCTCCTCAGACTCAACACCCCACCTAGCCCCAAGAGCCATCAACCTCCTATCAAATGAATCCAACCTCATACTATGAACACTAACAGCATTAGCCAACTTCTCAACCACAGTCTCGAGTCTGGTTAACCTATCCTCAACCTTTGCGAGCCTTTCCTCGTGTGCTTTAACGATCTTTGTTAGTTCCTCTATTGCTGCTTCGATTCTCGAGAGCCTATCCTCGACGTTGGTCATCCTCTCCTCTAGCTTTGCTAGTCTTTCCTCATGAGCCTTAACGATTTTTGTTAATTCCTCAACCGCGCTCTCTAACCTCGCTAATCTCTCCTCATGAGCCTTGACCGCCTTCGTTAACTCGTTAACAGCCTCAACAAGCCTATCAACGGAGGACTTAAGATCGGCATAACCAATCAGACCCATAACGGCTAACCTAAACTCCTCATCCTCACGAAGCAACCTCAACAACTCACCCTTTAAACTGCTGGACATGTCTCACTATTTTACTCAGTGAAGTATTTAAGTCCTTAACTTCATTGGTTCAGTTCTTCATTACGTTAATTGCCTCATTATAGTAACGCTTAAATCTCCATTTTTCATTAATAACTAACTCTCGTAATCTTCAACGCCAGCTGACCGAGAAACCTTACGTCACCTATACGCTTAATGCCCTGGAGTATTGACGGTGTGTATGCTATGTTACTCAAGACCCTACTAATCAATTTGCTTGACCAATAACCAATGGGCAGTTTATATGGGAGGGTTGCTGAACCCATTATTGATAACAACGCCACCGTGAGTACAAACTCAAGGGCTTGCATGCACCTTAACCTCAGGCACAGCTTCACTGTCTCATCGCTTAGCCATTTAATTACTGTGGCTACATCATTTAGTGTCACAATACCCTCCTTATACACCGCATGTAGCACCGTGAGGACAACCTCATGGTCCCTATCAATACTGAGCACATCAACACCGTTATACTTAGCCTTAACCCTAGATTTTAGGAAGTCCTCACCCCTAGCGTAGACTAGGTTCGCGGCTGATGGGTGGACGTAGAGGTCGACGTTTATACCGTTCTTAACCAGGGTTATTGTGTATGGCTCATAGAGCAAAACCCTATAACCAAGCCTAACGAGCCTCGAGGCAGCCAACAACACCTGGTCCCTTCTAACAAGCACATCGACGTCAGC
>Ga0081534_100126_pt1 | contig 27462 bp, 35 predicted proteins | sample MonGeyMetagenome_FD_71019 | JGI IMG/M metagenome (GOLD analysis project Ga0081534, IMG submission 71019) | Hypoxic/sulfidic aquatic microbial communities from Monarch Geyser, Yellowstone National Park, USA - MG (SPAdes) v1 (version 2) | ecosystem: Environmental > Aquatic > Thermal springs > Hot...
ATTGTTAAGGGTGAGAGGAGGTTGATTCAAATTAAATCACCTAAAGGTAATAAGGCTGCATCCATCGACTTAGGCATTAACAACCTAGCCAGCGTGGTTGTTGATGACGGTACTTGGTTACTCTACAAGGGCATAAGAGCAAAGGAGGACTACTTCTACTTCATGAAGAGGATAGCTGAGGTACAGTCCTTGAGGGACACTCTCAGGGATAAGCTTCTTGACAATGCAATTGATGAGCTGAACCACGAAATGAGAAGGTTGTATGGTAAGTTAATGAGAAGGCTACTCCACCTCTACAGGAACCTTGCAAGCCACCTAGTCAAGACACTCCACGAGCTAGGAGTCTCCACTATATATCTGGGTTACCCATTCAACATTGCTCAACAGAAGGGCAACAAGTTCACGGTGAACATGTGGAGTTACAGAAAACTCATGGAAGCTATAGAACTAAAAGCCCAGGAGTATGGTATCCGCGTGTTTGAAGTCGTTGAATACAACACTTCACGTGTCTGTGCTTATCACAATGTTGAGGTGAAGAGGCAACCAAGAGGGGTCGTTAGTTGTCCTAAGGGACATAAGCTTCACAGTGACTTAAACGGGGCATTAAACATAATGAAGAGGGCGATAGGCTGGATACCCCTAGTCATAAAGAAGCCCCTATCATTCATCGTAAACCACAACAAAGTAGCCCCCACAAAGGGGAGGTAACACCCAAGACCCCAACAAAACCCCGCCCAAAAGGCGAGGAAGGGGTCAGCCTAGGTCTCCTAGGCTTTGCATTCACATAGATCACTAAGGCCCTACTGTTAACCAATGGTAACCCCCTACTAAGCTTTTCTCACCATTCTCAAGTCTCCCCATAACCTTTACGCCACTGAAAGCCACGTGAACCTCCCTTGCATCATCACTCTGCTTAAACTTAGTAAAATCATTTATTGAGTTTTGTAAACTTAGTACTGGGCTTAACAAGTGCCTGTGCGTCTTCTGCATCCTCAAGCCTAATGTCCCTAAGTGTCAACCCAACACGCGTATCGGGCATGAGAGTATGCATGGTTAAGGAACTGAAACCAGAGGTATCATCAGCCGATGGTGCGGGGGGTGGGATTTGAACCCACGCAGGCCTACGCCAACGGGACCTAAACCCAATATAATGTAACAACCAGGGTATGGGCTTAACACGGTTACCCCGTAACCGATGCACCCAGGGTTGCACTATTGCCTCGTGGTTTTGTGTAACTCTGGGAACACCGTAACCCACTAGGTTCCAGACCCTTCACGGGAGTACTAGTACTACATTATTAGTTATTATAAGCATTACCGCGAACAACACGGGTATACCAACCACGCAAGTTCACGAAAATAAAAAGCATTGTGTGGGGAGTACTATTCACGAGTAGCCACACATGCAGATGATGCGCCCTTCACGAGCATGAATCCCGCAGCATTGTTGAACTTCACGAGTGTGTTCGTTTCGCCCATAATTAACATTCACGAGAGGAGAGCAGGTTAGCCAAAAAGCGATGTTCACGAAATTCAATGCCCGGCATGCCTGGAAAGATTCACGAAGGCCACAGCACATGCATGCCTTGAAAACTTCACGAGGCAACTACCGCCTTTGCCACCTTTGTTGCTCTTCCCACTGCCTTTGCCACTGCATTTGCAGCTGCCTTTGCAACTGCCTTTGCCACCTTTGTTGCTCTTCCCACTGCCTTTGCCACTGCATTTGCAGCTGCCTTTGCAACTGCCTTTGCCACCTTTGTTGCTCTTCCCACTGCCTTTGCCACTGCCTTTGTTGCTCTTCCCACTGCCTTTGCCTTTGCCACAATTCCATTTGCCATGGACTTTCCCATTCCGTTTCCCACGGCTCTTCGCTAGGGAAAGGAACCGTCACAGTACGCCTTAGGTGTAATACATTAGTACCTATATCTATCCTGTATTCGATTTTACTGGAATTATCTCGATCCCAACCACTTACCTCTATGGCTCCTGTGTATCCTCCCATAGATATCGTACGAACTGTGGGGAAATAACCAAAAGCTCGTAATTCGCTAACTATGTCATTTACTATTTCATCAATTTCGTCCTCATCAGTATACGGTATTTCTTCCTCATCCTCTGCAATTATCTCTTCATCGTGTCCCTCAGGGTCTTCAAACATCATATTAATTTTATCTTACAGCTAATATATAAGCCTTTCTGAACGTGTATTCCTAAGCTTCCCACCACTTGTTTGATAAGTAGTGTTATGTTGAAATTTAAAAAGATACTAAACTTATATATAAGAAGAGTAATGAAAATAGTTCCGTGCAATCTATACGACTTATTAATTCCCCTACGCAAGGAGATATAGTAAGTACTTTGCAAAAATGCTTAAAAAACACAGATTTAACCTTCGCTGGTACCTCTTTGCAAACCCGATTAGCCATGTATATTAGTACGAACTCATGAGGCCTTTTCCCCATCCACCCAGTTAAGCTCTACCTCCCATAGCTTGAATAGAGGACGTTGCTGTAATAAGAAGTGTCCTAATTAAAGAGTGATTTAAGAAAATGAGATTCACAATTGCTGGGACTTTAATGAAGGAATTTTTTAAGTACAAGTCTCTTTCTCTTTTTCTCGATTTAATCAATCATTCTCCTTTAACTTTGGTCCTTCAACTCTACTCTTACCTGACCGAATCCTACCCCTCTACTTCTCCCAATCCCTAAAACTGATGTAACCAGCAAGTACTTAGTTACAGCCCTCTTGAGTTTCTCATAAACAATATCAAACTCCATCCACCCGACAACCCCCTAGTAATCCTCAAGTTCCCCTTACCATCCTCACCTATTACGACCGTCACCGGTTTCAAATTATATCTCTCTAACTCCTCCTTTAGCTCTTCTGGATACACCACACAGACAGTGTATAATAACATAAGAGTGATGAAAGAGCTAGGATTAGCTGATATAATAGTAGTAAATAAGGTTAGAAGAAAAGTAGTATTGACTGAAAAAGGTAAGAAAATAGCTAGACTTGTAGGGTACTTAATTGAGAATTTGAACAGTGAATTGAAATGAGTGACTATGCCACTATATTACAAGAAAATAAAATCAATGTGGTATTTAGAAGTAACGTCAAACATTATGTACCAGAATTCATAACTGCATTAAAACCATATGAGGGAAGAGACATAAACCTTCAAGTACTAGTAGTTAATGAGGACAATGAAGTATGCGATTTGGTAAAATTACTTTTCTATGAAATATATGGCAAAAATGCTACTAAATACCACTGGCCTTATACAACAACGATAGGAGGGATTTCGAGAGTTTTTGAGATAAGATATAATTTCGATCCTAGTACGATAAGTCGTATTAACATAAATAGTGAAAATGACTTCGTAAACAGTATCTATAATCAACTAGATACGAATCGCTTTAATGTAGCAGTAATTATCGCAGATAGGAAACTTACAAATGAAATTCATGACAAAATAAAAGCTGCACTGATAGGTAACCGGATACGAACACAATTTGTTACATTTACTACATTAAAAAGGCTAAAAAATAGAGAATACAAAGCTACAATCCCATTAACAATTGCAGTACAATTAATTGCAAAGGCAGGAGGTACCCCATGGATAGTAGATTCCAGCATTTATAATGATTTAAGTAAAAACGCCAGTAGTAATGGGATGTTAATGGGGATAGCTTTTGCTAGGCCACGAAAGGATAAAATAACCTATAGTGTAGGATACTTTACTACCCTTAATAATTACTACCAAAGATTCGACGTGCAGCCTATTAATGAAAGTATACCTATTAATGATAATACCGAGGGGCTTTATGTACCAAAGGAAGCTATGATAAGAACGTTAGAATCTGGTATAAGTTGGTACAAAAACATTATGAGGACCACTCCGCCACTCTTGATTATTTTTAAGACTTCACCTATGCATAAAGATGGAAAAAGAGGCCATAGAAACCGTCGTGGGAAAGGATACTAAATGGGTCTTTATTCATGCACAATATAATACGCCCGTAAGGCTATTTGGTGATAAATCATCTGATTATTATGTTAATAGGGGAACGGTAATCATTAAGAAAAGAAATAGATGGAATCCTAATAATGGAGACTATTTGCATAGTGAAATAATAATAACTGCTACAGGGAAATATATGAAACCTAGTACTAGCAACGCCTCTAAATTGGAAGAAAAATATATAATATTGGGTACGCCAAGACCTATAACTCTTAGCGTATATTCATCATTTGACGTGAATCCGATAGGTATAGCTGAACTTGCTTTATCCCAGATTAAGGCTGACTGGGAACATCCAGATATAAGGAGCAGGAGAATTGCAGTACTAAAATATGCAAATAGAATGGCTAGGCTTGTCCAATACATAAATAGCTTAGGATCTATTCCATCAATTGATGTGAGGGATGTACTTTAAAAAGGAATAGGTGGCTTTTCATTAAGTTTAGTTCTCCTTGTATTTACCGTATAATCTCTGGATAACTTTACATTTATATAGTCAGAGTTTCCGAAGATTTCTTCTGTAACCTCCTTTATAAATTCATACCTGGTCTTAGGTTCTACTACACTTTTTTATTAATTTCTCTCTTTAATTTCCTAGTTAATCTATTATTCTCGTTATTTATTTTCATTTTTCTATCTATATAAAGCTCGGCTTTATTATCGAATATTTTTACAGTGAATTTTGCTCCGACACAGATTTCATAATTATCTATGTTATATCTTTCTATGCACACGTATATGCCGTTTTCGCTCTCGTCTATTGTCCATCTCTCGCTTTCTTTCTTATCTCTATTAATATCTTCTAGTTTTTGGTATATTATATATCGTAACGCGTTCATAAAAATTTGTGAAAAATAGTCCTTATTATCTTCTGGTATTATTTTCTTACAATTCTTTTTAATATCACTAAAGTTTATATTATGATTTTTTAAAACTTCAGCTAATCTATCCTTTAGTAAATCATCCTTGTCAATTACTGTAGTAAAGAATATCTTTTTCTCTAACTACTCCGAAAATACCATATTTAGATAATTCCTTTACTGCACCATACGCATTTTTCATTATCTATTTCAATACGATTCAATACTAAATCTGGCAATTCTTGTTCTGTTCTGAACATATTAGATTCTAAAACCATGTTCTAATTCACCTTTTTTACACGCACCCAGTCTAATAATCTTTTAAGAATTCCTATAATTATTGATATTAGGCCTAACATATACGAAATTATTAAAACTACTATTGCTACTATAGAATGAAGTAAGGTCTGAAAGTAGGAAGGAAACATAAAAGGTATTACAAATCCCCAAATAATCAATAATGTAATTGAAATTAATGAAGACACTAATATAATAGTAGCTCTACGATTAGCTTTCTTTATCTCTTTGTCTTGTTCTAATATCTTTTTCATTTCCTCCTCATTAGATAAACCTATTACATAAACTACTTTGTCCATGTTTAGAAGTTTCATTAATATTAACAATAAGAAAAGCTTTTCTTTAGGAACAAAAACTTCGCTACTATGGTATTCTCCTCCATATGGTTCATAATTTTTCATGTATTCATTTACGTCCTTCTCCATAATTTCTCTGATAATCTGCGTCCACAGCTGGTTAAGTTGTAACCCTGAGCTTTCTCCGTATATATAATAAGCTAATAGGCTTTCTACAAGGTCATTCCTATTGAATTGCTTTTGTTCAGGGTTTATATCTTCATTATTAATTTTCTTATACATGAAATAATATAATTTACATGCGTCATCTGGGCATGTCTCGTTAAACATAGCAAAAGTGAAACCTAAAAATTCTGGGATTTTATTAACTCCAACGATTCTGTAAAAATTAACACTTTTCAATATACTGTGTAGCTTGTCTTCTAAGTCATCTACGTTAGAGCCTATCATTTTAAGTACATATAGATATACTGAAGCAGCAAATCCTAGCTCCCAATTAGATTTCATAGACTCTGACAATTGATAAATGAGGCTTTCTAGTCTTTTCCTAATTTCCGATTTTATTTCTTCTCTTTTTTTCACTGTTTATGGCCAATTCTCCTGAAATGAGGTGGAATAAAGCACCCCAGGCTAAGACTACTTCATCCTGAAGATCAGGAGAATTAATATATTTATTGAATAACTCTAGTCCAATTAACCTTAGTTTTTCATAATATTCTCCACTACTTACGAAAGTAAGTCTTACATCATGGCTTTCTTCTCTTTTTTAATCCTCCATCTTCGAGTAATACTAAAAAGCATAAGATTTACTTATGAATATTCTCTGTTATACCAGGTAATATTTTTTAGTTAGAATCACATCTTGGGCCCAGGGTGCTTTTCTGCTTTTATTGTGTAAAAAGCCCTTCTTTCTCTTCATAAAAATCATATCTTCTTTTCTAGGTTAACTATAATATAATCTTTATCCAGGGTTTTTATCCAACCATAAGTCTTCATCTTCATCAGTATATTATGGGCTTCCAAAGGTGTACATTCCATATAAGCAGCTGCAATATCGATTAACTTCTTTCTCTCTATAGTTAAAACTCCATTATTACACTTAGTTATGTTGACAAGGAATTTGTGAAACTCTAGGGCCTTTCTGTATTCTTCTTCAGTCATTGAGTTGGTCAATTCGTCTATGGTATAACCTTTTCTTGGGAGAACTTCCATAATACTATATTAAGCATATCCCTATTTATTAATTTTCCATTTCGGTTTTGAATTAAACTCCCCAGTTTACTTTACAAAATTGAATTTTCTAAAAGGCCTAAAAAACGCAGTATGTATCAGGTGTATCAGGGCTATATAGAGATACCCCTAGTTTATGGGCTTTATAAATCTGTGAGAAGCCGTGTCTCACGGTGATAGGTGTGCAACAGGAAGAGGTTAGAGTCACAAGGGAAGTATGGGTGCCGGTGAAAGTGAGGATTTGGGCACAGGGCAAGCATTACCTAGCAGTGATAAGGGAGAAACAGGACGTGGAGTTGCTGTCGAGGTACGTGAACAAACCCGTTGTCCTGAAGATAAACGGCATATACATAGATGGCGCCCTGTACCAAACTAGGCATGGTAAGAGCTTCGAAATCCACATGCAGTTGCCCAAGAGGCTGGCGCCAACTTGGGAGGCGTTGAGGCGTAAGGGCATTGGTCACGACGCCATAGTCATCATAAGGCTTGAAGACGGTAACGAAGAGGTGGTGGAGCCATGATAAGCGAGACAGCCCTCACTTGGTTTAAGGAAATAAACGGTAAGAGGGTCTGCGCCTTGTACAATAGGGATTGGCCGGAGTGCCACCTCATGATCGGTGCAATAGACTTTAGTCCACTGCTTCGGCTCGCTAATTTGCCGCATTGCTTCTATCTATTAGACCACATTAAATGTGACGACGAAAAAGGGAGTGTTATCTTACATGCGATGATGATAATGAGGAGGGGGAGGGAGGATGCCATATTGTATGTGATGAAGCTGAGAAAGAGTGCTTTGAAGCTAGTCTTGCTTGGGATCTCTGTACGCATTATGATAAGACCACCATCACGAGCCTCCTCATGCACCTGGGTTTTAGACCAAACATTTTCAGGGTGCTTGATAGTGATGAGTTGGTGCTGGCTCTGGATCTATTCAGTGAGCGCGCGAGGATGCCTGAGTATCAATTAATCATTACGGAGGAGGATGCGGAGGCGTTGGGGCTTAACTTCATGTCTTTGGGGCATTTCGACAAGGAAGAGTTCCTGACATTCAACGCATTGGTTAAGAAGGCGCTGGAGACGGGTGCGGTAAAGGCCGTTGTCCAGGTCAACCTAGGGCTGGGGAAGTTATACGATGCGCGTTACTGGGTCATTATTTATGATGAGCTGAAGCTCTCTGAATCATACACCACCTTCCCAGACCAACCAAAGAACGAAAGAGAGGAACAACCTACACAAGGGGTGAGGGAGGCGTGACGCAGGGGCACCCGAACTGGTCTCAAGCCAGACAATACCAGCGCAATCAGCAGCAACAACAGGGTAGACTTGGTAGGCAGCAGCCGCCTAAGCAGCGAATCAAGGAGGATTTCTCCGAAGATTGGAGAGGCAAACACGTAGTAACTAAGGTGGTTGAGGGTACGGATGTCACCACCATCGAGGGCATGGTTGAGGACGTAAGCCGTTACTGGTTGAAGGTTCGGGTAGGTAATGAGGTAATTTACGTCAACAAGGCACACATCGTTTCCATAAAGCCCGCAGAAATGAAGAACGACCCTGGGGTGGGAGGCAATGAGAATCGCCAATCGTGTTGATGATCCTAAAGGGGTTTTTGAACCTTTCGGTGAGACTCTCACAGGAGTGGATACGGGCAGTGTCGCATTCAACTCTCCTAATCACAGCCTCGTAAGGTGTGATTTGAAGCTCTACATGTGTAAAGGACAAACGGGAGTAGCAAGGGGTGGTGCAGAGTGAGTAGGGGCATTGAAATGCAGATAGGCGTGGCAGGTAGAGTAAGCGTTGACACGCTCAAGACGCTGCCAGGTTTAGACCTCACTTACGACAAGGAGTTTCTGGATGACTTGATGAGATCCATTGAGCACTCGATCAAACAGTATGGAAAACTATTAAAACCTATTATCATGAGCAGCGATGCTTACATCCTCGATGGCAACGCAGTCGTGACAGCCGCGAAGAGGGCGGGCTATAGGGAGGTTGATGTGTACGTGGTTCCAATCACATGTAAGGGTAATGAAACCACGTGCGTGCTCCTGTATCACGTCTTGAACACGCTCTATAGGGATCCGCAGCAGTTGGATCAAGTATCCAGGCGTCGAGCGCTTTACTTACTGGTTTTAGCGTATTTAGCCAACCAAGCCGAGGATGAGTATGAAAGGCTGGTAGCGAAGATGAAGAACGACTCCGTACCTATGGAGGTTATCAACCACGTTAGAAGCATTGCACCACTGCGATACACAACCGTCTATTACGACCTTCTGTTGTTTATTGTGCATCCCAAGCTATTCGAGGGCCTGCTCCAAGTTAGGGAGCGTGGTGTTAATTCCGTGCTTGCGTCGATACCTGACGAGGTCTTCGCAACGACCCGATCAGAGGTCGAGAGGCTGAAGGAAATCCCAAGAGAGGAACGTGAGAAGCTACTGAGGAAGGGAACTAAGCCGCAGCCGAAGATCGTGAGGGAAATCCAATCCGAAATAGCTAAGCAATCAACCCAAGTAACTCCACAAGGGGTAAGTCAGCCAGTTAAGGAGAAGGCTGCCGAGGAGGTCGAGGAGGCGTCGCTGCCTTCCTTCGCGGGCAACCTCACATTTGACGTGGGGAGATCGATTGAGGAACTCGCGCCGAACCTCGTGAATGCCTTACGGGCGAGGTTGTCGTATAAGAGAGGTGTTGAGCTGGACTGGAGGGTGATAAAATCACTTGCACATCAGACTAGGGACGTTGAGAGGATTACTGAACTTAAAAGAGACGTTTTCATATACGGTATGGAGCCAATAGCGGTGAAGATTGACGATGAGCTAGATGCCTTGAGGCGTGCTATTCTGATGAAGTTTATGTTCCTCGCGAACAACATAGTCCATAGCTTCATATACACTGCGGCAGGGCCGAAGGGTGACACAAAAAAGGCGAAACTCGTACTATACAAGATTTACAAATCATTGACAGATGTTGCGAATGTAATTGACCTGAAACCTGAGGAGGTGCCGTACCTAGTGAAGCTCTGGTTAACTGAGCTTGCGGTACTGCTGTACGAAGATTACCCAGAGCTTGCAAGGGCGTTGAGGCAAGATCTCGAGATTGGTGATCGTGTCTACAGGCGCTTGAGAGATGAAGGTGAGGTGAAACCATGAGTCAAGAGTGGAGGTGGAGGACAAGGGACGGTAAGCCTCTCGAACCTAGGGTGTATGTAATCAATGGGAGGCGTAAGACGCAGGCGGAGCTGGCGAGCGAGGTTCTAGATGCATTCGAGACTGGACACAACCCTGTCCTGCTGAATATGGCGACAGGGACAGGTAAGACCTACATCGGGCTCACGGTTGCTTTTAACTATGCCTGGGACGACATCGTGAACAAGAACAAGCCGGTTTTGATAATCGTGCCCCACAAACTCCTGCAAAGGTCCATGGAGGAGCAGCTCCGTAGTGTGGTGTACGAAGGCTTGCATGGTCTCAACATCTACACAATGTTCGGTAGATCAGAATACATCTGCCCCATAACCAGGCAGAGCACGAACACATGCCTCGGCACCAGGTGCCCGCTTTACCTACCACCCATCCGCGGTGACAGGGACCCCAGCAAGTACGTCAAGCTATATGAATGGAACACCTGGAAAGTGCACGGCCTCCATAAGCAAGCCCTACTGGCGGACCTGTATGTAGACGCACAAGTGAGGAATGCGCTTCTAGGGATTGATAAGGACGTGCTTGCTTGCCCATACTATGAGCAGTACGAAGCCCTTGATCAGGCATGCTCTTGCTCTAAATTATTAAAATAATATTAAAAATTATAATAAATATATTAAAGAGCGGGAGCTAGGGAGGATCGAGCCTGAGGATTTCTCATTCCTGATCCTTGATGAGATCGAGACTTTGTCAGACATGTTCGCGCCGAGGCAGTTGGATACGGACATGTTGTATGTGCTTCGCCGCGAGATTGAGAGATTAAGCAAGACTGTGGATGACGGGCACAGGCGGGAGGTGTTGACAGAGCTGCACGAGATTGTTAATGACGCTATTGGGTTAGTGAGGTCTCCGGAGTTGGATCCCGATCAGTTAGTCCTATTGCTTCGGGGTATTAAGCGGAGGGTTATTAGTGAGGATTGGCTTGAGGATACGCCCATCTTCAACATAGTCATGGAAGCAATACCCATAGACACGAGGCTGCCGTATGGTGACCACCTAGTTATTAAGCACGACAACACATTATTAGTTGGTGCGAGGAGGCTCACCATGCTTGAGGAGATGTTTAGCATGCCGACGCTGATGATGACGGCAACCCCGTCGTTGTATGCGCTCAAGGTGGCTGGGGTTAGGGTGGACGATATCAAAATCATCGAGGGCCCAATGACATCACCAGGTCATGTTGTGATAGTACCGCTGGAACAAGCGAGAATGCTTAAAGGCATGTTTAAGGGGCCCAGCGACCATAAGAACGACCTCACCTTTAGGTACCTGTGCGGGGAGGCGCTTAACCAAATCAAGAGAGTGAAACAAGCGTTAGGGAATGAGGAAGTGTCCATCGTGGGCATGTCATTTGCAAAGCACTATATTAAGCGTTGCGAAGAATTAATGTGGACCCAGAACTTCTATGTCGACGAGGCAGGTAGGAGCCTGGATGTTGTGTATAGCAGGTTAAAGAGGGGAGATGCCGTAATTAGCACCAGGATAGAGAGGGGTGTTAACCTGCCTAGGAAGGTAAACATTATTTTTGTGCCGAAGTTCCCACGACCGCCGAGGGATTCCCCGGAGATACTTTATTATGCTAAGCTTGCTCGTACCATGATCTTCAGCTCATACATGCTCAACAAAATACGCAAGAAGCCATACTTACTGTCGAGGGAGGACTTCATGGAGGAGAAGGCCTACCTTCGCCTCTACCAAATGATCAGTAGGTCACTCAGGGGTCCGGATTACGTCGCAATCCTCGTAAGCACGGATCTAGAAGTCTATGCAGGACTTGCCGACCTTGTACTAGCCGGCTTTATAGATACGAATAACGTCTATGCGCTAAAGATAGTTAAGGACGTGATAGAGGTAGTAAAGGTAGATGAGGAGGAGCTGAGGTCACTCTCACTCATTAAGGTATCACCAAACGAACCCGCCGCAAGGGGAGAGTGGTCGAAATTGATTGGGAAATGGATAAGTAAAGACCCATACGCAGACTTGATGGAATTCATAGCATCAATAAAGCTCAAGGCACAGCAGGAAGGCACTGAAGGCGATACTCACGGCATCGAGGCTGAGGTCGAGAAGGAAAAACAAGGTGGCTAAGCATGCCTGGCCTTGATGATATAATCGACAGGCTTAGGGCTTTGGTTGAGGAGCTTAGGGGTGCCAGTGAGGATGGCATGTGGTATATTGTTGATGAGGTGGTCGAGACATTAGAGGAGGTCATCAATGACCTGTGGGGCTTATCCATAAGGTGCAGGTGTGGATCACGTGAACTGGGATAGTCGGAAGCCCCACCGAGGAGGGCATCGAGGTTAGGTAATACCGTGAGGGGTGGCGGGGAATGAAGGTCGTGTCCTTTAAGCTCCCTGAGGAGCTCTATAGCGGCCTTGAGGAGCTTGCCCGAGTATACGCCAGGGGTGATAAGAGCGAGTTCCTTAAGACATTGATCACTAGGGAGTTAACTAAGCTCAAGTGCCCTAGGTTATTCCTAGCAGGTTCGGGCACAGCCATTGATGCTGCCGATGGCAGCGGTGTTAGACCCCTTAACTGGCTGTTGTCGGCAGGCACCTACTACAGAAACGGCAGGTTCGTGATGAACACCGACTTCGAGAAGGCCAGGTCGCTGGGTGGCTTGTTGTTCCTGGACTCGGGTGCACAACAATTCTTCACTAAGTTTGATAACAAGGTGGATTACCCATATTCAGATAGGGACTACCTTGAGTTCGCACTGAGGGTAGGTGTTGATTACATAGCGACACTGGACCTACCCCTCGATATCCTGCACCCCAGGGGTTTACCTGTTGAAGAGGGCATCAGGAGGACTGTCGAGCATGGCGTGGAACTAGTGGCCCTGGCCGAGGACCTAGGGGTTGTTGATAAGGTAGTCCCTGTCCTACAGGGCTTTGACGACCCGAGCCAGTGGCTTGAGTCCCTGGACCTCTACAAAAGCCATGGCGTAACACCTGACAAATACAAGTACTGGGGCGTTGGCTCAATATGCATGATGAAGTCACCACCCCTGGTACACAAGATACTGAGCACCATTAGGCAGGCGATACCTGACTCTAGGCTTCATGTGTTTGGGATAAGCATGAACTCCCTGAAGAGGGTTTTCCACATAATCAACAGTTACGACACGTCAGTGTGGGTGTACCATGCAAAGATGGATGGGCGTGTCTACATATGGAGTGGCAGGAGGAATGCATTCATGAGGTTCAAGGTCGGCTATGTACATGCGTACGGCACAGCAGACCTGATGGAGGCTAACTTACGCCAGATACTCACAATGCACGAAGACCTATGCGTCCTAATCACAGGCGGCCAAGGCACGCGTAGGCGATAGAAGTAGATTGGGCGGAGATGACGGAGATACTAAATGTCGGATGGGCGTCGGCAGGTTTATATTCTGAGCCTGGGTTTTATCAATTAATGGACGAGCATAGTTGGGAGGTGTTCAGTCACTACTATGATGCCAAGTTGACGAACCTCATATACAACGCCCTTATCGGCTCCAGGGCGTTCTTCAGCGCCGCCGTCGTGGGTAGCCCTGGCATCGGTAAGACAAGCTATACGTATTACTCATTAAAGGCAGCCCTGGTGAGGGCATTGTGCCACGGCAACCACATAAACGGTAACCCAGAGGAATGCATAGGATATATAGAGTCGAGACACGGTGAGTTGTGCCTTAACAGGTACTGCAGCAAGCCTGACCCGATCGATGAGAAGTACCGCTTCGTGTATTACACGGGCGTCGGCGATCTTAAGCGATTCTTGAGCGATGCTAGGGAGATTATAGAGCACGCGGACTCCCTAGGAAAGAGGAGGCTTATCCTATTCCTCGACGACCTGGTTTCAAAGAGCGCCTACCAACTCGGGGGCGAGATGAGGGAGCTTTACCAAGCCTTTAAGGAAGCCTTTAGGCTTATCAGGTTGGCTAGCGGTGTTGTGCTTATGACTGCCATACATAAAAATTACTTCCCTGACGAAGTCCTTAGTAATAGTGAGTTCGTGGTCGGCAGGCTTGGGTATGATGAAGTACTGTTTGAACGTTGGACATATGCACGGTTTTACAAGCATTGGTTCGGGGACGGGTTTTATTTTAAGGCGCTTAAGCCCCTGTGGGAGGATAAGATTCCCAAACGTGCGATATTCGGCCTACCTGAGTGGCTTGAAAAGGAAATTAACGAACGCAAAATATACACGTTGAAATCAGTGTTAGACAGGGTGTTGGGGAAGAAAGGGGATAAGGTGAGTAAGAGGAGGAAGTCGAGGGAAAAGGAGGTGTCAAGCGAGGTGGGTAGGGATGAGTAAGCGGGAGGGGGTTGAGGAGCGCTATGTGGATTTTGGGGATGGGTTTGAGTTGGCGATTGATAGGGCTGAGTCCATGGCTGAGGTTATTGGCGTGCTTGTGCTCCGTGCCAGGCGTGAGGTTGACATCATAGATGCGTTTAAGTACCTCACGCATGCAATACCCATGGCGTATATCCTAGCAAGGGACAGGCAGGTCAAGGAAATCTTCGGGGCAATAAGGACCGAGGCTAGTAGTATAGTGTCTGATTCCTTAGGCACCGAGGTTCAGCTAGACCCTGACCCACTGGAGTGCTTGAGGAGGGTGTATAGGGAGGTTAGGGATGCCCTCAAGAACGCGAATTACCCAGACTTCAGGGTATCCATGGAGAAACTGGCTTGGTGCTTATCATTCATATCCGCAGCAGCAATGGCTAAGAGGGGTCAGGGCAGGCAGGTGCCTTGGTACCAGCACCAGGGGCAATAACTACTAATTAATCTTGTATTTAAAACCAGACCTGGGCTTCACGGTGGTCTAGACCCCTCACGATGCAGTCCTCGAATAAGGTATATATTTGTTGGGTGATGTGGCAGGACAACATGGTCAAGAAAACAGGGGATGCGGGGAGGGTTGGGGATAGGCTAGTTGCCGATGTTGAGTGGGAGAAATTAAAGGGTTTCCTTATGGCACACCCTGAGGCACTGGAGATAAGGGAGTTAATTGAGTCCAGTAGGCAGGGGTTGGTGTTGATATCGAACTACAGTAGGGCAGAGGCTGCCGCGGCGCTGTTCACGTCACTCTTGAGGCTTAACCCCGTGGTTGATTGGAGGAAGGAATACGAGGAAGTGTCAATGGAAGAGTTAATCCACGATGCAGAAGTACTTGCATTGCCGTTTTTGTGGGAGATGCCCGAGGGAGTAGTGGTCATGGGGCACACAATAATGCCCGTGAAGTTGAGGCGATTGTTTATTATCCTATCAAGCCCTGACTTGCATGGCATAATAGTGTTTAGCCAACCAACCCTGTCCCTATTAGTCAAGGAGGGGAACACAGTATATCTGGGGTACCGCGGCGTCGATGCCGAGGGTAATAAGGCGCTTGTGATGGAGAAGTCGAGGCTTGTTAAGGACAACCTCAGGGTTGACTTCACAGGAGTGAAACCGAGAGGTAACTTCCTAGCAATCATACAGCCTCGATAGCTTTTAGCCGCTGCTTGAGGCACTCCCTGTAGGCCCTGAGCCTCTCTCCCCGTGGAAATTGTTTAGCGAGCTTTGCGCACTCAACGATAACCTCCCTATACCGCTTTTTGAATCCCTTATTATTGATTCTCTTTCTCTTCGGCATGTCTCATCACCACATCACAACCCCAGGGCCTTCAGTCTCACTAGGAACTGGTTGTAGGACAAGACCTTAACCACGCCCCTCTCCTGGTACCTCAACAGTCCCTGTTGAACGAGTAAGCGGTAAATTGCCTTCTTGGTTAGTCCCATGCTTAGGTACTGCCTAACCACGTCGATGGGTATCTGGGTGCCCCCTACGCCCAATGTGCTTCCCCATTGCCTTCGCCCTGGCCAGGGCTGATTTCGTCCTCTCGCTGATCAAGGCACGCTCTATCTCCGCGGTCACGCTTAGCATTGCCAGGGTTGCCTTCCTGATTGCTTCAGCAAGCGGCGTGGATTGAATAACGTTGAGCTCGGGGTGCTTGATAAATAAGATGTTGTACCCACGCTCCGTCAATAGCTTGTAGGTGTCCATTACGTCCAGCATGTCCCTACCCAACCTGGTGATGTCGAAGACAATGATTGTCCTTATTGCTGGCATTGACTCCAGGGCAGCCAGCATTTGCCTGAAGCCCTCGCGCTCGAGCGCGGGCTTTGCACCGCTGACGCCGATGTCCCTAAACACGCCCACGAGTGTTAGGTTGTTGGTTTTGGCGTAGTCCTCGATTGCGTGTACCTGATTGTTTATGTCTTCATCCTCCCTACTCACCCTGGCGTAACCCACAGCCAGGCTCTGCGGTTGCATAGCTAACTAAATCCAGGTGGGGCAGGCAAATAAAACAAACCCAAGGCAACCAATCAATGAAACTTAGTTCCTAATACAACCGAGGCATGACACGGGGAACGCGCGATTCCAGGTGCCGCGGTTCACGGCAAAACCACCGTCAGAGTCTTTACGGTGTTGGGGGTTGAATTGTTCGTTGGAGTTTTTCGTGCATCGTAGTCGTTAAATCGTCAGAGGCCTGATGAGTCGTGAGACGAACACCGGGATAAACCCTCTAACGAAGACAAACAAACGGGGCAAGGAAAAACTTATAAAGAGGTAGATAAAACCATGACTCGGAATCTAAAACAGAAGAATTGAAGCCTGTCTTAAGGTACTTACGGAACCTATATACATACTGCATGAAGAAGAATCTAAAACAGAAGAATTGAAGCGGTATGCTGGCTTGGGCTTCAATTGAGATGTCGTATGTGTACATCAGAATCTAGAACAGAGGAATTGAGGTGCGGTTGATGCCTTGTTTTTCGTGAGTGATTCCAAGTGCCGTGGCTTGGTTGATGTTTCGTGGTAGTGAATTAGGGGTTGAAAGCGACCCATACCTAGAATCCCAATGTAGGGGTTAGGATACTAGGCCGCCTAGTATGCTGGGACTGTGTATTAAGGTATCCGCCTCATTATGTACTAGTGAGTCAACAACACCTAGTGCTTGTCAATAATCGGCACCCAACCCCTGCCATATCTGCTCACCTAGTGCCTGCCTAACCTGCCCACCTAGGGTTCGCCAATACCAACCACCGTATTACTGGGGTTTCCTACCACCCACCCCTGACACCCCCTATCACCCAGTGCTCACTAACCACCTTATTATGAGGTACCATACCGGGGTTACCATATACCAGAGGCACCATATATCGGGTTACCATACCGGGGTACCGTATACTGGGTATCATGCTACAGGCACCTTATGGGCGCTTTATGGGGGCTTATGTATGGGCGCCTTATGGGTACCGTACTAGGGGCCACCGTATAATGGCGCCTAGGGCCTGCCGATTATCGGCAATAGCCCCTGCCAGCACTGGCATATGTACTTGGTAATGCCTGGCGCTGGGTTGGTATATCGGTAATCACAGGGTTGATTAGGGCAATTAATGAGGTTAAATGGGTGATGATTGGCTCATACGCCGAGTGGTGACGAACAAGGACAACCTGATTATCCTTAGTATTTTTTAGTAAGGTAATAACCCGTCAACAGCAGACACGCGGCGCATATCTCAAGTACCAACCCTAAGCTCCTCATGCCTAGGACTCCAGTAGTGCTCAATGAGGATCCTAAACTCACTGGGTGGCGCCCTACCCTGAAGTGTGTTGACAATACTCTCAGGTACTCCTTGGGATATCATGTGGGTTACGAAGAACTTCCTAAGCTCATAAAGCTCGAACTCCCTGTTCAGCACCTGCCTAGCAGCATCCTTGATTTCCTTGCGTAACCTATCCCTATCAAAGGGTATGAACCTACTCGCCCACTCCTCTGGGTTTGGGTTCACGCCCAGGTAGTCGGCCTTAACAATCCCAAGCTTAGCCTTTATCAGGGACTCCCTTACAGGTAGGTACTCACGCTTAATCCAGTCAACAACCTCTGGGCGTAGGAATGCTATGAAGGCACGCTTTGTCTCAGTCACCTTGCCAATGTGGATAACCCCATGCTCAAGGTCCACATCATCAATGCTTACCAAGAACGGCTCTGATGGGCGTAGTCCACACTCTGCCAGGATTGTGAAATACAACCTAGCCTCTATGGTGGGTAGGCCCTGCCATATCTGCCTGAGTTGGTCGATGGTCGGCAACCTCACCCTGTTGTGGTTTTTCGCATGTACCGTGGTGAATGAGTTATAAAGCTAGGCGAACAATCCTGGATCCTTCGGCCTCAGTACAGTCTTCAGGAAGGACTTGAGCGAGTAAGCGGTGTGCTTGAGGACGTAGGTCTCACCCTCCTCAGCCAACTCTGCCAAGTACTCACGAATGTTATCGGGGGTCAATACCCAGTTAAGCTCCGCCAGCGCCCTCCTAATGTACCTAACCTCATCATTGATGGTTTGCTCCCTAAGCCCCTTGAGCTTCTTGGCCTTAATGAAATTCTCAATGTCCTGCTCTGTAACGACCCACCTATTACCCATGGATCTAATGTACTCGCCGAGGTACCTATCTAGGTACGAAAGCAACACTTCCCTAAAGCCGGAGTCAGCCCTTGCCCTGGCTATGACCTTAACAACATCATTTATTGTCGCTTGTTCCAGCTCTGGTATTTGGCCCAGTATCCTAGCGAGCTCCTCGTTACTGAGGAACTTCAGGGCACGGCAGAGCAGGTCCTCAGTAACCCTACGCTTGCCCGACCTAATCATGCTAATTAGGTTAATGGTAACCTCAAGGTCTCTGGCCCTGACGCCTTTCTTCTCCATCACGTAGTTAATAATCCTAACACGCTCCTCGTTGCTGATTTTCTCGATATTCACAAACTCGCAATCGACCATACATACCACCCACTTGTTACGACACACAAAAGTATATAAGTTTTGTGTAACAGGGAGTACATCGATGCGTAACACGGTGATGGAGGATTTATTTCAGTTTTTGGTGCGGGGGGTGGGATTTGAACCCACGCAGGCCTACGCCAACGGGACCTAAACCCGCCCCCTTTGACCAAGCTCGGGCACCCCCGCTATGTTGGTTTAGGCCTAGGCCCCTTTAAAGCTTTTACCTTACTCCTTACTGGTTAACTGTTGTTTGCAACCTCTATTTGAGCCGCCCTGTACAACGCCTGTAGGTAGCCTATTGCATGTAGCCTACCCAGTGCTGAGTAACCTGGCACGGATAATTGGGCTATGTCACCGCTTAGGGTTGGGGTGTGGTCCACTCTGAAGGGTCCGTTGAAGCCGTGCTTAACGAACTCTTTCATTACTAGGTAGAATTGGTCGGGGGCCTCGTCTATGAAGACCTCCTCGAAGGCCCTTGCATTGCCCCTGACAGCCCTGAAGTGGACGAAGAAGACCCTACCCGTCTCGAGGAAGTGCCTAACGGTGGCCGGTAGGTCGTTTGTCATTAGTGAGAAGTTGCCTAGGCATAGGGTTATCCCATTGTACTCACTTTTAACCAGGCTTAGCAACCTATCGAAGGCATCAACGGTATTCATTATCCTAGCCACGCCCGGCGGTACCTCAGGTATTGGTGGGTCATCTGGGTGTAGGGCTAGTTTGACGTTTGCCGACTCGGCTATTGGCACAATGTACTCCAGGAAGTCCTTAAGCGTCCTCCATAGGGTGGAGGCGTCGACCTTACCAAGCCTTGGTGGTGGAGAGTCCTTAAGGTCCTCCTCGTAGAAGCCCGACGTATAGGCCCCACCCCTACCCCTTAAGGTTGCCCTAGTCCTAAGCCAACCCGTGGGCATCCAGTTGTAGACCCAGATCTGAATCCCAAGCTTACCCATGTTCTCTATCAACTTAGCCACATTGTCAAGTTGCTCCTCCCTACCTGGCAAACCGTAGATCAACTTATCCATTGGCGGATTATCCTCAATGATTGTTAACTTGAAGCCTGCCCCCTCAACCATCCTCTTGTAGTTGGCCAGCGGCGCATAATCCCATGGTTCATAGGCCCTCCACTGCCTCCAATCAGGGTAATTCCTAGGCAGTATACCAGTGGCCTCCTCGACACCAACCTGCCTAAGCATATCCCAGAAGACGGTTGGGCTACTCTCTAGGAGTATTTCAGCAATCCTAGGCCTATTACCCACAGCGGTGTTACCCATGTTCACTATACCGCCTAGCCTATTTTAACAGTGTCGGTGCAGTGGACGGTAGTGTTTTAAGGGTATGTGGAGCCTCTTAAGAGAGCCTTGGTGGTTTAGGTGGGTGCTCAGGGTGGCGAGTCTAAGGTTGAGGAGTTGCGTAGGATTAGTGAGGAAATTGAGGCCTGCTCAAAATGCCCCCTACACCTCACCAGGAGGAGGGCTGTGCCTGGTGAGGGTAACCCAAACGCCGAGGTAATGCTGATTGGTGAGGCTCCAGGTGAGGTTGAGGATGAGACGGGTAGACCGTTTGTGGGTGCTGCAGGTAAGCTGCTTAACAGCCTGCTCCAGGATATTGGGGTTGATAGGTCAAGCCTATACATAACCAACGTCGTCAAGTGTAGGCCACCCAATAATAGGGACCCCACTGACGAGGAGATTAACGCATGTAAACCGTACTTAATAAGGCAAATAGCCGTGGTGAGACCCAGGAGGATAGTGACCCTGGGTAGGCACAGTACCAGGGTTATACTTGGCCTCGGTGGCTTGAGGGTAAGCGAGATCTCTAGGGTTAGGGGTAGGGTGTTTAGGGTCACCATAGCTGGTGTTGAGGTTGAGGTTTACCCAACGTACCACCCAGCAGCCGCATTATACAATCCATCACTCAAGGGAGTGCTTAAGGAGGATTTGGCCAGAGCCATTAGAGCTGGCGGATCTGGCCCAGCAAGCATCTTGGATTACCTCAATGGTGGTTAATTGTTTAAGCGGAGGCGCCTTGAGTAAGAGTTATAAATAGGAATACTGTGGTATTACAAGTGGATTTAGACGAGTTGGCATTATCATTAACTGGACCGTTGGTTAACTGGTACGTTAAGAGGCATGAGCAGGACCTTGAGAGGTTTCTTAAAAATGCTAGGGTGTATATGTCACCTGAGAGGTTCATGGCAAGGGTCTTCTTTGCAACAGTCATGACGGCCATCTTCTCCGTACCCATTGGCCTATACTTAACATACATGGCCATTGAATCACTCCTCAACACCCTAAGCCCCTCCGTTGGACCTATGATTATGCTGGTGTTCGGTGTTGTAATGCTAATCCTCCCCCTCATGGTCTACTCAATAATGATGGCGTTGCCTAGGATGCAGTCATCTGACTTTCAATTCAAGGTTGACTCGGAGCTCCCCTTCTTCGCAGCGTACCTAGCCATGATTTCACAGTCTGGGTTAAGCGTCACCTCAGCCATAGAAAGGATTGCCGGGATTAAGCTCCTAGAGGCCATTGGTAAGGTGGCTAGGGAGATTGTTGTTAAGAATAAGGCATTTGGTATGGACCCCTTAACGGCATTAACCGAGACGGCCTTAAGCACCCCAAGCCACCTATTCCAAAGCTTAATAATGGGTTACGTGACCAACGTCAGGACGGGTGGGGACATATTGCATTACCTTGAGATTAGGCTTAACGAGATAGTCAGTGACACAATTGATAGGGTTAGGAGGGGTGCTGAGTTCCTATCAACACTGATGGAATCGTACATAGGGGCTGGAGTTATACTGCTAATTGGGCTTAACGTCCTCTACCTAGCCCAGGCAATAACACCCACTGGCAACCCAATTGGTGCCCTTCAACAGGCCGTGAACAACAACCTACTCTTCGGGTTACTCGTGGTGCCGGCGATATCAGTAGCCTTCATATACCTAGGTGAGGTTTCGATATACAGGGTTCCTTACACGGATACCAGGCCATACATAGCCTTCGGAATATCCACAACGGCGGCCATGGTTGCCATACTGGCTGGTTATACCTCAATGTTTCACAGCGACTTGGGCTACGTCATTAAAGTGGGGCCCATTAGCATAGACTTCGCCATATACATGGCCACAGTCATGGTCATAGCCTACACCCCAGCAGCCATATACGCAGGTAAGGTTATAGCCGAGAGGCGCAGCCTGGAGAGGGCCTTCTCAGACTTCCTGAGGGACTTCACGGAGCTGCGTAAGAGCGGCTTCACACCCGAGAAGATAATAAGCACGTTGGCTGATACAAGGGATTACGGTGCCCTTTCAAGGTACCTTAAGGACATTAGTAAGCAGATTAAGTACGGCGTACCTATTAGGGTTGTCCTATCGGAGTTCATGAGTAAGACTAAGTCCTACTACGCCAGGGTCTTCGCATGGCTACTCCTGGAGTCCATTGAGTACGGTGGTGCAACCCCAGAGACCCTTGAGTCCTTAGCCTCATTCTCATCACTGATGATTAGGATTAATGATGACTTGTTGGCCAGGCTTAAGCCCCTTAGGTTCGTGCCGTACATAGGGGCCATGATACTCACCCTAACCCTAGTCATAATGGTGTTCACGGTTGTTAGTCTGTCCGGCGTCCTACTCAACTTATCCGGCTACTACGTTAACTACGTCACAAGCAGCTTCGCCCTAACGACTGTAATCGACTCTTTCATAATGGGGCTCGTGGCAGGTAAGCTAGGTGAGGGTGAGTTATCCGCTGGCTTTAAGCATGCAGTGGCTATCACGGCCCTGGTGCTTTTAATCTACCTTGCCTCACCGTTAATATCAAAGCTGTTCGTTGTATAACTCACCACTTATGTGGCTCAGCCTCACCGCTCATTATCACCCTAAGCCTCTCAACCCCCTTAACCTCATCTATTATCCTAGCCACTGAGGCTGGTACGAGCCCCCTCCAGGACTGGTCACCCTTAATCATCATCTCCCTTATCCTGGTTGAAACATACCTATCCCTATCGTACATAGGCTGCTGCCTAACCTCAACCCCACCCTCCCTGAGGAGCATGGCCACGAATGGATTGCCCGTGTAGGCAACTTGGAATGGGGGTAGGTAGGACTTTATGTAACTCAGCCAAGCTGCGTTATTCTCAATGTTAGGTATGGGCACTATTATAACCCTGCCTAGGTCAACCCCACCTTCCTTAAGCCCCTCCCTAAGCATCCATATCCTCTCCCCCACGGTAAATGGATCCTTCTCTATGTAGTTGAATTGCGCAGACCCAATCACCACTATTAATTCATCCACTTCGCTCAGTATAGCCTTAATCGCCCAAACATGCCCCCAGTGGGGTGGTTGGAACCTACCTATGAATAGCCCTCTGATCACGCATCAACATCAGCCATAGCGTATTTAACCCTTTCCTAACAAAACCCTTTAGATTAGCCGTAGGGTATTGGGTTAAAGTAAACCCACCCCCTGTATTTAAGCTCCCTTGAACCCACGTAAACCCCCACACCCTCCTCCACCCTAGCGAAGTCCATGAACCCCAAATCCCTGAATAGCCTTAGGCAGGTTGGCCTTATTGAGAAGACTGGTAGGTACTCCTCACCACCGTTAAACACAACCTCCTCTGGGTCAATGTTAAGTGCACTACAGGCTCGCTTAACATCGGGGTTTATTGGCAGTGAGTAAACCGTGACCCTAGCCGCCTTACCCATCTCACTCAGTACCCTCCCTAATCCATCACTGGAGTCCATTGATGCGCTTATGCAGTCGATATTACTCGTTAACTCATCACTGGGGCTCCAGGGCCTTGGCCTCCTGGTCAACTCAATCCCCCTAGCCACAACTGGGTCGTTAGAGTGCATTTCAAGTAGGCCGCTGTACCATAGCTTAAAGGTGAGCCCAGTGAACCCGAATTGTGGTATTGTGACTAAGACATCGCCTGGCTTAGGTGACCTACCTATTGGCCTTTTAGCCACCCCAAGCATAGCCACGTCCAGGACATCATCATTGCCCTCGTTTAAGTCCCCGCCAATGTAACTTGCCCCAATGGCCACGGCGGCATCCCTAATCCCCTTAACCAGGTCCTCGAACTCGCTCCTCGTGTGGTCACCCTTAAGGGTTAATGATGCTACTAGGGCTATTGGCTTAGCCAACTTAACCAATAGGTCAGATGCAGTGCCCACGGTTACCCTCCAGCCAACGTCGTAGTAACTCATGAAACCTGTTTTAATCCTAGATAGGGAGCCTCCATCAATCTTAAGGGCAAGTAAACCAACCCCTGGGAGCTCCACGTAGGATACGTCATTATCTACGTTGGGTGGTGTCAAGCCTATTATACCCTGCATAATGCTCACCAACTTATCCTCACCAAGCCCACTAAGCATCATGAACCTCATGCGTGATTATCTTTATAAACGCTTAGGTTACTAGGCGCCTCGTGTCTAGTGAAGTTACACAGGGTGAGCAGGCTGCGCAGCAGGGCCAGGTAACCACCGGGGAGGTTACACCTGCTGCGGCACCGCAGTTGAGGAAGCTTAGGTGGGGTATAGCCTACATTTACGCAAGCACCAACAACACCATGATAATAATAACGGACTTAACAGGCGCCGAGACTGTGGCCAGGGTTAGTGGGGGGCAGGTTGTTAAGGCTGATAGGGATAAGCCAAGTCCATACGCGGCCATGATGGCTGCCTATAAGGCGGCGCAGATAGCCATGGCAAGGGGGATTAACGCAGTTCATGTTAAGGTTAGGGGGCCCGGTGGCTATGGGCTTAAGGTTCCTGGGCCCGGTGCTGTTGCGGCGATTAGGGCATTAGCCAGGGCCGGTATGATAATAGGTAGGATTGAGGATGTTACACCAATACCCCACGACACCATTAGACCACCTGGAGGTAGAAGGGGTAGGAGGGTCTAATCCAGTATTGTTGAAAAATCTTTATATACCTACTGTTGCCTAAGCTTTAAAAATATGAATATGAATGATTTGATATGGATGGTTGACATAGTACTAGTGGTGGTTCAGACATTCATAGTGGCCCTAATACTCAGGGAATACTTGGATGCGGGCTTCACACCGGTGGGTAGGCTGCTCATCACGGCTGCATTCCTATTCCTAGTTCAAAGCATAGTTCTGTTATCCTCCTACTACTACTGGTGGGCTATACGCAACACTGATTACCACGTGGCCGTACCCTTATTAGCATCAACCCTGCTGAGCCTAATAGGGCTATACATGCTTTACAGAATAAGCAAACTATGAGACGCCAGCGTGCTTAACCATACCCACCTACACCGGCATGTACGCTTAAATTACCCAACTACCTTAGGGTGGGTATTACCTCTATGTCCATCCCTAATCCTATGGATATGCGCATTGCACGGCCTTACACCTTCCATGGGGGATGGCAGGTCTTGAGGATTTATGGTTTAATTATTGCCATTGGGAAAATAAACAAAAATCCGACGCAGAGAGTTTGGATTAATGGATACTGGTAAGCCACGGTTACTAACCAGGAGGGTCCTCTTATACTACCTCCTAACATTCATACTACTGGCCCTGGGCGAGGTCTTAGGTTACTTGTTATCGGTAAACGGGATTAGGGTTATACCTAACAGTGAGTTGCATGAATTGGAGCAGCTGGCCCAGCATCCATCATTCATCACCATATTTAGGCATAACCTAACGCTAAACCTACTAATGAACATACCATTCGTAGGGCCGGCTATATACGTCTTCCTAATTGGGTTTACGGGAGTGGCGCTTGGGTACATAGTGGTAGCCAGGATAGGTTTAAGTATCCTATACCTGATCGTGGGTTACGTGGCCTCGGCGTTATTTCCACACGGCCTACTTGAACTATTCGCATACTCACTCTCAGCCTATAACTCCGTTAGTGTATCCATGGATCTGGTTAGGCGTAGGTATATAGCAACATCACTGGCCTACTGGGTGATTAGAATAGTAATCTCAGTGATTATACTCTTCATAGCCGCCTACGTGGAGTACCTTGAGTTAGCCGTGGTGAAGCCCCTTGCCCACGTTTAACGCTGTACTTAGGCTTAAGGCCACGTGGATTAGCCTAAGGGTTTTCGCTACGAGGTACCTGCTATTCTCGGCGGCGTCATCAATAGCCCTGGTGTCCATTGTATTGGCTGGCCATATTGCGTTGCTTAACCAGCAGTACACAGGTGGCCTACTTAAGGTGCCCGTGGATTACGGCTTAGTTAAACTCGGCAACATGTCCATACCCTTCTACATCACTAATGCAGCCTACGCAAGCCTATACGGCATCAGTGTTAGGGGTAACGAGTGCATTGTTCTTGGGGAATTACCCCAACCAGTAGTTGGTGAATTAACTGAGGTTTTGGGATGCAGCTCGCTGGTCACCTACCCTGCATATGGCTACTTAATGGTGGTTAAGCTAGGTGAACTGGGCAGCGGCTCCAACGGAACCTTAATCATACCTAAGGACCCAGTCTCCTACTTCTCAACTGTACTAATGGGTAATGTTTCAAGCTTCACTTCACTGATGTACGTGGTGTTTTTGACGATAGTTGGTTTATCGTCCACGTACCTATCCCTAAGCCACCTAGGCTACTTAACCGAGGCCTTCAGGAGACTTAGATTCATCATGGGTGGTGGGTTAGTTGAGGCAGTCTCCCACTTAACAATGTTGGTGGTTTCATCTTACCTATTGGTGGCTATGCTTGAGGACTTGGCCCTTGGGTTGCTTTTAAGTAGGCAGAGCCTGGTTAGGTTTAGTTACGGGGCTCCACCATTAATGGTAATTGGGCAGTTAATCACCCTAATCACTCCAATGTTAATTGCGGTGGTTGCGTCGTGGAGGTTAAGCTCACGTTAATGATGCTTAAGAGGACCTTGGTTCATGCACTACTTGCCTCGATACTCATAGGGCTCTTAACCTACGGCATAGCCCTACTTGCCTCACTAGCCTACGCTGGGTTAACCATGGTTAAGGCACCCTTCGGCATGCACGCAATAACAAGCAACGGCTCATTAATGCCCTTCACAGGCATGGTACCCATGAGCCTCTCTTACGCCTTAAGCCAACTTGGGATCAGGAACACGCCCATTGTGATGGCCCTAGCCCTAGTTGACTACAGGTACGTGGTGATGGTGGTGGGGTTAAATAACATCACTGGGCCGGTCTGCATAGCCGGCTCCATTGTGGGTGTTAAGCCTGGGTTACACTTACTCACGAGTTACGTTAGGCAAGTGACCGTGCCCATTTCAGTGGTGGTTAGGGGCAGTGAGCCATTCCTCATGTGCAACATAAACTACACCATGCCCCTCTCCAATGTCGGCTACGGCGCGGCGACAATGATACTCATCCCCAATGAATACTGGGGGAGGGTTGAGGGGTTGGTGAGGCGTGGGATCAACATAACAATAGTCAATACCCTTAATGAGACCGTAGACCTGCAGTATGGTTACTTGGGCTTAGGCTACCTCGTAAATTATGGCCCAGTTAAGCCGGGGGTTAATATAGTGAACTTACCGCTGAACTACTACGTCATCTACGCCGTATTAAATGGGACACCGATACCCATTGGCGAGGCCCCCAGGGAACTAACAATGACCATCAATCCCCCCTCAAAGCCTCCAAAGTCCACTAGGCAATGCACGTTAACTGTGAATTCACCCAGTGATGCCGAGGTCTCCGTGGTTAACGGTAGCGGCGTGGTCCTCGTCATTAGGCCTGGGGGTAACTTTAACGTCACATTGCCGTGCGG
>Ga0081534_100127_pt1 | contig 27383 bp, 27 predicted proteins | sample MonGeyMetagenome_FD_71019 | JGI IMG/M metagenome (GOLD analysis project Ga0081534, IMG submission 71019) | Hypoxic/sulfidic aquatic microbial communities from Monarch Geyser, Yellowstone National Park, USA - MG (SPAdes) v1 (version 2) | ecosystem: Environmental > Aquatic > Thermal springs > Hot...
TGAGGGTAGTATAGACCTTGAGTCCCTGGTCCTGTATGCTAAGCCAACCGTGGAGAGGGCTAGGTCCTGGGATGAGCTGCCCAGGGAGTTGAGGGAGTACTACGAGGCCCTCAAGATACCTGAACTTGAGGCTAAGGTCCTCTCTGGTGTTATTGGGCAGGTTGATTCTGGCGTGACCTACGAGAGCGTCAAGAAGGACTTGGAGAGGGCTGGTGTCATTGCCATGAGTATGGATGAGGCCGTCAAGAGGTACCCGGACCTCGTGAAGCAGTACTTCGCCAAGGTATTCCCACCGGAGTACAAGTTCGCATCCTTAAACATAGCCCTTTGGGGCGGTGGTGTCTTCGTTTATGTACCTCCCAACACGCATGTTAAGTTGCCCCTCGAGTTAGTCATATTGATTAGTAGTGCCGGTGTTGGTCAATTCGAGCACTCACTCATCATTGTTGGTGAGAATTCGAGTGTTGAGTTTATTGTTGCCTGCGCAGCGCCCGTGTTTACTGGCGTTAGTCTTCATGATGGTATGACCGAGGCGTACATCCATAGGGGCGCGAGGGTTAGGCTTGTGGATTTGAAGAATTGGAGCAGGGGCGTTATTTACTTTGGTAATAATAGGGCAATTATTGAGGAGGGAGCCTCGGTTGATTGGTTAAGTGGTTCCCTGGGTGGTAAGGTGACGATTGTCTACCCAATGAGTGTTCTCAAGGGTGTTGGTTCCAGGGCGACGGTAACGAGTGTCGCCCTGGCAAACGGGCCTACCTGGAAGGAGGAGGGTGCCAAGGTGTTCCATACTGCACCGCACACCTACAGTAAGGTTGTTAGTAAGGGTGTTAGCTTGAATGGTGGGACCTCGGTCTATAGGGGCCTTGTGTATGTTAGGGAGGGCGCGAGGTACGCAAAATCCTCGGTTAGTTGCGAGTCCCTGGTGCTTGATGAGAGGTCTAGGGCGTACACGATACCTCATGAGCAGGTCTTCGAGGTTACGGCTACAGTAACGCATGAGGCGTACACGGGTAGGCTTGGTGAGGATAAACTGTTTTATTTAAGGAGCCGTGGTTTGAGTGAGGAGGAGGCCCGTAGCCTCGTGGTGCTTGGTTACTTCCATGATGTCATGGTCAACCTGCCCGTCGAGTACGTCTCAGTATTTAATAGGGCCATTGAGCTTGAGCTTTCGAGACTTGGTGGTGTTGGTTAAAGTTCAGAGCTTCCTATCTCCGGGGATTGGTTTTTAAATAGGTCTCAATGCATGCCTTCGGTGACACTGATGAATAATGAGACGGCAGAGTCACTGAAGAGTGTTATTGAGAAGGGGTCTGTCGAGGAATTGCTTGGCCCCGAGTTGGAGAAGGTTCACTGGGAGGCTGTGGTTAGGGGTAGGATTACTAGGGATACTGTTGAAGAGTTGAGTAAGATCAAGGGCGAGCCTGATTGGATGAGGAGACTTAGGCTCAGGGCCTTGGAAATGTTCGAGAAGCTTCCCGAGCCCAAGTGGTTGCCCATTAAGGAGGAGATAGACCTGGAGTCCCTGGTGACCTACGCCAAGCCGAGTATTGAGCGTGCAAAGTCCTGGGACGAGGTTCCTAAGGAGATTAGGAGGTACTACGAAGCCCTGGGACTCCCTGAGCTGGAGGCTAAGGTTTTGGCTGGATTGCTTGGTCAGTTCGATTCCGAGGTTGTCTACCTCCACGTTAAGAAGTACCTCGAGGAGAAGGGCGCCATTGTTACTACGATGGACGAGGCTGTCAAGAGGTACCCAGACCTTGTGAAGCAGTACTTCACCAGGGTATTCCCACCAGGTGAGCATAAGTTCGCAGCACTCCACGTGGCTTTATGGAGTGGTGGCACCTTCGTCTATGTACCGCCCGGTGTGAGGCTTGATATGCCCATAGAGTCCTTCTTCCTAATTGGCACGTCTGGTGAGGGTCAGTTCGAGCACTCGCTCATTGTTGCCGATGAAGGTGCCTCCGTGGAGTGGCTTGAGGGTTGCGCAGCCCCTGTCTATAAGGGATTCAGCTTTCACGATGGCATGGTCGAGGGATTCGCGGCAAAGAATGCCCATTTGAGGATTAATACTATCCAGAATTGGAGTAGGAATATTATCAATTTTAATAATAAGAGGGCTGTGGCGATGGAGAACGCGACGGTCGAGTGGGTTGAGGGTAGCCTCGGTAGTAAGGTTAGTTACACGTACCCAAGCACGGTGCTTAAGGGTGAGGGTGCGAGGACCAGCATAATAGGGGTTACGATAGCCAACGGGCCGTTCTGGAAGGAGAATGGTGCCAAGGCCTATCACGATGCGCCGAGGACCTCGAGTAAGATTGTGAATAAGAGCGTGAGCATAAACGGCGGTACCGTAGTCTATAGGGGCCTTGTGTATGTTAGGGATGGGGCCAAGTACGCAAAATCCTCGGTATCCTGCGACTCGCTAATACTCGATGACAAGTCCAGGGCTTACACGATACCGCATGACCAAGTCTTTGAGGAGACTGCCACGGTTACCCACGAGGCTTATACGGGTAGGCTTAGTGAGGATAAATTGTTCTACCTGAGGAGCCGTGGTTTTGATGAGGGTACGGCTAGGAGCTTGGTTGTCCTCGGTTTCATACAGGATATCGTGGTTAGGTTACCGACTGAGTATGCAATGACTTTAAATAGGGTTATTGAGCTCGAGTTTGGTAAGCTGTCGAGGGTCGGCTGAGCGTGTTTATTATGAGCGCCAAGTGGCTTGTTGAGCTTAGGGAGAGGGCTAGGGAGTTGGTGCCCAAGATACCGTACCAACAGATAAGGGATTCACCATCAGTCAAGTACTACACGGACTGGAATGCCTTCGAGAGGTGTGCCGACCCAAACCCAGCCATGATAACCAGGGCGGAGCCTGTCTTCGACCTCGTAGAGCCTGGGGTGGCTGTTGTTAATGGCTACCTAAGCCTGGGCAAGGTACCAAGCGGCGTTAGGGTCTTGGATCTGGAGGATTTGGGTGATGAGTATGGGAGCCTCGTGTTTAAATCAATAGATATTAATGAGTCCAAGGCCCTGGCTAGGCATGTGGCTAACATTCTCGGTGGCGCCTATGTGGAGATTGCCGAGAGCATCGATGAACCGTTGAGGATTATCGTGAATACGAACACGAATTCGCAGGTCCTGATACCGACCCACTACACAATAGCCGTTAATGATGGGGTTAGGGCTAGTTTGGGCCTCTACATAGTCAATAATGGTGGTTGCCCATCAACGACAGCCGAGGTTTACCTGGGCAGGGGTTCCTTGCTGAACCTGCTCGTCATCTCGATGGGTGATTCCACGCCTGAATTCACCATGCTTAGGGTTATTACCAACGAGAACTCTAGTGTGGTTGCTAGGTCATTGCTCATTGGTGGCTCCATGAACCACCATAGGGAGGATTACCTGCTCCAGGGTGTTGGGTCTAGGCTTAACCACCTTGGTCTTGAGGTTGGTGTTGGTTCGTCGAGGATTGATTACCAGGTTAATGCGATGCACCTGGGTGAGGGTAGCTCAAGCTACTCAAGGGTTCTTGGTGTGGCTAGGGATAAGTCGTTTATAATACATAGGGCCTTGGGTAGGATATTTGAGAAGGCCAGGTGGAGTGACACGAACGTTGAGGGTAAGGTATTCGTACTGAATGAGGGAGCCTATGCAGCCTCTGTGCCGGTCATAATGGTTGACACCGGTGACGTGAACGGAGCCAGGCATAGCGCTGCCGATGCTTCACTCGATGAGGATCAAGTCAATTACCTAAGGTTGAGGGGTTTTGATAGGGATGAGGTTATGGACCTCCTGATACATGAGGTCGTCTCCCAATTCCTCGACTCATTACCTAAGGAATTCCTCGTGGATTCGGAAGCCCTGAGACTCCTTTTAATCAATAAATTAATAATGAAGCATTAATCCCTACGCGTTGCTGTTACGCATACGAAACCATAATCCTCAGCCTCCCCAAGGCTCACTGTTTTAGGCTCCTCGTAGTAATCACCAACACCTCTCGATAATGTGGCGATGACCTCCTCATCAACAACAAAACCTACCTCCCTCAGCATACTCGCAAGCTCCTTAACGGTGTAGAAGTGGGCCGCTGAGTAAAACCTATGCCCTCTGCGACCAAGCTCCATGTAGAACCTCCCATGGCTGCTCTCCCTAGGTACTATGCACGTTATTAATCTACCACCGGGCTTAAGCACCCTGTGAACCTCCCGCAGTGTTTTCTTGGGATCGTCGAGGAAGCATATTGTGACTATGATGACCACGTAATCGAGGGAATAGTCCCTAATCGGCATTGACTCACCAATGCCAGCCACAACCATCACGCCCCTATCCCTCGCCAATTCAGCCATACCTAGGGCGGGCTCTAGGCCCATTTGTATGTTAACTTTACTAGCGAAGAATCCGCTTCCAACCCCAACCTCCATGCCGAAGCCCTGTGGCTTAGTCATGGACACTGTCTTAACCTCAGCCTCAGCCACCATTTCGTGCTTCCTGTACCAATAATCATAATCCAGTGCGTATCTGTTGAAGATGCTCACGGTGCTCGTTGTGGTCACCCATAGGTGTCCAGTGTGATTTCAGCCACGTCATATGCGTACTCGGACATCCTCCTTATGCTCTCAACAATCATCATCAACCTGCCACCAATCTCCACAGGCAACCCGCTACTGTATATTTTACCAATGACGTCCATGCTCCTACCCCTCATTTTCAATCTCATATCCAGTGTCTTCACCGCACCCTCAACATCAGCATTTATGAAGGACAGGACTGACCCCCTAAATAGGTCTATAGCCATTGAGCCTAGGTCGGCTATGTCATTCACGATTGGTGACTCAACCAATTTACAGCATAGGGTCTGGGTCTCCCTAACTACCTGGGCTATCCTCCAGGCATGGTCACCAGTCCTCTCTATGAACTTGGCAACCATGAGAGAGTTGACCAACTCCCTAGAATCAACAACCTCCAGCTTGGAGAGGACGGCTTGGTCTATTAAGCCACTCATCACCAACCTCTCAACGAGCAGGTACAACCTATCAACCTCATTATCCCTCTCAATCACATCCTCAGGGTCGCCACCAGAACCCCTGAGGATGTCTATGGCGTCCCTAGCCATTCCTAGGACCACGAGCATCATCCTATTGAGCAATCGCTTAATCGGTATCTCGGGTGTGGGCATTACGAACCTAATCACCAGGTAATCAGCGCCCTCCTCAATGACCTCGGCACCGGATATCCTATCCCTAACCAACCTCTTAACGCTACCCTTAATGCTAGCATGATCACCAAACCTAACCCTAACCTCACTGGCACCCCTTAGGTACTGGGTAATGACCTTCCTAAGCACGTACTCAGGATCATCCCTATCAACACCTATTGAATTATTACCACCCCAAGCCTTCGCGGCGCCGCCCATGGGTGCCAGGGCTATGTAATTACCCATAAACCTAAGCAGCACATGCGAGCCAGGCCCTATACCCAGCGCCGTTAGCCACCTCTTGGGTATGGTTATGGCTACGGAAGACCTACCAGTGGTTACAACCTTCCTAACCTCCTCCTCAACCACAGGCTAAGGATGTAAAGAGTTAATTAATCTTCTTTCGTCCGTAAAGGAACCATGCTATTGCCCACCACCTAATCCCAGGGTGTATCAGTAATGATTTAATTAACGCCCCCTATGCACTCTAACCTTAATGGGGTACCTGAGGGTGTTGGTCACTGGTCCTCCTGGTGTTGGTAAGACCACATTGGTTAGGAAGGTGGCTGATTACGCCAGGGGTTTGGGTCTTAAGGTATTTGGTTTCGTGACCGTGGAGGTTAGGGAGGGTGGTTCTAGGGTTGGTTTTAAGATAATCGACATTAACGGTGGTAAGGAGACTTGGCTTGCCCACGTGTCCCTATTTCGCGGCAACCCAATGGTTGGTAAGTACTACGTAAACACGAGAGCCATGGAGGAGGTTGGGATACCAGCAATTAGGTCTGCTGGACAGGGTTCTTTGCTTATTGTTGATGAGATTGGCAAGATGGAGCTCTTAAGTAGGGATTTCCTAAGGGTTCTTGAGGAGGTCACGCCAAAGGTGCACTTTCTGGGTACGGTATTCACAGCCTACAGGTTCAACCCGGGGGTTAGGGGGTTTGTTGAGCGTTTTGGCTTTAGGGTTGTTGAGTTGAGTAGGGTGAATAGGGATTTGGTTTATGGTGAGATCATCAGGGAGTTGGGTAGGGTGTTGGGTTTGTGAACTTTGTTTAATGATTTGTTTAAATAATACACACAGTAACACGCCTAAATTAATGGGTTAGGTTTAAATATTGTTTGTAATAGCGACAACCGTGGATAGGCTTAGGATTTTACTGGTTTCAGACCTGCATGGTTCAAGCATGGCCTTTGGCAAGCTATCCAACGCCATAAAATTCTACAAAGCCGACATTGTGGTGCTTGCCGGCGACTTGACGGGTAAGGCCTTGGTACCTATCGTTAGGGAGGATGGATCCTTCAGTGTTACTAATGGTGTTAGTAAGTACTTGGTGAACGTGTTTGGTGATGTTAAGTCGGTCAATGATGGTGAATTGGACAACGTCATTAAGCGCCTCAGGGCTAGGGGTTACTACCCTGTGGTTGTTGATAAGGCTGGCTATGAGGAGTTGGCAAGTAGTAGGGAGAGGGTTAGGGACACATTCATTAAGTTGATGATTGAGGCTCTCGAGGAGGACCTGGGTAAGGTTGAGACTAGGTATAGGGAGGCTGGTGTTAAGCTACTACTAATGCCTGGCAATGATGATTACCAGGAGATCGCGGATTACGTGAGGAGGAGGGCTTCGGACGTCCTGATACCGATAGATGAGGATGTCGTGGAGATCAACGGCTACCACTTCCTAGGCTTCGGCTACTCAACACCAACACCATGGCACACACCGAGGGAGGTTAGTGAGGAGGATCTTAGGGCTAGGGTCGAGAAGTTGATAGGCAATGTTGATAAATCGAGGCTGGGTAAGCTCATTCTCGTCATTCACGACCCACCAAACAACACCCTAATTGACCAGGCCTACCAGTTGGACAAGGATTTCAAACCCGTGATCCGGGGTGGTGAGGTTCTTAGGACGCATGTGGGTAGTAAATCCGTTAGGGCGTTGATTGAGGAGTACTCGCCGTTAATGGGCCTTCACGGTCATGTTCATGAGTCGCCAGGCATTGATTATGTAAGGAGTAGGGCTGGTGCTAAGGTGCCTGTGGTTAATGCAGGTAGTGAGTATTCTGAGGGTGTGCTTAGGATGGCGTACCTGATAGTTGAGGGTAATAGGTTGAAGAATTACTTCCTACTTAGGGGCTAGGTAGTATTTTTAAGTTGGTAAATCCGCAGGTTCGCGTGGAGGCTAACCTGGCATCATTGATCAGGGACCTGGCTGTTAAGGCTGGTTCATTCATTAGGTCTAAGGCTGATGACCCCAGCTATAGGCAGATAATGAGGAGGGGCTCCACCGATGTTTCAAGGAGGGTGGACCTGGAGGCTGAGGAGTTGATAATCAAGGGCATCGAGAATGAGGGTTTGAGGGCGGCTATAATTACTGAGGAGAGGGGTGTTGTTAAGATTGGCAATGGAGAGCCTGAGTACGAGTTCATAGTTGATCCATTAGATGGCTCCCTCAATTTCGTGTTTAACATACCATTCTACTCAGTATCAATAGCCGCGGGTAGATACCGTGAAAAGATGAGGTTTAGGGATTTGAGCGATGGTGTTGTTTATTACGTACCAAAGAACGCACTCTACTACGGCGGAACCGAGGGATTCCAGGTTAGGGGTGATGAGCTCGGAGATTTGAGTAGTGACATTGACAGGCCCGTGGTCTCCATGTACGTGGAACCGGACACAAACGAGAAGGTGCTTTTCGGTCTCAGGGAGTTCTATGATAGGTTTGGTAGGTTTAAGATTAGGAGCCTTGGTTCGGCAAGCCTAGAGGCCGTCATGGCTTCGTTGGGTAGGTTCCTCGCCTTCATGGATATGAGGAACAGGCTTAGGGTCTTTGACATAGCAGGCGCCTATGTCGTCTCAAGGGCAGCCAACGCCTATAGCTATGTATTGGGCGGCAATGAGTTAGGCGAAGAATTAATGAGCACCGAAGTTAGGTATAGTGTGGTTGTTAGTAGAAGGATTGATGTTGTTGATGCGTTACTTAAGCTGCTGACATCCTCGCCTTAAAGGCGGGATGCACCTTAGTTTTCATAGGTGTCCACCGAGTTCTGTGAAACTTTTGCTGTTCTCATTGGTTAATTAGGCGGGAGGTCTTATATAGACGTTTACGTGGGTTTGGATGATGAGGATTAGGCTTAACCTCGAGTGCCCCAAATGCGGTGGTTCACTCTTCCTTGAGGAGGACAGTAACAGGGTGGGCATAATCTGTGGTAGGTGTGGTCTTAGGGTTAGTTGGAAGTTGAGGGATGCTGCAAGGAGAGCCTTGAGGAATATTGATGGGTCCCTATTGTTTGATTGGAACTCTGTAATTGATGAACTCTACCTAGAACTTGCCGTTAATACTCAGTAATATGCATTGAATTACTTGGAAAGGTTAATTTAAGCCCGAGGTGTACATTATACGCTTAAACAATAGGTGGTTGTGATTGGCTGAGGAGCTGTCCCAGTTGGATAGGAGGCTTAAGGAGTGGTTTCTCGAATTAGCTGGGATTCTTGGTTGGAGGGTTGATAAGGTTATTGACGCGTATAGGCTCGCCCAGCGCTCGGTGATAATCGATGTTAGGGATGATGGTAGGGAGATTGGTGGTTTGAGACTTAGGGTACCATCAGAGAGTAGGGATACCCATTACTACGTCTCGGTCGGCCCCTACGGGGCCAAGTGCACGTGCGAGGCGTCGGTCATTAGAGGTGAGGTTTGTAAGCACATCGTTGCTGGGTTAATAACGTGGAACATGATTAGCGTGATTAAGTACGGCAAATGGCTAGAGCTTAAGGGCATTGAGTGGTTGGGTAATAGAAAGAAGGATAATAATGATTGTGAAAAGCCGTAGCTTGGATGAATGCGTTGGTTATCCATCAACGGTAGAATTATGTCTGTAAACCTACGGTAAATAATTATCCATAGTTATATATATACATATTATTTAGTTTAAACAATATCCTTTGCATTATTAATGATTAACCTTTAAATAGTGAAATAAAGCTATTAAACTTACTATGACCTGGGTTAAATCACTGTGGCTTGCGATAATATTGTTGGTAGTGGTTGCGGTTAGTGTCTTGGCAATGTCGATATACGTAGTTCCCATGGCCTCGCCAACACCTCCACCATCCTCGTACATACTCATTAACATAACGGCGCCCAATTACGCCTCCTGGACCATTTATGCCAATGCCTCAACTGGTTGGTACGCATACTATAGTGGCTCTGGTTCCATGTCCTTTGGCCCAGCGTATGCAGGTGGGCCTGGCACGGTGGTAACCTTTAACGTAACATCATTAACCAATTGCCCATACCCAACAATAACGTATGAACCATCAAATAACATAACCCTGGCAAGTGGTGCTAATTATGAGACCATAACCATAAATTGTGTACCCGAGGTTAACGCCACATTCAATGTTACTAGCGGTGGTGGGGTAGTACTTATTATATCGACGCCCGGTTTCGTAACGACCCAATCCCTCATCATAAATGGCCCATACATTCAAAGCATGATGCTCCCAATGAACTCCACGGTCCTAGTGATAGCCTGGCCATTCAGTGGTTATACGCTTGAGGGCGTCTACGTCAATGGTGAAGCCATTAACTATACAGAGACGCCTTACGGATCTTTCCATGCAACGATAGTATTGACTACGAATTCAACGGTGAGTATTGAGTTTTCACCGGTAAGTAGTGGTTAGGTTGCGTAATTATCGTATTATTTTAAATTTAAATTGAGGCGTTTGTTTTTGTTTGGGTTTTAATTGTATGGAGAGGTTGAGGGAGGTGAGAGACGCCTATGACGTAATATCCAGGGCCTATTCCACGGCTAGGGAGACGGGCGTGCTGGCTCAGAGGTTGCTTGGCGAGGTCGGTGAGTTCCTACGTAGTGCTAAGCCTAGGGTTATCCTCGATATTGGGGCTGGGTCCGGTGGTAATTTGAGGGTTATGAGGAGCTTCTTCGCTGGCTCTCTCTATATTGGTTGCGAGCTGAGTCTGGGCATGATAATGGGTTCTGGCGAGGATATTCCATGGATTAATTGCTCGGGCACGCACTTACCGATTAGGCGTAATTCTGTGGATGTGGTGCTATCACTCGCCGTGCTTCATCACATACCTGGTGACTTGATACTTAATGTGCTCTCCAATGTCTATGATGCACTTAGGATTGGCGGCTTATTCATGGCCACAACCTGGGGTTGTGTCGGTGATGCACTGGAGAGATTGGTCGATAGGGTTGGTGATTGTGAGGGCTATGTGTCGTGGAGTTACGGTCTTGGTGATAGGGTCCTTAGGTACTATAGGCTTTATAGGGAGGGTGAGCTTGGTAGTGAGGTTACCAAGGCTGGCTTCAGGGTTGTTAGGTCTGGTGTTATTTGGGTTGGTCGTTATGCCAATTACTATGTTGTTGCTGTGAAGTAGGTATATAGTCAATATATACGCAATACTTTATAGCAATCATGCCAATACTTATGTAATGTGTTCTCAATATTATGAGTACCAATTAACCCTGGATAAGATAATACGTAGAGCCGCCCAGCTGTACCCAAGCATTGAGGTTGTCTATGCACCACCCGGTGGATCGATAATCAGGTCTAACTACGCCAGGGAGTGGGATAGGGTACAGAGGCTTGGTTCTGTTCTCGAGGAGCTTGGGGTACAGTCTGGCGAGCCTGGGAGGTTTGGTAGTAGGGTTGCGGTTCTCGATTGGAACACGATTAGGCACTATGAACTATACTTCGCGGTACCCATGTACGGCGCCGTACTACACACGGTTAATGTGTTATTATCGCCTGAGGACATAATATACACGATGCTGCAGGCACAGGATGAGGTGTTATTCATTAACGAGGACTTCATACCACTGGCTAGGGTTGCCTCATCACTCGTTAAGAGCATAAAAAAGGTTGTGATAATGAGTGATAAGGCTGAGCATGGGGAGGTTTCGTTTGATGGCGTTGAGGTTTATTGGTATGAGGACCTACTACGTAATGCCAAACCATACAACTTCCCAGAACTTAACGAGAATGTTGTGGCAACGATGATGTTCACATCAGGAACTACAGGGAGGCCGAAGGGTACATACTTCACCCATAGGCAGCTGGTTCTACACGCAATATCGGTTGCCCTCTCAATAACCGCACCACCAATAAACGCCAGTATCTATGATGTAGCCATGCCCCTCGTACCCATGTTTCACGTCCATGCCTGGGGACTCCCGTACATAGCCACATTGACTGGCATTAAGCAGGTTTACCCAGGGCGTTTTGATTGGGGCCACATACTGAGGGTTATCAACGATGAGGGTGTTACAATCGTTAATGGTGTACCAACCATACTTTATAACCTACTCACGCACCCTGACTCGCCGAAGTACGACCTAAGCAGGCTCAAGTTCATAGCCGGCGGCGCAGCACTACCAAGGGGTTTGCTTGAGGAGGCGGTTAAGCGCGGTGTAACTGTTGTCCAGGGGTTTGGACTCACGGAAACAGCGCCAGTCATACTGCTTAGTATGGAGAAGCCCAACATGAGGGATTGGCCCATGGATAGGAGGAGGGAGTTGTCAGGCCTCAGCGCTGGTTTACCCCTACCGCTCGTTGATGTTAGGATTGTTGATGAGCAGGATAGGGATGTCCCTAGGGATGGTAAGACCATGGGCGAGCTCGTGGTTAGGGCGCCATGGGTCATTAAGGAATATCTTAACGATCCTGAGAAGACTAGGAACGCCTGGCGTAATGGCTGGTTCCACACAGACGATATAGCGGTATGGGATAGTGAGGGTTATATCCAAATCATGGATAGGGCTAAGGACGTGATAAAGAGTGGTGGTGAGTGGATCTCAAGCACGAGGCTTGAGGACCTCATTAGTACGTATCCTGGTGTTGGTGAGGTTGCCGTTGTTGGTGTTCCCCATCCCAAGTGGGGTGAGAGGCCCATAGCCATCGTCGTACCAAAGCCTGGGTGGAGTGTAACCGAGAGTGACATCAGGAATCACCTGATGAAGTACGTGGAACAGGGGCAAATACCGAAGTGGTGGATACCTGACAAGGTGATAATCATGGAGTCGGAATTACCAAAAACAAGCACGGGAAAAATAGACAAAAAGATACTGAGGGATAGAATCTCCTCACTAGGCGTTTAGGGTATCGATCATGTTAAGTTTAAATCCATGAAACCTCAATAGGTCAAGTGCGTTCTCAATCATTATTTCATCCTTATCATTATCACGAATATTCGCACTACCCTCAACACACTTAATACTCGCAACCAAGTCCCTATACCTTCTGTACGGATAACCGCTGCCGAAAATCATCCTATCAGCCCCTAGTGAGTTTATTATTGACCTGGCTGAGTCATTATTAAATAGGTAGCAATTGATGTCTGGCGTTGCTAGGTAAACATTGTCGTATTTCTTCATAACCCTAGTAACCTCCCTAACCCATAAACTAACCCTTTCCGGTGATGTGCCTAGTCCACTAACTACGATGTTCGGCCTATACTCCTCGAGAACCTCAGATAGGTGGTTGGGTAGTGCGTGTGTGATCAATTTCTCATCAATCTCCCTAGGCATCCCAATATGTATGATGACCAACACCTCATTCTTCTCGGAATACTCCATCAGCTCCCTGAAGGCTGGGCTCTTGGCTGGATTGAAGAATTGAAGCACTGGAGAAACAAAAACACCCCTAAGGCCTAGGTGACCCATCTCCCAAATCTTCTGCTTAACATACCTACTACCAAAGCTTGGGTTTATGCTGGAGAATGGTATGAAGAACTCGCTCGTACCCTCCTTAAAGACCTCATACCAGAGTTTCATAGGGTCGATCATGTACTCAGGCCACTTACTAACCAGGTCATAAACCTCCCTAACGACTGACTTCGCATCAACAACCATACCCAAATCCCTAGCCAACCTAAACAAGCCGCTGAGGGTTAGGCTAAGCGTTGGATCAACATCTATTGGGTAGAGCACGGAGGCCACGGCACCGGCGCTCTGCAACCTATTCCTTAACCTCCGGAGCTCCGCTGCGGGGTGTGCGTGAAAGTCAATAAAGTTGTATGAAGGCATTTATGACATTATTCTTAACCTCCCATACTTAAATAGTTTATTTAATTATTAATTTGTTTATATCATTGTATATAAGTAAAGATTAGATCGATAATGCTAATTTTAGTAATTGAAAGTCAGGAACCGGTGAACTTCGGCTTCCTCTTCTCGATGAATGCCGTAACGCCCTCGATGAAGTCGTGACTTCTACCCAATTCACCCTGTAGTTTCGCCTCCGTACTTAGGAATTGATCAAGATCCTTGAACAAAGCCTCATTAATGAGCCTTTTCGCGTAGGAATAGGCCTTAAACGGTCCCTGTACCAGCTCGTTGGCGAACCTCAGGGCCTCACCGAGTGGGTCATCAACAACCTTGACAAGACCCATGGCTTCAGCCTCCTCGGCAGAAAACTCACCGCCAATGAGCAGGTACCTAAGCGCCTTGGCGCCAACAAGCCTACTCATCATTAGCGTTAACCCTGTATCGGGTGCTAAGCCAATACCCTGAAACGCCATCACAAACCTAGCACTTTTCGATGCGAAGGCGAAATCGCAGGCAACAGCTAGGCTTATACCCGCACCAGCGGCTACACCATTCACCGCCGCAATAAATAGTTTATCGCTAAATCTAATCTCCCTTAGAATTAGGTGGAATGAATCCCTAAGTTCCTCCTCAAGATTTACATTCTTAAGTTCGTCAGGCCTTAATGAAATGTCGGCTCCCGCTGAAAATGCCCTACCAGCCCCCGTTATGACCCCAACCCTTTTCTCGGGATTGCCGTTGAATTTACGTAATGCATCAAGCAACTCAGCCCTGAGATCCTCACTTAATGCGTTCAGTCTTTCTGGCCTATTTAACGTGAATATTGTTATGGGACCCCTTTCATCAATAAGTACGGGCCTGCTCATGGGCAACACCCCCATTACTCAATGGGTACGAACTCGTACGTTAAGTAACCCTCAGGCTCCCTCCTGGCGATCTGGAGCCTAACCATCATGCCAACCCTGACCTTCCTAGGATCATCGATCCTAAGCCAAGCCAACACATTGAAGCCCTCCTTCATCCTGGCTATTGCAACCACGTAGTCTGAGTAGTGGGAGAACGTTAGTGGTTTCGTGTTTATTACCGTGTACGTCAATAACTCACCTTCACCACCAACCTCTACCCAATCCATATCACTGACCCTACAGTATGGGCAGTCGGCCTGCGGTGGGAAGTAGTACCTACCGCACCTCCTACACCTGGTTGCGTATATCTTCCCCTCCCTTAAACCCTCGAAGAACCTCTTAATCCTCTCAACACTTATTGAGAACCTAATCCTCAACTCCCTAACATCATACCAAAGACTATACTGACCCTTCTCATCAGGTGCTATCGGTATGCCCGTGGCCTTGACAACCTCATTCAACTGCTTAATTGATTGCCTCCAGAATTCCTCGTATTTGGCATCCAGGGACGTACCCATCACCTCTTAGGCTTTGTTTTCGGTCCCCCATCCTTATCGAGTGAATACAGCGTTATGTAGGCATAATGGCCTGTGCCGCCAACATTATGGGACAGGGCCCAGCCAGTGTATACATCGGCCTGCCTATCCCTGGGCTCAACACCCTGCCTCAACTGCTTAGTCATCTCAACGGCCATCGAGACCCCCGTGGCCCCTATTGGGTGGCCCTTGGCCTTAAGGCCTCCGTCCAAGTTCACGGGGATTAAGCCACCCTTGTATGTCTGCCCATCCCTAACCAGTTGTAGCCCCATGCCCCTCTCAACGAATCCCAGGTCCTCGTAAGCCATTACCTCGGCTATTGTGAAGCAATCATGAACGCCAGCAACATCGAAGTATTTCCAGGTATCCCTATGTCCAATACCAACCCTCCTAAACGCCTGTTCGGCTGCCTGGTAGGCCGCGTCTAGGCCTATGAAGTCAGGCCTTTTACTAAGGTTTGCGGTACCTGTGGCGACGCCCACGGATCTAATCCAGACAGGTGTATCAGTTATTTTCCTAGCCAAATCCTCACTTACCAATACCACAGCTGCAGCACCGTCGGTTATCGGGCTTGAGTCATACAGCTTTATGGGCCATGCCACATACCTACTCTTGAGACATTGATCAACGGTTATCCGTAAACCATAAAATTGGGCCTTGGGGTTCATCGAACCGTAGTAATGATTCTTAACCGCAACCCTGCAGAAGTCCTCCTCAGTGGCGTTGAACCTATTCATGTACGCTGTCATGTACAGCGCGTAGTAGCCGGGGAATGTTAGCCCGAAGTTCTCGAACTCCCAGAAGTAATTGCCTGCCCTCCCTATGAACTCGACCACGGTGGGCGTTGGCGACTCATACATCTTCTCAACACCTATAGCCATTGCCACATCAGCCATGCCGGACGCGACGGCTAGGTACGCATTATAAACAGCCGCACTACCCGAGGCACAGGCGGCCTCAACCCTCATGGCGCCTCTAGGGTTTAAACCGCAATACTCACCAACAACCACGGCAGGCAATGATTCGGCACTCCAACCACCGGCATTACCGACAACGAAGTATTGTATATCCTTCTGGTCTAGCCTTGCGTCATCAAGGGCCTCCTTAACCGCCTCCCAGGTTAACTCCCCTAACGTTGTATCGGTTCTACGCCCAAACTTTGCATGCCCAACACCAACAATGGCAACCCCCCTCATACCTAAATCACCATTGATCTAATGTAAAGGCCTTAATAACAATCCCCACTCTGTGCATTATTGATCATTCATTACCACTAAATTCACTATATAGATGCCAAACTTAATAACGCGATTTACTGCCCATTATTGATGTCTCAGCAGATAAGGAGGGTTGCGGTTATCGGTGCTGGTACAATGGGTCACGGAATTGCCGAGGTTTCCGCCTTGGCTGGTTATGAGGTAATAATTGTAGACGTATCACAGGACCTTCTCAACAAGGCTCTCGAGAGAATAAAGTGGAGTCTCGATAAACTTGCCGAGAGGGGTACAATAAGTAAGGACAGGGTTGGCGAGGTCATGGGCCGCATAAGGACCTCCCTATCCGTGGCCGAAGCTGTCAGAGGCGCTGACTTAATGATTGAGGCTGTCCCTGAGAAGCTCGACTTGAAGAAGCAGGTCTTTGCCGAGGCTGATGCGAATGCACCACCTCATGCGATACTAGCCACCAACACGAGCAGTTTACCGATCACAGAGATAGCAAGTGCAACGAAGAGGCCGGATAGGGTGGTTGGTATACACTTCTTCAACCCACCGGTCCTGATGCCTCTGGTTGAGGTGATAAAGGGTGCGCAAACCAGTGATGAGGTTGCCAGGAGGGCCTATGACTTTGTCAAGAGCCTGGGGAAGGAACCAATAATGGTGAATAAGGACGTACCTGGATTCGTCGTTAACAGGGTACTCATATCGCTGAACTCAGCTGCATGCCTACTGGTCGCGAGTAACCAGTACTCCATCGTTGAGGTGGACTCCGCGGTCAAGTACAGGGCTGGTTTACCAATGGGGATCTTCGAACTTCAGGACTTCACGGGCATAGACGTCGGCTACCTAGTCGGCTTAGCCGTGGCCGAGAGAGACCCAATGCTTAGAGTTCCATGCCCATTAATTGAGGATCTCTATAAGAAGGGTTGGCTTGGACAGAAGAGTGGACGTGGCTTCTATGAATACAAGGGTGGGGCTTATGAGAGGGCCAACATACCGAGGGAGGTAGGTGAGAAGGTTGATTTGGTGTCCATATTCGCCCCTGCCATAAACATGGCGGCTTGGTTGCTCAGGAATGGCATAGCGTCCAGGGAGGATATCGATAAGGGTGTCAAGCTAGGCCTCGGTTGGCCAAAGGGCGTCTTCGAGTTCGCTGATGAGTTCGGCATTGATAAGGTTGTGGACGCCCTAAACCAGCTGTACTCCAGGTTTAACTACGAGTTATTCAAGCCAGACCCACTATTGACGCAGATGGTTCAGGAGGGTAGGCTTGGTCAGAAGAGTGGTAGGGGGTTCTATGAATATGGTGCTGCCGGAACCGTGGAGTTTAAGGAAATAATACTAAGGAAGGAGCCGCCACTGGCTTGGATAATACTGAATAGGCCACAGAGGCTCAATGCCTTAACAATGACCATGCTCGAGGAATTGAGTAGGGCACTTGACATGCTTTGGGATGATAAGGAAGTTAGGGTCGTCATAATAAGGGGGGCTGGCGATAGGGCGTTCTCGGCTGGAGCCGATGTATCATCATTCGCAGGCCCACTCCACACATACTACTTCTTCCTATACAATAGGAGGTTCCAGGAGGCCGTTAGCAAGATTGAGAGGTTTCCAAAGCCCGTGATAGCCGCGATTGATGGCTACGCCCTGGGTGGTGGTTTGGAAATAGCAATGACTTGCGACTTTAGAATAGCCACTGAGAGGTCTGAGTTTGGTCAACCCGAGATAACACTGGGTATATTGCCTGGAGCCGGCGGCACGCAGAGGTTAATCAGGCTTGTTGGTATGGCTAAGGCTAAGGAGTTGATAATGCTTGGCGATAGGATCAAGGCCGATGAGGCGTACAGGATTGGTTTAGTGAATAAGGTTGTGCCTAAGGAGAGGTTTGAGGAGGAGGTTAGGTCATTCGCCATGAGGCTAGCCCAGGGACCGCCAATAGCATTAACCTACGCGAAGTATGCAATAAACTTCGGAACGCAGGTACCAACGGACATAGGGTTAATGCTTGAGGCGGCTTTCTTCAGCATGGCAGTTAATACAAAGGATGCCCAGGAGGGCGTCATGGCGTTCCTGACAAAGAGGAGACCTGAGTTTAAGGGTGAGTGAACTATATAGTATATATAGTAACATTATTTAAAATCAACCTAACTATAAACGGCTGGTTATGTCTGAGGATCCCTACGAACTACTCAAGTCGATGACGGATAAGGCACTACCTAAGTTAACAAGTAAAATAGGTGGTCCTGTTAAGGTCTTTCAGTTCACCGGGGAGGGCTATGAACCATTCTATGTCGAGGTTGGGGGTGGTTCAATAAAGCTCACCAAGGGTTCCCATAGATCACCAACGGCGACAATACAGGTCAATAAGGACAACCTACTGAAGTTAATTAAGGGGCAGTTAGATGCAATGCAGGCGTACTTCTCGGGCATAATCAAGGTGACGGGTAATATAATGGATGCAGCGACCCTGATCGACATAATGAACACAGCACGCTCGGCGTAACGATGTATATAGTTTATAATTATCATTAAAAATCTATACATATTTCCCCATGGCAACTAATTAATATAAATAATAATTACATTTATACCCAGAACCTGGTTATAGGTCCTCATGAGAATTCTAGTAACTGTACCGCTTGTGGACCCTGACGTGGGTCCCATAGCAATGAAGCTACTTAGTGAGGCTGGTGAGGTGGATGTTAGGCCGATGACTACGGAACAGTTAAGGGAGGCTATAGGTGATTACGATGCTGTGATCGTCAGTGTTTGGCATAGGGTCACCAAGGACGTAATTGATGCTGGCAGGAAGCTTAAGGTTATTGGCACCGCATCCGTGGGTGTCGATCACATTGATGTTGATTATGCCGAAAGCAAGGGTATAAGGGTTGTGAGCGCTGCTGGCGCATCAACATATAGTGTGGCTGAGTTTACGTTTGGTTTACTCTTAATGATGGTTAAGCGAATACCTGAGAACATGGGTAGGGTTAAGGGTGGAGAGTGGGGTTCTCTGTTGACGCCGGGTATTGAGTTGTTCGGTAAGACCTTAGGCATAATAGGGCTTGGCAGGATTGGCTCCTACGTGGCTACCATAGCCAATGCCTTTAGAATGAGGGTTTTGGCTTACGACCCGTTTGTAGATAGGGATAGGTTCATTGAGGTTAACGCCGTTAAGGTCGATAATCTAGATGACTTGCTTAGGCAGTCGGATTTCATAACAATACATACATCATTAACTAAGGAGAGCAAGGGCTTAATTGGCGCTAGGGAGGTTGGTTTGATGAAGGATGGGGTTTACATAGTGAATACGGCGAGGGGTGAGGTTGTTGACGAGAACGCAATCCTCAATGGTTTGAGGTCGGGTAAGATAGCTGGTTACGCAGCGGATGTGCTTACGGGTGAGCCGCCCACTGAGGAGACATCGCCATTGTTGAGGGCGTTCAAGAGGGGTGAGGTCCCCAACCTATTCATAACAAGCCACATAGCTGGTGTAACTAGGGAGTCTGTAAAGAGGTATACGTTGTATGTTGCCCGTGGGGTTAGAGACGCATTGATGGCGTATGGAAGGTGACTAGGCATGGTCACCGGTGGAGAGGTCCTTGTTAGATCGTTGATTGAGGAGGGCGTAGATACGGTGTTTGGCTTACCTGGAACTCACGTGCTTGGAATATACGCGGCACTACATGACTATGCCGATAGAGTTAGGCATGTACTTGGTCGTTTTGAACCGAGCATGGGTTTCATGGCTGACGGATACTCAAGGGCTAGCGGTAGAGTTGGTGTCCTCATAGTTACCGCGGGACCTGGCGCCACGGGCCTCGTGACACCGCTTTCACAGGCGTCCGTTGAGGGGGTGCCTATCGTAGCCTTTGCCGGGTTAACACCAATTAAGACTGCAGGTAGAGGTTATTACCACGAGTTTAGGGATGCCAATGCACAACTGAGCATCTTTAAACCATTCACCAAATGGGCTGTCAGGGTTGAGGATGGTAGGGATATACCCAGGATCGTCTCTAGGGCGTTCAGGATAGCTAGGGAGGGTAGGCCTGGTCCTGTTTATGTGGAGTTGCCGAGGGATATTATCGATAGTGACACAGAGTGGGTTGGTTACACGAGGGAGGAGCCAACAAGGGTTAAGCCTGACCCCGCCGTCGTAGACGCAGTAGCTAGGGACTTGCTCAATGCCGAGAGGCCCGTCATCTACGTCGGTGGTGGTGTGATATCGGCGGAAGCAAGCAATGCCCTAATTAGGGTTGCTGAGGAGCTTGGTGCGCCCGTGGTTACTTCAGTAATGGGTAAGGGCGCCATACCCTTCGATCACCCGTTACATGGCGGTTTGGCGGCTGGTTATTTCGGCGATACCGTGGCTGTGAAGCTTGTGGAGATGGCTGACGTTGTGTTGGGTGTGGGTACTAGGTTTAGTGAGTTGGGCACTGGGATGTGGTCGTTACCTATTAAGGGCAAGCTGATCCACGTTAATATTGACCCTAACGACATCGGTAGGAATTATAGGACTGACTTAGCCGTGGTTTCGGATGCACTTGAGTTTCTCAATGCACTTTATGAAAGGATTAGGGGTAGGGGTCCAGGTAGGGATAGGGGTATTAAATTGATTGAGAAGGTTAAGGCTGAGGTTGGTAATCAGGAATTGAAGGAATTAGGCTATGACGAATCTAGGATAAATCCGAGCGATTTGGTTAAGGCCCTGGCTAGGGTTATTGATCATGACATGCGCGAAGGTAGGGCCGTGGTGACATGCGATGCTGGAGGTAACCAGGTGGCGATGTTCGAACTCCCAGTCTACAAACCAAGGACCTACTTCAATCCAGCAGGCTTCACATCACTTGGCTTTGCAGTACCTGCCGCCATTGGCGCCAAAATAGCTAGGCCCGAGGCCACTGTGGTGGCTACGACAGGTGATGCTGCATTCTTCATGACCGGCATGGAGATAGCCACGGCGGCTGAATTGAAGTTAAGGGTTGCCTTCGTAATATTCAATGACAGAGCCCAGGGAGTGCTCAAGTTACAGCAGAAATTCCTCTACGGCGGTAAGGTATACGCATCGCATACATACCCGATGGACTTCTGTAAATTCGCTGAATCGCTAGGCATTAATTGTGTCAGGATTGATGATAGGAGGGAGTTAGAGACGGGGCTTGAGAAATGCATCTATAGCTCCAACGGACCTTGCATTGCAGACGTTGCCATCAATCCCGATGCGGTACCCATACCGATAACTAGGCAATTAATGGCCCTTTTCAGGAGACGTTGAAGAAAGTCAAATAGTGCTAATTATCATTTCACCCATTAAATGTTGATGGTTTCATCATTTGCCCAGTCCATTAATTATTATGTATATCATGTACATGCATGTAAATAAATATAAAACTATATTTTTAAACATATTTGTTTTAATCATTATTTATCATACATCAAGAAATAACACTTATATAAGAGGTGTTACTTTTCACATACTTTTGATGAAAAGAATACTCATACTCGGCGGTGGCTTCGGTGGTTTGGCGGCTGCTAAGGAGCTTAAGGATGCCTTGGGTAATGAGGCTGAGGTTGTTGTTGTTGATAAGAGGGATAGGACCGACTTTAGGCCGTCATACCTGTACGTAATGATCGGGTATAGGGAACCAAACCAGGTGAGCGCTCCGCTTAATCTGCTCGAGAGGAGAGGTGTGGAGTTCGTTAAGGCTGAGGTTACGGCGATAGACCCTGCTAACAGGGTTGTTAAGACCACAGCAGGTAACATGAACTATGATTATTTAATCGTAAGTCTCGGTGCAGAGACTCATCCAGAGCTTGTTAGGGGAGGGCCTGCACCACATCCCTGGGAGTTAGAGGATGCATTGAGGCTTAGGGACGCAATTAAGGGTTTTAAGAAGGGTAGGATTGTGGTTGCGGTACATAGTACGCCATACAGATGCCCACCAGCACCATGGGAAACAGCATTGTTGCTTGACTACCACTTTAGTGGTAGGGGGATTAGGGGCGATATCACGATAACGATGGCGCACCCATTTAAGAGGCCATTCGAGAACTTCGGACCACTCGCTGCTAAGTTGATGGAGGGTATGATGCAGGAGAGGAAGATTGAGTGGATAGGCCTTGGCAAGAACCCAGCCGTGGACTACATAGACCAGGATAAGAAGGAGCTTGTGCTGACTGATGGTGAGAGGGTTAAGTATGATTTATTGATATTGATACCACCGCACAAACCACCGAAGGCTGTTGCAGAGTCGGACATTGCCGACCCACAGACTGGTTGGGCGAGGGCGACACCACCAACATTTAGGACTAAATACGATGATGTGTACGCGATAGGTGATGTGGCGGCGCCACCATTGAGGCTTGGTATGGCTGGTGTTATCCTACACTCATATCTAAAGTATGTTGTCAACTCAATAGTTTCTGACATAAAGGGCACGTACATAGGCAGTGACTTTAGGATATTCGCAAGCTGTGCATTGGATGTTGGTGGTTTCGGTATGGCAGCCGCCTGCGACTTCACGAAAATGCTTACAGGGCAGGCGCCATACCCTGACTGCATGTTCTTACCGCCAAGCTCCACGGTTAGAATATTCAAGGAGTTCTTCGAAAAAGAGTACTTCGCATGGTTATTGAAGTACGTGCCTGGGTGATGAGTATGGGTGAGACCGTAACAATACCCAGGGAGGAGTGGGAGAGGTTGGTTAAGGAGGTTGAGCAGTTGAGGAGTACTGTTGAGGAATTGACGACAACACTTAAGCCATTACTCTACATCGTTGAGAAACTACCAGACCTCCTAACAGACCCAGCCCTCTTCAAGGCATCAGCACCCTTACTGGCAATGCCCTACGTAATGGAAAGGGTCAATGTAAACACGATGGGCGCGGCAATGACAGGTGGCTTAGAGTGCACGAGCAAAGCACTCGAGAAACTCCAATCCATGGACCAGGCACCTGAGTTATCGCTATCGAAACTTCTCTTCGACAAAGAGACCAAGAGGGCTCTTGGGTTCATGATAGAGTTGATGAAGTTAACGGTACCATGCCTTCATGAGCAACTGAAGGCGTATAGACCGTAAAACATAACCAATTCATCTCGATATTTAAAAACTACCGCAGTATTTCATTATCTTAATTAATATTCAAAAGCTATTACTCAATGCATAGCAAATACTAGGGAAGAGACATGTATTAACTGTGCGTTTAGCCTATTATAATATTCAATGACGATATAGAAAATAGCGCTTATTTTCAAGGAACCACAATTCATGGTTAATGAGTAGAAACGAGAGAAAGGATCCAACATCGGAGGCAGGAAATACCGAGACCATAGCCATTAAGGAGACTGTAACTGCAGAAGCAAGGCCGCTAAGTGATCTTGAGCGTGGTTTGAGGATGTTGGAGTTTTTGGAGCGTGGTTCTTGGCCTAGTTATGTGAGTGAGTTGAGGAAGACTAAGTACCCTATTGAGGTTTATGCTGAGGGTTTGGCTAGGAAGTATACGCCTTGGTTGAGTGGGTCCTTCAGGGTTAGGTATGTGTTCAGCGGTATATTGGCAAGGAGGAGCAGGGATGGGAAGTACGTAGAAATACATTTCAGAACATACGCACCAGCAGGAAGATTCTACTCAACAAGCTACCTAAGGAAGATAATAGATGTGGCGGAGAAGTACGGAATTGGGTTGGTGGAGTTGGCAGCGAATACGGGGGCTCTTGTAATCAATGTCTGGTCTGACAAGGCCGATGAGGCTGTGGATGTATTGAGGAATTACGTGAGCACGGACGTAGGTGGTTCGGGGGACACTGTTAGGGAGCTATACGCATGCCCAGGACCAGCTCTATGCGAGTTCGCACTGTACGATACGTTGAGCGCCATGGACTACATAAGGAGGCATCCCTTCGTATACCAACACCTAAACAACCAATTATTCCCATACAAGATAAAGTTCAAGTTTAGTGGGTGCCCAATGGATTGCGCCATGGCAAATTCGAGAGCCGACTTCGCATTCATCGGCACCTGGGTTGGGCCTCACGAGATTGATCAAGACCTCTTTAGGAAGAAGGTCGAGGCCGGCGAGGTCAACCCCAAGGAGCTAGCCGAGTCCTGCCCGTCTAAGGCTATTACCTGGGATGAGGAGAGGAGGGAGTTGAGGATAGACGAGTCCAAGTGTGTCAGGTCAATGAACTGTATTAGGAGGGCGTTCCCAGCGATAAAGCCTGGTAGGAATAGGAAGATAGCACTACTCGTGGGAGCCCATGTGCAGGCTCACTTCGGACCTAAACTCGCTAAGGCCGTAGCACTACTAGACTCGGTCGAGGAGGCTATGCCATTCATAGGTAAGGTCATGGAGGCATACATGGATTACGGCGCTAGTAAGCACAGGATTGGGGATATGATCTACAAAAGAGGCTTCAAGGTGATAAGCGAGATAGCCGACAAGACCTTACCAAGCAAGCCCAGGGGGGCTCCATCAACACACCTTAGGATTTCGATTGGCGCTGTTTTGACTGACGATGAGAGGAAGTTGTATGAGGATTGGGCAAAGTCATTAGTTAAGGAGTACTTCGGTGAGGGGTGATGGGCATGAGCCTAACGATAAGCCCAAACCCGGCAGACAGGATGAATAAGGTACTCCCTCAATTCACCGCCCAACTACCTGACATAATAAGGAGAAATTACGGTAGGTGGGTTGATAGGAAATTCCATGGCAATGGCATAATCGAGCACATAAGCGAGACTGGCGATAGGGTATTCACGGTGAAGGTGGGGCTACCACCAAACAGTAGGCTTAGCACTGAGACGTTAAAGAAGCTCCTGGACATAGCTGACAACTATGGTCTTAAGGTCATTAGGGGTACAAGGGCCATGAATCTCGAGTTCATCACCGACAGCCTCGATAAGGCCTTGAAGATTAAGGAGGAGGTCGAAAAACTAGGCTTCCCAGTCGGAGGCTGGGGTGGCGCCTTGTGGAGTGTCATGTCGTGCACTGCTTACCTAACGTGCACCACTGCCGTGGTCGACGCACCATCAATAACCCAGGTACTCTACAACCACCTAAAACCATACTTCACAGGAGAAATAGAACTACCGGCGAAACTAAAGATAGGAGTCTCTGGATGCCCAAACCAGTGTGCGGGTGGTATTGCAGTTGATATATCGATAGTCGGTCATTATGGGCAGGCACCGAAGCCAGACCCGGAGAGGATCAAATTCTGCATACCAACTAAAGCCGAGGCACTAAAGACAGCGATACCCCAAATAGCGGCTGTATGCCCTGTTGGTGCTATCAAGGTCTTTGGTAAGCCTGATGGTTCTGTTGGGATTGAGGTTGATGATAAGAAGTGCATAGCGTGCGGTAGGTGTAAGAACGTTTGTGACTACCTCGATTGGGATCCGAACAAGATTGGTGTGGCAATCTTCGTCGGCGGCAAGGCAAGCAACACAGGAACAGGACCAAGGCTTGGGTATAAGGTTATACCATGGCTGCCCGTTAATCCTCCCGAATACAAGGAGGTCGTGGCCGCCGTTAGGAGGATAATAGACATATGGAGGAGTGAGGCAAGACCCGGCGAGAGGCTTGGGGACTACGTAGATAGGATAGGCGTGGATGAATTCATTAAGAAGCTGGGCGTACCGGTAACGAGGCATAACAGGATGACGCCGCAGCAATGGAGGTATGGCCTTAGACAATTCTTTAGTCAAGCTTAATAAATAATTAATAACCTAAAATTTAAACATATCTTTATTTTATTACCTTTTATCTCATTATGCTGGAGGTTTATTTACCCTAACTCTAATCACTAAATAATTAGTCTCGGACTCTATGCTTAAAATCTCATTCCCAGTCCTCTTGGCCCATGCCTGGAGGTCTAATTTGGCGGCTGGGTCTGTGGCGAGAACCTTAATTACTGTGCCGGGCTTAACGGTTTTCGATAATTTATTAACCTCCATGACTGGTATGGGGCATACCTTACCGCGAACATCTAGCATGATTTCCTCGCTCATCAATAACAAGGTACATTATTAATTAATAAACCTACTTTTCTATGCATCTAATGCATACTTAATAATAATTAAGAAATTTATGATTATTCACTTATATATTAACGTAATCAAATAATGATTTATTATTTATTTTATGAGGAATAACCAATATTAGCGAGTATGGAAGTTGCATGCCGATGCCGGCAACCTGCCCAGGTGAGTATGAGGTTGATGGTAAGAGGGTTGTTTTGGATGAGGATTGTTTTTTGCAGAATCCTGAGGTTTGGGATGAGGTGGTTGCTGAGTGGATGGCTAAAAACCTCGAGGGTGTTCAGGTTATGACTGAGAGGCATTGGAGGGTTGTTAAGTACCTGAGGCAGTACTGGGAAACCTACGGCGTATGCCCACCAATAAAAATGCTCCTAAAGGAAACAGGAGAAACACTCGAAGGAATCTACGAACTATTCCCAGACGGACCAGCCCACGGAGCATGCAAAGTAGCAGGAGCACCAAAACCAACAGGATGCGTATGATAGAGTAAAAATGAAAACTATTAATTAAAGCGTTGTTTTTATGATAAAATTCCTTAAAATAATTTCATAATTTTCTATAGGTCTCCTTCCCTTTCTCGGTTATGTATATTATTGTTGAGTAACCCACAATCTCAAGTCTCACAAGTCCTGCATCCTCCAACCTATATAATGAGTCCATGGCATCATTAATGCTGATACCTACAATCCTCAACCTTTCTGATATCTCTTCTAATTTGATATTGTCCTGTCCTTTACGGTCGCAGTGATCACCAACAATCCTCAACACAAGCCTATCTCTATCACTCAATTCAATACCTGACATACATAATAATACTACCAGCTCAGCATTAAACTTTTTCGCATCATGAATTAATATTAATTAATGCATTTCAATATATTTGTATTATTGATTTATATAATTTAATGAATGAAGGTTCAATAGCGGGAGCCTAATTCCTACCTATCACAAACCGACAATTGCTTTATAAGCCAATGAATGCAGTACATTGTGATGAGTTTGGCGAAGGATACTAAATACATAAGGTCCATCAATGGCAAGGTTTCAGTAATTGGAATGGGCACCTGGGGCATTGGCGGTGGTTACTGGAGTCCAGACAATAGTAGGGATGATGAGTGGGTTAGGGTGTTGAGGGAGGGTATTGAGCTTGGTATGACACTTATAGACACTGCTGAGATGTATGGTGGTGGGCATGCTGAGGAGATTGTGGGTAGGGCCATAAAGGGATTTTCACGTGAGGAGTTGTTCATTGTTACCAAGGTTTGGCCTAACCATGCCAGGTACGATGATGTCCTTAGGTCAGCTAGGGCTAGTGCTAATAGGTTGGGTACGTACATAGACCTATACCTACTCCATTGGCCTGCCCCTGACGTTCCAATTTGCGAGACTATGAGGGCTATGGAGAGGTTGGTTGATGATGGTGTGATCCGG
>Ga0081534_100128_pt1 | contig 27279 bp, 32 predicted proteins | sample MonGeyMetagenome_FD_71019 | JGI IMG/M metagenome (GOLD analysis project Ga0081534, IMG submission 71019) | Hypoxic/sulfidic aquatic microbial communities from Monarch Geyser, Yellowstone National Park, USA - MG (SPAdes) v1 (version 2) | ecosystem: Environmental > Aquatic > Thermal springs > Hot...
ATTTTTCTAATATAATCTGTAATATTCTCCTCAAAATCAATATCCATTTATAAATGATTTATAAGATAATATTTATAAAAGTGATAACCAATATGCAAAAATTACTAACCCTATTGATATGATCAATATTATAAGATCCTTAACAGCTTCTTTTATATCTTCATCCATAAATAAAATATAAAATTTTGAAAAATAAAAAGTTTAAGAAAAAGCTTTTACTGTATTTGTGTTGCTACTGGGTAATTACTTTCTATATTTGTGTCATTTACTTCTACTACTGTTGCATTATTGAATACATTTGCCTCTACTCCACTTACTAAGTAGTCTGCGAATAATTGTGTTGCTTGTGTTGTATCATTTCCAGACCATCCAAATATTACTAATGTGTTTGGATATAGTGTTGATGACATTATTAATGCTGTACCTGGTCCAAATGATATACCTAATTGTTCTAATATTGGTGCTAATTCTGAACCATATATGTATCCACTTTGATTATCATAATATGCTTGTAATTCTTGTCCCAATGTTGAATTAATATTTGATACATACATTATTACTGCTTGTGCTGTTAATGTATTTACTGCTGGACCTCCTACTAATATTAAATTACTTGCTGGTATTGGTTGTGTATCTAATATTACGTTTCCAATTAATGCTGTTGGTGTTTGTACTGATATCGTTTCTGTTACGTTTTCTATTACTGGTACTGATATCGTTTCTGTTACGTTTTCTATTACTGGTACTGTCATTGTTGTTGATGTTGTTGATGGTGTGTATCCTGATGGCGCTAATCCTACATTAATTGTTAATGGTTGTGATGGTGCATATAACTGTACTGTTGGATTAGATGTTGAAGATGTAGTTTCTACTAAGTATACACCATTGTTATCTAAATATGCTTGTGTATTACTTCCAGTTGGTACTAAACTAACTAGAGGAGTTAAACTAAATGTACCACTACTATAGTTTAATGATACTATAATATCAGAAATCCTTGAATTACCATAATTGTCATAGAAGGTTACATTTACTTGTGATGCAGTTGAATTTACTCCTACCTGTACGTATTTATTGTATCCTTCATACAATGTCAAACCTGTATTTGAAGAATATAATGTAGAACTTGATGGTGCAGAGAATGATACTGCATTTGAAGATATGGTTGGTACTAATGTTATTGATCCAACTGTAAATGGTGTATCATTATATACTGTTAATGTTTGTCCTGTAACGTAATTATATAATGTTGCAGATGCACCACTTGTTGTTACACTTATTGATTGTACCTGGAATATATATGTTTGTTGTAAGTTTGCATCTACTACTGCAAAGTATCCTCCTTGTGGTACTGTTAATAAAGATGAACCTGAAGATGGTGAAGTTGCACCTGGTACAGCACTTTGACTATTTGTAATTGTTCCTGCAAATCCTGGAGATGATGTAGTTAATAATGTTAAGTTACCACTTGCATTTACATACATTGGTATTGATACGGTATTTCCTGTTACAGCATCAACATATTGTAATGTATATTGACTAGATCCACTTGGAGTTAATTGTAATGCTAATGGACCTGTTGGTAATTGAACTGGTGCAACATATAATTCATATCCACTAAATATTGGTAATTGATAAGATTGTCCCGCTAATAATGCATATTGTCCATTAGGTTGTGCAGATGTTAAACTAAATGTAAATTGTAATTCTGATAGTGTTTGTGTGGTAGAATTATAATTTGTTGCAACAGTTACTCCATTAACTGCAGTACCGCTAGATGTATATACGCTGGTTGCTGAGGTACTTAATGAGAATTGATATCCACCTTGTGATACAACAATTGTTGCATAACCTGCACTAACATTAGAAGATGTTAAAACAGATGCAAATGCATTTGCTACATATATATTTACTCCATTAACTGGTTGTGATGTACCTACTTGTATTGTATATGATTGTCCATTAATATTTAATACAGCATACCAATTACCACTTGGATCTCTTACAACATTAGTTAATTGAATTGTCAATCCATCAACTGTTGCCGATTGTCCAACATTTAATGTTAATGTATTTGCAGCTGGTACTAAATACATATAACCATTGTTATATGATAGATAATATGATGTACCCAATACTGTTATTTCTTGTGGACTTGTAGTTAAGGATGTTACATTTATAGCTGGAGAGAAATATACTGTTAAATTTAATAATTGACCATTATTACCTGCATATACTCCTACTGCTGGCACATAATTTGAACCTGATCCAAAGTTTTCAAATTCTATTGTATCTGATGCTGGTTGTACAAGTGCTTGATATGTATAACTTTGTCCGTTTATTTGGAATGATCCTGAACCTACTTGCAATTCTGGATATACATTATTTATATTACTACCTAAGTAAAGAGGTGCTTGTGAAGAGTAAAGTGGATATACACCAGATGGAACTTGAGATGCACTTGTTGAACTTACACTAACTGGAACGGTTAAATTGACTGGGACTGTTACATTTTGAGTAACGGTTAAATTGACTGGGACTGTTACATTTTGAGTTGATGGTACTGTAAATGTTTCTAAAGCTGCAATTATTTTTGAGGCCCCTACAACATCTGCTGCCTTAGCATTTGCTCCTACTACTACTGTCCATGATGCTGGTTGTGATTTCATAGACTGTGCTAATTGACCTATTGTTGGTGCTCCTTGAGAATATGCTGCTACTCCCAATATTCCTAATGCTCCCAAAGCTGCCAAAGTTTTACCTCTCATCATAAAATATCTATATAGATTTTTTCCCTTATATCTTTTTTCCATGATTTAATTAATTATGATAGAATTTAAAAGGTTTTCGATTTTTGATTAAAATTAATTATAACTAATAGGTAACGACTTTATTATACTAAAAATATCAAAAAATTATAATTCCTGAGCCTTTAATAGTGCTATTAATGTTACTGTTGGCACTAAAAATACTATTGATAAAATAGTAAATATCATTGCTCCATAATTTATTGAAATTGCTAATGCATATATTATATATATAATAGCCAATACTAATAATGCAATTATTAAATATAATAGTATATATGCAAACAATATTAATGATTTTTTAAAATATATTGATAATTTATTTACTTTTCCCAATATAGATCCATAGAATGTATATAGAAGTAATATACTTAATACTGCTGATATTATAATAATTATCCATTCAACAATTATTAATGTTGGATTATATGATATATATTGATAACTTGTTGATCCAAATAGATTCATATATCCAGCTGATGCTAAAGATCCAACTGATACTGAAGTAATACTATATGGAATAAATATTATTCCTATTGATGCTAATAGATTTGGTATTAATAATGATAAAAATGCTGTTTTATAATCTGGATTAATATTATCTCCAGTAACTTTTGTATAATACCATGCTACTACATTTGGGTAAAAATATGAATATATTATTGCTCCTAATATTGGTAATGCTACAGATAAAAACCCTAGCACTGCTGTTGAAATAATAAATAATATACTATCTGCAAAATTTTTTCTCATATAATCAAAAGCCCTTTTATATATATCTAATACCATAAATAGTAGATCATAAAAAGATATAAAAATTATAATTCCTTAGCTTTTAGTAGTAATATTAGATTTAATGCTGGATATACAATCATTATATTTAAAATTATTACAATTATATTTCCCAATAAAGGTATTTTACCAATTATTAATAATATTATACCAGCAATAATATAAAATAAAAGCCAGTATGCAAATAATGTTAAAGATTTCTCAGCATCTATTGATAATTTATTTACTTTTCCTAAAATAGATCCATAAATACTATATAATAATAATAACCAAATTATTCCACTAACTATTATAATAATTATACCAATAACTATTCCTAAAAGAACATATGAAAGAGTATGGAAATTAGATAAACCCATCAATATTAATTGTTGTAGATTAGTTATATTCAATATATTTGTAAAAGTTGATCCTAGCTGTATCAAAATGCTAACTAATACTGCTAATATTATAGTTATACCAATAGAAAATAATAGATTTGGTATTAATAATGATAAAAATGCTGTTTTATAATCTGGATTAATATTTTCTCCAGTAACTTTTGTATAATACCAATTAGCTAATCTTGGATAAAAATATGAAAATATAATTGCTCCTAATATTGGTAATAAAAATAATAAACTCCATAATATGTAAAATAATATACCAAATATTAAACTATCTATTATATGACCCTTTATTAAATAAATAGACTTTTTATATGTTTCTAAAAGACCCATAAAGATTTAATTTTTAGTAAAATTTAAAATATTATCTTTTTGCAAACTTTATACCCTTCTTTTCATATTCAATAATATTCATTAGCAATTCATCCTCATTTTTATATTCCTTCTTTAATAAAAACTTTGCAGATAAATAACTTATACCCTTACCAGCATATATAAATACAAATTTTTTGCCATAATTTCTTAATAGTTCAGCAGTTATATTTAGTTTTTTCTCATCTTCCAAATCTCTTTCACTTTTTGCAACACCAAAATATTGACCCCCACATTTTTTACATTTGAATTTTTCATCATAATCTTTTACTTTTATTTTATATTTTGTTCCACATGCCATACAAACAAATATTAATTCTGTATTTTCAATTCTTTCTTTTACCAATTTTAATACTTCTCTCCATTTATCAGAAATCAATACATCAGATACATATTCTTCTAATCCTAAAATTGCTAAAGGTGATATATTTTCCATATCAACAATATTTACCTTTATTTTTCCTTCCTTTATTTTCTTTAATATCATCTTTAAATTCTTTAAATCCAATTTTTCAATAAATAATTCATTTAATGTTTCTTTATATACTGGTGTATTAATTAGATGATCTAAAATTCTTCTTAAAGTAGATTTTGAATAATCTGCATCTTTTCTAATTACTCCAAATCTTTTTGCAACATGAGAAAATTTCCATAAAAATAGATCTGTATTAACTATTGCCTTTTCCAATATATTTTCAACATTATCTATATCAATATTTTCAATTACTTCCTTAATATTTTCTTTTGTAATATATCCAGCCTTTAACATTATCCTATAAGGATCCGTCTTTATCCCAACAACAATTCCATATTTTTCAGATAATATTTCAGAAATTAGTCTTGATAATGCATCATTTATTTTAGTTCCAAATGGAGAATGAATAATAAACCAATCCCTATATTGTTCAATATAAATATTATCCTTATTTGGATAAAAATATAATTCTTGATTTTTTAGTTCATCAAAATTTAATAAATCTCTTTTTATTTCTTGTGCTTCTTGTGCAACTTCTAATGGAACAGGTAATAATTCACCTTCCCATGAAGGTATTGCAGATTCAAAATCTTTTTCTAATCCAACCAAAATTTTATTTTTTTCAATTTTTTCAATCTTCCATGGTAAACCCCTTAATATAAATATTGTACCTGGATTTCCATGTTTTGCAACAAATTCTTCATGTAATATACCAATTTTTTGACCAGTTGTTATATCATATACATCATATGATTTTTCATCAGGTATCATTGAAATATTATCTAAAAAATAAAATAATCCTTTTCTTGTCTTAATTAATTTTTTATTTTCTTTATCATATATTAAAATCTTTATCGAATCTAAGAAATTTATTATTTCTAAAAATTCTTCATATTTTAAATCTTTATATATATAAGATTTTTTTATTGTATTCCAAACAAAATCAATATCAACTTCTCCATATTCCAAAGTCATTCCTACAATTTGATTTGCTAATACATCTAAAGCATTATAATGTATTTCAGGTTTTTCAATTTTCATGATTATTATATTTATCACAAAGTTATATATAAATATGTTATCAGAATGAAGAAAATAAAATAGAAAATAAATATTAATTTTTTAATCCTAAATATTTATCTAAACTTTCTTTAAATTCCTTCCACCATTCAACATAATCTTCATATTTTTCAAATTTCCAATCATTAGAATTTAATTCTCTGCACATTGTAGATACAAGATCCATTGCTCTTTTACTTTCCCATAGAACTGGTTCTGCATTTGCTTTTATTGAATATTCAGCAATTTCCTTATATAAATTTTTATCCAAATCTTTTCCAGTAATTTCCTTATATAATATATCTAATACAGGTTCATAAGCTCCCCTATAAAATCTACATATTCCTAAATCTTCTAATAAAGATTCATTTATTGCTCTACCATATGAAAATCTTGCAAAAATTTCAGGTCTTGCAAATGAATTTGAATAATCTGTCCAATATTTTCCTAAGATATACATTGGAGCAACCATACCTGGACTCCAATATAAATTTGGAGTTATATATCCATCATTTCCAAAAGATACATATACAACATAATCATTGAATTTATTATCCTTAATCCTTTCCTTATATTTTTCATTTAATATTTTAGAAGATATTCTTATTCCCTTTTCAGATATTAAAGATAATATTTCATTATTTTTCTTAATTAATCCTTCAATAATTTTTTCTGCAATTCTTGAATTTTTATATGAATCATTTTTTGGATCAAAATTCTCAAAATTAAATATTGGATATTCATTTAATCCAATTTCTTCAGGTTCCAATAATTTATTTTCAATTAAATCAAATAACCATGAAATTATATATCCAATTTCAATTGCATCCATTCCATATTGATCTACTATATCTACTAATTTTAATGCTTCTTCAAATATATAATTACCAATAAATGGCCCTAAAGAATGAAATGGTTCATAATCTACTTTCTTACCCTTATATACTTTTTTACATGCTACATTACATAAATCCCCACATGTAAACCATGTTTTACTTTTTATAAATACTTCTTCCTGGAAAGGTTTCCAAAATAATTCAATAATATTTTCATAATGTTTTCTCCTTAATTCTTTTGGATAATATATTGATTTATATCCAAATAATGGTAATAATTCTTTATATAATAGATAATTTTCTCCAAAAGTTCCACCAGATCCTGTATCTGGATCATATCTATATTTCTTTGTCTTTTCATTAATAACATCTATATAACTTTTTCCAAATTTTTCTAAAAATATTTTATTTATTAATTGAAAATCATTTGCTTTTTCATATCTATATTTATAATTTCCACCAGAAACTATACCTAAAATATTATGACCTTTAAATAATGAAGATCCCCCACCACCTCTTCCAGAAAAATCTTCAGATCCAATTCTAAATTCACCATTAATTATATCAAATGAAAATAAACTTCCATTATATGTATACATAGATCCTTCCCCAACAACAACAGCTCTTGCATTATAATTTGAAAAGAAATCATTATATTTTTCTAATAAATATCTTGAAAATGCATATACACCTTTATAATTTTTATATGAATTTACATAATTTACAGGTTCTATCTTTACATTATTTGGAGAAATAAAAATTACAGAAGGCTCTTTTGAATATCCAATAATTACAATTTCATCAATTCCAGATCCCATAAATTTAAACCCAACACCACCAATTGAAGAAAAGTGCAATGTTTTTGTTAATGGACTTTTAAATATTGCAACCATTCTATGAACTCCAAATAATTTTCCTCCAACAAATGGACCTAAACCAAATATAAAAGGAACTGAAGGATCATAAACATCTTTTTTCCATGATTCATATTCATTATGTATTTTTACTCCTAAGGAAATAATACCTTGAGAATCTATATCAACAATTTTATATTCTAAATTATCTAAATTTATAATTAATGTTTTCATAATTCATAATAATCTTTTACCCTTTTTTAAGATTTAGGATTACATATTTTTAATGGCAATTCATAAAACAAATATAAGTTCATAAATATTGATTCATGTTTTAAAATAATTAAAAGTATTCATTTTATTATCTAAAAATTTTAAAAGAATTATTATAATAATCTTTCATGAAAAAAGATTATATTTACATATTTCTTATATCATTTATACCTCAATTAATTATCCTATTATTATCTCCTCCAATATTATTTTGGGATGAATATTCATATTTAGATAATGTAAAACATGCATTATTAAATACACCATATTTTGAATATTATAGATTTCCATTATTATGGTGGATATTAATTCCAATTTCTTATATTACAAATTTCAATATATTTTTCATAAAATTATTTTTAATTTTTGTTTATTCTTTATCAACAGTATTTTTATATAAAATATTGGAAAAATATGATAATAAATATATAAACTATATTTTAATTTTATTTTATTCATTAAATGGTTTATTTTTAATTTGGGCATCTAGAATTTATCCGGATGTTCTAGCATCTTCTCTATTAGTCTTTTCAATATATTTCTATATAAAATATTTTAAATATAATAGAGAAAGAAATTTAGTTTCATATTCATTATTTTCAGTTTTATCAATTCTTACAAAATATGAATATGGTTTATGGTTAATTTCTTCAATAATTTTCTTAAAAAATAAGGATAAATTAAAAACAATATTATATTCTTTTCTATTTTTAATCCCATATTTTTTATATAATTTAATATTATATCATAATCCAATATTTATTTTTATTAGCCAGTCTGAAATTGTTTATAAATATACATCTTATCAACCCCTTTCATTATTCCTATCTAATTTATTTATATTTTCTTCCGCATATTTATTTTCTTTATTACAGAACCCAAAGAAACTTGAAAACTATAATAGATCTATATATTTATATATAATATTATCAATAATATTTCTTGCATTTTTTGTTAAATCAAAAGATGCAAGGTATATTTTAATGCTATTACCTTCATTTTTAATATTAACAAGGATATTTATTAATAAAATAAAGGGATTGCAATTTCCATATTTATTTCTATTTTCATTATTAAACATTATATCAATATATTCGGGTATAATATCTATAATAAACTATGATATGAATCTTGGGAATACATATTTAAATTATGTATATAGAGCTTCTGGTTATTTAAATCAATATAATCCAAAAGTAATATTAACAAATGTTTTTTGGCCAATGGTTGCATATTATACAAATTCTCAGGTTTATATAATGTATAATGCTACATATTTAATTCCAAGAGTTTATCCTCAATTTATTATATATTCTCCAAATTGTGGAACACCTTTCCCATTTAATCCAAATGATTATAATATATCATTAATATATTCCTATGTAGATCCAAATAATTGCCAAATATATATTTATAGAGTAAATAGCTATTTTGTTAAATAGCTTTCCAATTCATTTAAACTTGCAAATCCTCTAATAACATATGTCTCATTATATCTATATATAATAATAAATGGCCAGGTTGTAATATTATACTTTAAATTATAGTAACTTATAAAATAATTTGGATAACCTGAATCAAATGAATATATATACAAACTATTTTGATTTTGTACATATAAATATGTTAAAATATCACCTTCCTGATCACATGCACTTCCACAATATTGATTATTATAGAAATATAATATCAATGTGAAATTTGTTATATTACATTCTTCTATATATTTTCTAGTTAATAAAAAGTGTAAATATTCCATATTAAAATATTGGGATTTTATATATCTTACTTCTTCTTTATTATAATATATATTTTCCTTTGATTCTAAATACGTCAATTCCTGCCCAACCTGAGCAATTTGGGATTTCAAATATTCTAAAAAAGATAAATAATTATTATTACATTCTAAACTTTGAGAACTTGCTAAATATTGAGCTGAAATTACTAATGAGTTTATTTCATCAATTTGTAATATACTTTGTTGAAATGAATATTGATATAATAAATAACCTAAAATTATTCCTAAGAAAAATGATAGTATAGATATTATTACTGCTATTGCTATTATGTTCCTAGGCTTGTCCATATTTCTTATTTAACAGTTTATTTATTAAACTATTATTCCATACAACTCCACCCCATCTTAGATTCTTACCAAACACTTTATAATATAATGCTACAATTATAAAAATTGCATTGAAGTATATTGAAAAAATTAGATATATAATTGAATAATAAATTATTGATAACCATGATTTTGATTTATCATATCTTCTATATATACTAATAAAAAGGAAGAAATCAATTAATAAAATAATTGAAAACATTATTAAAATTAATTGAGATGTAGATAGCAATTGAAATATATATGTATTAATATTAAAAGAAAAAGAATTTTTTATAAAATATAATATATCGTAATTTACAGAAGATAAATATATTAAAAAGTTATATAATTGATATCCATATGTATATAATATTGCTGAAAATGCTAATGGTAATAAAATATATAGAATTATATTAATACCAAAAACAACTTCTCTTAAATATTCATTTTCAATATCTCTATATCTCATATAATTTTCAATAAATCCCAATGTCCATCTTACTCTTTGTCTTAATAATGATTTAAAATTGTCTGGAGGAACAGTTTTTATAACAGTTTCTGGACAAAATTTTATTTTAAAATTATTTTTCTGAGCTCTCAATGCAATTTCCATATCTTCACTTATATTTTTTTCATCAAATAATCCAATTTTTTCAAATACTGATCTTTTAAATACAGAAAATGGGCCAGATGCTATAAATACAGAATTCATTGTATCGACAACAATACCAGAGAAATTATGTATTGCATAATCAATATATTGATATTTTTCAATGAATTTCTTTGTATTAATTGTTTGGATTGCCGGAACAACAATATCCGCATTATAATAATACATGTATTTTAACATTTTTATTAAAGAATCCTTTTCCGGAATAGAATCTGCATCTAATGTAACAATTATTTCTCCACTAGATCTATTTATTCCATAATTTAATGCTGAAGATTTCCCACCATTTTCCTTTTTATATACCTTTACAAAATTATATTTATCTTCATATTCTTTTGCTATTTCATATGTATTATCCTTTGATCCATCATCTACAACAATTATTTCCAATTTATCCTTTGGATAATCTAAATCTATTAATCTTTCCAATGTGTTTTTTATATTTTTACCTTCATTATATGCAGGTACAATTATTGATACCTTTGGATAATCTTTTATCTCATAATTAATTTCTTCTTTATCATAAGATAATAAAAATAATAAAGTGTATATAGACAATAACAATTCTACAAATATTATTATTAGTATTATATAAGGGATTATGTACATATTATAAAAATATTCTAAAATGTAATAAATATATTTTATTTATGGTATATGTAAAATGGATAGGACATTCCTGTTTTTTAATTAAGAGTACATATGGAAATATATTAATAGACCCATTTATTAAACAAAACCCAAAGGCAAAATATGAGCAATCAGATTTAGAAGATATAGATATTATATTAGTAACACATGCACATTTTGATCATTTAGGCGATACAATAGAATTAGCTCAAAATACTGATATAAAAGTAATTTCTGTTTTTGAAATAGCTAAATATTTAGAAAAATTTGGAATAAAAACAACTGGATTAAATTTTGGTGGTAGAACAGTTCATAACAATATAGAAATATATTTATTCCCTGCAGTACATACTTCAAGCATAACCGATGAGAATGATAATATATTATGGCTGGGAAATCCGGGTAGTTTTGTAATAAAAGTTGATGACAGGATAATATATCATGCTGGCGATACTATGGTATTTGAAGATATGAAATTAATACCAAGAATTGTTGGAGATATTGATCTAGCTTTATTACCAATTGGAGGACATTATACAATGGATATTAACCAAGCTTTAATTGCAATAGAATATTTAAAACCAAAGAATGTAATACCAATGCATTATAATACATTCTATAATATTGAGACAAAACCTGAAGTTTTAAAAGAAAAAGCAAAAGATACAAATGTAATAATATTAAATCCTGGTGACTCAATTGAAATATAAAGAAGCATTAAAGGAATCTTTTTCCTTTTATTTTAATAATTTTAAGGATATATTTTTTATATATTTGATTTTATTTATACCATCGATACCATTATATTATACTAAAAATGAATTATTTGGAAATTTAGAACATCTTCTAGTTTATTTATTTTTATCTATTATATTTTTTATAATATTTTATACATTTACAAGATTAATAATATATTTTTATTATGAAGAAGAAAAAAGTATATTAAAATCAATAAAAAAATCAATAAAAAATTATTTTCCCTTCTTATTAACATATTTAATAACTGTTGTTGCAGTATTTATTTCTTTTATAATTTCTTTATTTATATCTATATTTATTTCAATCCCTTTTTTTATTATAAATATGCAATTATCTAAGATAATATATATAATATCATTTATTGCTTTTTCTTTACTTTTAATAATATTATTTAATAAAATATTCTTTTCTCCAATGATTGTTGTATTCAAGAAAAAAACAATATATGATTCTTTATATGAATCATGGAAGAATATAAAAATAAAAGATTCTGCATTAATATTGCTTTTTAATTTTCTTATAGATTCTATATTAATAATAACTTATATAATTCAAATATACTATAATAATTCAGTATATTTTTCTTTATTAAATTCCTTTATATCTTCAGAATTTGTAACACCAATAGGAAATTTATTTTCTATAATATTGTATAAACAATATTCAAAAAAATAAAATTATTCTTCTAGCTCTTTATAAGCAAACCACCAATCCAAAGCTTCTATTTCCTTTTTCTTAGCTTTTTCTTCTATTTCCTTCATTTTTTCAATTGAATGTGCTGCTGGTAATATTACCTTATCTCCTATTAAACTAGAAGGTTTCCATTCTAATTTATCTGCATACCAATTTGCAGGTAATGCAACTTTTTCTTTATCTGATACTTGTAATGCATATGCTAATCTATATATTTCTGTAATATTCCTTCCAACTTCTTGCGGATAATATAATATTGCTCTTATAATTCCTTCTGGATCTACAACAAATACGGCTCTTACAGTATTTGTACCCCCATTTTCTGGTATCATTCCTAACATAGATGCTAACTTTCCTAAATGATCTGCAATTATTGGGAATGGAACTTCTGTTTCTGCCTTTTGCCTTATCCATTCAACCCATTTTATATGAGAATATACCTGATCTACTGACAATCCTATTAATTCTACACCTATTTCTTTAAACTTTGGATACATTTTTGCGAATTCTACAAATTCTGTTGTACATACTGGTGTAAAATCTGCTGGATGACTAAACAATATAAACCACTTCCCTTTATAGTAATCTGGCAATTTTATTTTTCCGTGTGTTGTATGCACTTCTACTTCTGGAAATCTACTACCTATTCTTGGAATCCCATTATATTTTTCTTCTTCCATAGAAAATATAGTTATACATTATTTTTATAAAGGTTAAAATTCGTATCTAAATTATCGTAATTGATAATAATCTATTACAATTGTCGGCCATATAGATTTAATACCCTCAATACTTTGTAAATATTTTATATATTCATCAAGCTCTTCAGGTTTGGAATATAAAAAATCTATTAATATATCATGATCTCCTCCAGCTAAATATATGTTAATTATATTTTTGTTCTTAGATATTTTTTCTAATATATTAAATATTTTATCTTTATCTATATTCAATCCTATAAATACTCTTTTATATCCTAATAAATTATAATTTAATTCAACTGTAAATTTTTTTATTATACCACTCTTTATTATCTTTTTAATTCTTTTTCTAACAGAAGCTTCCGATATATTTAATAATTTTGCTATTTTAGTATTTGATATACGCGAATTATTTATTAATATCTTAATTATTTTATTATCAATATCATCTATATACGATCTTCGTACCATTAATAACTAATTTAATATAATAATTATAAAGTTTTCTATTCACTATTATATATGGAGTCCATAGATTTTGAAGCCGAAAGTACAAATGGAAAGATAAGGTTAAGCAATATATTAAAGGAAAAAGATTTTGTAGTTGTATATTTTTATCCAAAGGCATTTACTAGTGGATGTACACAAGAGTTAAAGAGATTTGTAGAATTATATGAAGAATTTAAAAAATATAATACAGAAATAATTGGGGTAAGTAATGATAAATTAGATACTCAGAAGAAATTTGCTGAAAAATATGGTGCAAAATTTCCTCTAGTTGCAGATCCTGAATTAAAGATAATAAAATTATTTAATGCAAAAAGTAATAGAGGAAAAGGGGCAAGTAGAATTACTTTTATAGTAGATAAAAATTTAAAGATTGTTGAAACATTAAAATCATTAAAAAATGCTGCAGAACATGCCGACAAGGCATTAGAAAAAATTAAAGAACTACATAGCAAAAGCCTTTAAACCCAATTATTTTTCTTCTTTACTTTCTTTACTAGTCTTTCTTTTTCCTCTAGTACAACCCATATCTAATAATTAATTCCCGAATAATATAAATTTTTCTTATAATATTTGATAATGATAAAAATATTTGATTATGAACTATATTCTGGATATATAATGTTAAACGGAAAAATTGTTGCTTATTCTTTACATAATAATATAGATATACTAACAAAAAACTTAGTAAAAATTGCTAAATTTCATAATTTAAATGGAGATCTTGTTTTTGATGAAAATATAGATAAATTTTTTCAGGAAAAGATAAATAAAGTATTAAATAATAAAGAAAAATTTAATTTAGATCTAAGTAAATATAGATATAAAGATATATATGAAAAAATATTAGAAATACCTTTTGGAAAAACAATAACATATAAGGAATTATATAATAGTCTAAATAAAAAATATAATATGTTACAAATATTGAATGCTATAAAAAATAATCCATTTATTATTTTAATTCCATGTCACAGAGTTATTAAAGAAAATGATATCTCTGGCTATACTCCATTGGGAATTGAATTCAAAAGAAAATTATTAGAATATGAACATAATTTATAATTACTTACTTCAATAACTTCAGCATTTAAATTTATAAATTCATTATAATGTAAAAGATTTTGAATAAAAATATAATACTAAAAAGTTTTTCACTTAATATTTCTGATAATTTTATTTTCTATTGTATTTTCGGCTTCAAAATCTGTGCTTTTTTCATTTTTTATTAAAATTCTTTAAAAATATTTTACCTATGTTTTTTATAATTCTTATGATTTCCTAAACCTACTAAATATGGAATAATACCTCTTTTTTCCATAATATATTCAAAATCATCTTTACTATAATTTGCATATTTTTTCATTTCTAATCCATTTAAGGGAATCTGATATGCTATACTTTTATCTTCATTGTTAACACGATATGCATAAAGATTTCTGTTTTTATATACGAAGAAATAAACAATTCTATACCAATGTTCTGAATAGAGGATACTAAAGGTATAAAATTCAGAACCTTTACTAACTATTTTTGTTTCTAATAGAGCATTTATTAAAATAATTGTAGATCTGAATAATTGCAAATGTGCTTTTTTATATTTTTTATCATTTTCTTTTCCCATCAAACCTCTTTTAAGTTCAATATTATATAAAAATAATTTACCATCATATCCTCTTGTAATAACAAGAGCATCTATTTCCGCCTCTCTTATAGTGGGATCTTCTAATCTTTGCGGCAGATAGAGTTCTCCATTTTTTGAGGATAAATCTATTGAATCTTCTATCTCTTTATATCTAGGTGAATCTCCAAATATTATTCTTATCATTTCTTTGCTTTTTATTTTTTCTACTGGAGAATATAACACGTATACCCCATTATAATTTGTAGTACGCCTAATTTGAAGATTTCCTAATAAGATATATGTTAGATTTCCATAGCTTCTTAATAATTCGTCTAATCTTATTTGAAAAGACCTCTCATTTAAAGACCTTTCATTATTAAATTCTAAATTTGATAAATCTAAAGAATGTGAAGAAACTATTTTGGATAAATATAAATATTTTGAATCTAATGACATTATCTAATGCTTTCAATTATTCTTTCAACTAATTCTCTTTTATTATACTCTATATTTTCAGATATTATTTTTCCACCTATGTTTTCTAAAATTTCATATTTTTTTGTTTTATAGTTATAAAATATTAAAAAATCCTCCAAAAATTTACCGTTTTTATAAGTCTTTATTATTGTAGTAATATGAGGATCATTAGATATATAATAAGAAATCTCCATAGAAATCTTTTTCAATAAAAATTTATATATATTGGGCATATTATATATTTCGTTGCCTTTTATATCAATAATAATAATATATTCATACTTTAACTTATTTTTCTTTAATAAAGATAAGAATAGAAAATTATGATCTGTCTCTTCATATGTATATTTATAAAATTTATTAAATAGATTATCAAAAAACTTTGAAGGACCTTCTTCTATTTTTTTATATAGTTCATCTATTTTATATAATTCTTCTTCATTAAAATCTACTAGATATATAATTTTTCTATATATAATTTCTCTAGAAGATGATTTTTCTTTCCATTCATTTATATTAAATATATAATATTTGTTACTATGTTTTATCCCATAATATTCTTGCCTTCCTTTTATATTTAATTTTATGTTTAATTTTACAAATTTATCTTCCTCATTTAATTTAGATTTAATTATAGAATCTAAAAACACGCTAAAAAATTTATACCTTTAATTTTTCAAATTTCTTTTCTACTACAGACCAGTCTATATTATCAAAGAATACATCAACATATCCCTTTCTATTACTTCCATAATCCAAATAATATGCATGCTCAAATACATCTAATGCTAATATTATTTTTGAATTCTGTACCATGTATGTATTTTGTTCATCAGATATACTAATTACCAATCTATTTAGATCATCAGACCATAATAACCAAGCCCACCCTCTTGCACTCATAGCAGTTGCTTTCATCTCTTTAACAAATTTTTCAAATGATCCAAAATCTTTATCTATCTGTGATCCCAACGATGATCCTGGTTTTCCTCCTTCTCCTCCCAAATGACCAAAGTATATTTCATGATTAATCATTCCTCCAAATGCTCTAGTCCATTCAACTTTTAATTCTCTTATCAATGAATATGTTACATTTGCAGCATTATAATCCTCGTCTGTCAAGTTATTTAGCTTTTGTGTTATCTCATTAAATTTCTTTACATATCCTTCATATATCTTCAAATGTTCTTCTACTGTTTTTGCTGAGATACCCTTCATTTTAAACAATTGTGGCCTCTCCTTCTTAAAATCTATTGGTTTTCTTTCCGAATATTCCATCTATATATATTATAACAATGTTTTATAAAAATTAATAAAGCAAAAAATATATATCCTTATAGGCCTCTAAGTTCCCTAATTGCTAGCCTTATATCATCTTCATGTACAGTTTTCCTTCCTGCGTGTTTTGCTAATTCTACTGCTCTAGCTGATATTGCCTCTGCTACTTGCAATACTGATTCTACCATTGCCAATTTTGCATCCTGTCCTACCCTTGATGCACCGGCCTTTCTTAATATTCTATATAGTGGTGCCACTGGAATTGGTGTTGTTCTCTTTGCCATAATAATATTATCGACTAACTAATATAAAAATCTTTTGTTTTAACATTTGTTTAAGTCAATTTAACATGACCATAATATATTATCCCCTAAATATTAATCCATCATGTCATAAACTCTATCATAAATATAAAAAGTTGTTTCAAATTGAGTTACTATTCCATTAGATTGTTCTACTAATATTGGATACTCATAAATATTTCCATTCTTTTTTAGATATTCTATAAACAATTTTAAATTTATTTTATTACTATAATCCTTATATAGCCACCTATATGTGAAAGGAAGAGTTTTATATTTATTATATATTTCCTGGAAAAATTTCTTAATATTTGGATCTCTAATTGGTTTATCAGACATTATAGAATATATTCCGGATGGTTTATGTTCCTTTACAAGTCCTATACCATTTGTAGCGAATGGTTCAATTGCATATATTCCTTCAGATAATTTTATTTTTGATTTATTATCATAATTTGGTATTGTAATACCAGCATGTAAAATATATTGTTCTATTCTATGACCAGATAAATTATATATTGGATTATAATTATAGGATTTAATTGTATTTTCTATTACTTTTCCAATTTCAGATATTTCTATATCTTTTCTTATTATTTTTTTAACATTTTCTAATGCATTTCTAGAAGCTTCAATTAGATCTTTATATTTATTATCATTTATTTCTACAGTAAATGCTGTGTCCATACAATATCCATTAACCTGTGCACCAAAATCAACCTTTACAACATCCCCATCTTTTAATGTTGTACTATCATTTATTGTTGGTGTATAATGTGCTGCTACATTATTTATAGATATGTTAACAGGAAATGATGGAAACCCACCCAAATCTATTATTTTCTGTTCAATTGTTTCTGCAATATTATATATACTTTCCCCAGGTTTCAATAATTTCTCAGCTTCTTTTTTTACCTTTTTTGTAATTTCAGATGCTTTTTTTAAATCTTCAAGCATTTTTTATTTTCTTTATAGATGTTTCTTTTTCCAATAAATCTAGGAAATCTTTATTTGCATCTTCAACATTTATTGAATATATTTCAATTATACTATTTTTATATATTTCTTTTATTAGTTCTTCTATTTTATCAAATAATTCTTCTCTTGTTTTTATTAATAATAGTTCTCTATCTTCCTCTTTTATATTATCTTTTTCTAGATATAATGTTTCAACTTTCTTTATATCTATTGATATTGCATATTTTCTTTCCAATATTCTTCTAGAAATATTTATCCCATCTCCATTTTTTACAGATAGAAATATCACAATCATATCAGTATTATTATAGAAATATTGAAAACATTATATTTCAACAATATCTTCAATATATTTATATAATTCTTTCCAGTCCAGGTAAACTTTTTTTAATGTCAAATATCTTGGATCTGAAGGAAATGGTTTTGGTTCTAAATTATATATAAAAACTTTTTCAATTAAATCTAAAGGAAATAAATTATAACCAACAGAAATTAAAAATGTAATAATTCTTCTTATCATTTCATATAGAAATTTATTTCCTTCAATATAATTTATATAAAAATCATTATCTTCAATTACTTCAAATTTTGTTATATTACATATTGAATCTTTTACTTTTCCTTTTGAAAAATTATGAAAACTTTTTATACCTATAAAATGTTCTGATGCTTCTATATATTTATTTATATCAAATTCTTTTTCTTCAGATTTTATCAAAATTTTTTCATTATTTATTAAATATTTCGGTATATATTTCTTCTCAAATAATTTTTTTGGTAATTTATATTCATATAATTTGCCTCTAGAAAATTTCCTAATATTAATAAATTCCTTTAATTTATATACATTCAATATTTTTATATCATTATTTTGAAAATTTGAAAAATCAATATTTTTATCCGAAGATATAACAATATAATTTTCTTCTGCATTTACTCCTTTATCAGTTCTTGAAACAATTGATAATTTAAATTCTTTTATATCAAAATAATTTAAAATTTCTCCTGAAATTGTTTTTAAATTTTTTTGATATGCAATTCCATGATAATTTTCTCCATTATATTTTATTCTTAATAAATAATTATACATTCTTTATTAATTCTAAAAATTCTTTTGCATTTTCATACATCATTGAATTATTAAACATTACATAACTATCTTTTTTATTATATTTTAATACTTTTTCCTTTATTTTATTTAATTCTTCTTTTGAATAGTAATAATTATATATTAATCTATTTCCTTCATGTAATCCATGTAATCTATAATATTTTATATCAGAATCATATACAGGTTCTTCAACATTTATATCTACAATATCTATTAAATCAAATTCTTTGCATATTTTTTCTCTATTTTCTTTACTCCATCCTCTTAATTCTATTGCTATTTTATATTTTTTACCAATTGAATTAAAGAAATTATATGCATTTTCAATATTTTCCTTCGTATCTTTAAATGAATTTGGTAATTGAATAACAATTAAATTTGCCCTTAATATATTTGCAATTTCTTCTTGTTTTTCCCAAAACTCAAATACTTCTTTTGTATTTCTTAAATATCCAACCTTTCCCTTTAATTCTTTATAATTTTTTATTTTCGATCTTCTCCATGTAAAAGAATTTACATCATGTGTAATACCTTGAAATGCCTTAAATGTGAATTCAAAATTTTCTGATGCTTCATTTCTTATTTTTTTAACCCATTCAATATCCGGTATTGAATAAAATGTACTATTTATTTCTATTACATTAAATTCTTTATAATATTTTTTCCTTGCTATAGGAAATCCGCATGTTCCTACTTTTATCATAAAATATTATTTAATAATTATATATAAAAGAACCCGGGCCCGGGGGGATTCGAACCCCCGATCTTCGGGTTAAGAGCCCGACGCTTTACCAACTAAGCTACGGGCCCAATATAAATTTTATGATAAAAAGAAATTATAAATTATTCTATATTATAATCTTTTACTTCTGGTATGAAATTTTTTATGATTTCTTTCTGTTCTTTACTTAAATTTAAATCTTTAACATTTATTGATATTTTCTTATTGTTTTCATCAATATTTACATCTATATTATTTTTAGAAATATTATATGTCATACTTAAAATTCCCAAAATTTTTTCTTTTAAATCTGTAACTTCTCTATTCAATTTTATTACATATAATAAATCTTTACCTGCATACGGATGATTAAAATCTACCACAACTCTTCCACTATTTACAGATCTTACAATACCAACCATATTATCTACATTTACAACCAAATTTGGTATTGGGTTTATATTTCTTTTATAAAATTCGCTAATAGGTATTATTTTAATTAAACTTGGATCTCTTTCTCCAAAAGGTCTTTTTAATAAGAAGTTATATTCTTTCCCATATTCTGCATTAACCAATTTTTCTTCAATTTCTTTATTTAATATATTATGTCCTAAAGGTATTATTACTGGCTCATTTGTTTTTTCCAATAATCTATTATCTTGATCGTATATTGAATATTCAATTTCAACCCATTTTACCATTGATGAAAAATCTAAATAAAGTTTATATAAATTATTTAAAGTTTTTGATTATCTAAAAAGGATAGTTTTATTAATTTTATTTTCAAAAAAATTTAATGGTTAATGATACGGAGATTTTTGATAAAGAATTGGAAGAGTATCTAGCACAGGCAACAAAAAGGATAAAAGTTATTGGATGTGGAGGTGGTGGAAGTAACACAATTTCTACATTATATAGCATGGGAATCGAAGGTCCAGAATTAATAGCAGTAAATACAGATGTTAGACATTTGTTAATAACAAAAGCACATAAAAAAATATTAGTAGGAAAACAATTAACAAAAGGTTTGGGTGCAGGAAAAGATCCTAAGGTTGGAGAAGAAGCTGCAAAGGAATCTGAACAAGAATTGAAGAAAGCAATAGAAGGCTCTGATGTTGTATTTATAACTTGTGGTCTTGGTGGTGGAACAGGAGGCGGTACAGCTCCAATTGTTGCTGAAATTGCAAAAAAGATGGGAACATTGGTAATAGCTATATGTACATGGCCCTTCTCCGTAGAAGGTGCAAATATATGGGATAATGCTTTATATTCTTTAGAAAAATTAGAGAACAATGTTGATTTATTAGTAATTATTCCAAATGATAAATTACAAGCTCTATATCCAAACATTCCATTAATGCAAGCATTTAAAGTTGCAGATTCATTATTGGCAAATGCTTTAAAGGATCTAACAGAATTACTAACAAAACCAGGATATATAAATGTAGATTTTGCAGACTTTAGATCAATTGTAGCTAGTTCTGGATATGGAGTATTTGGAGTTGGAGAATCAAATTCTGAAAATAAATCAGCAGAAGCTGTTCAAAGAGCATTAAATAATCCATTAGTTGATGTTGATGCTACAGGAGCAAAAGCTGCATTAGTAAGAATTGTTGCATCACCAGATGTAACACCAACAGATATAAATAAAATATTGGATACAGTAAAATCTGTATTAGATCCAAAAGCAAAACTAATACAAGGTATTACATTTGAAGAAGATAAAAAGAACTATGTAAGAGTATCATTAACAATTACAAAATTAAAAGCTCCTCCATCATTTATATTAGGAATAAAATCCGGAGAAAAAGAATTAAAACCAGAAGAACAGAAAAAGCTAGAAAGTGATCTTGGAATTGAAGTTATTTAGATTTTTCTATTAATTTTAAACTATTTATAGGTACGTTTAATTGCAAAGGAACTGGAACATCAATCAATTCTATTGTTACTTCCTTTTTCTTTTCATCTATGTTTATTATTTTTCCTCTAGTTCCTTTAAATGCTCCAGATAATACTTCTACTATATCATTTATATCATATTTAACTTTTTCCTCTTCAAAGTATTTCAATAATTCTTCTATTGGAATTTCCTGAGGTAATACTCTTCTAACATGCCTTATTCCTAAGACTGCTCTCTGTAATTCTAAAGAATTAATTGTTTCAACAAATAGATATCCTTTTACACCAGGTATTTGCATTATAGAATATATAGCATACTTTCCATTTTTCCCTTCATTCGCCAAAATATCTGCTACAAGCTCTTCTCTTCCAGCTGTTACAACTATGGCGTATATTGGCATATCATTATACTATACTGTAAACTTATAAATATAGGTAATACAATAGCCGCAACTAATGCAAAGAATAATAATGTAACATAAACTAATTTCTTTACTTCATCCCAATTGGGTTTACTGGCTGTTTCATATACCTCTTTCATTTCCTTTATACTATCAATTATACCCATCTATATAATCTTTAAAATATATTTTAAAAAACAAATCTATATGGGCAAGGAAGTTATAGAATTATTAGTAGAGGGTGGAAATGCTAAACCAGGACCAAATATAGGACCAAAATTGAGTCAACTAAAACTAAACATTGGAGAAGTAATAAGTAAGATAAATGAAGCTACAAAAGAATTTAAAGGCTTACAAGTACCTGTAAAAATAGTAGTAGATACAGAAACAAGAAAATATGAAATAGAGGTAGGATTACCACCAACATCTTCATTATTAAAGAGAGAGGCAAATATAGAAATTGCAAAAAGGACAAAACCAGATGAAGTAGTTGGAAATGTTACAATGGAACAAATAATAAAGGTTGCAAAAATGAAGATGAAAGATTTAAATACTAATAATTTAAAATCTGCAGTAAAAATGGTTCTAGGGACAGCATTATCTTTGGGATTAACGGTAAATAATAGGAATCCAAAAGAATTAATAAAAGAAGTAGACCAGGGATTGTACGATAATCTATTAAAATAATATGTTTGATATTTTAAGTTTTTTTATTGGCTTAATATCTGGAATAGCTATATTAATTATTATAATTTTTCTAATTATAAGACATTATATAAGGAAATACTTCTCATCTAAAAAATCAATAAAGGATATAATAGAGCTATTTATTAAAAAATAATTTTTAAATATATTCCATATTTCTTTTTTCTATGGATGTTAAAAATATACAATCACTCATAGAAAAATCAAAAAAGAGAAGATTTAAACAAACAGTAGAATTAATAATTAATTTAAAGAAAGAATATGATTTAAATAAAAGTGAAAATAGATTTACAGAATATATTGAATTACCTAAGGGTAGGGGAAAGAAAATAAAAATTGCTGCAATTGTTGGACCTGAATTAGAAAAACCAGCAAAAGAGATATTTGATTTTGTATTGGTCAGAGATAAAATAAAAGAAATAGCTGAAAATAAGAGAGAAGCAAAAAAATTAGTTAGAAGATATTATATTTTCGTAGCACAAGCATCAACTATGGCAGATGTAGGAAGATATTTAGGTAAATATTTATCTACAAAAAATAAAATGCCAAATCCAAAATATGGAATGATAATTCCAGATAATGCAAACCCAGATTTATTAAAATCAATTTATAATAGATTACAAAATATGGCTAGGATTGTTGTGAAGAATAATAAAACCATTGGTATACCAATTGGAAGTGAAGATATGAAATACGAAGATATATTGGAAAATGCAAATCATGTACTAGAATATTTTATTAATAGAATTCCTGGAAATAAAAATAGTATAAAGAACGCTTATATAAAGCTAACAATGAGTGATTCAATAAAAATAATGTAAAATGGTATCCCAACAAAAAATATTATATGCAAATGACTTATATTCTAAATTATCTAATTCTAAAATAATTGGAATAGCAAATATAATGGATATTCCTACAGATGCTTTGCAAGTAATTAGAAAAAAATTAAAGGAAATGAATATTGATGTAAAAGTTGTTAAAAAGAATCTTTTTATTAAAGCTTTGGAAAAAATTAACGATCAAAATATTAAAAAGATGATAGATATAATTGAAGAAAATAAAAGAATTACAGTTTTATTAATATTACCAAAAGAAGAGATAAATCCATTCTTATTAAACAAAATATTAGAAGAAAATAAAAGTTATAGATCTGCTAAGGAAGGAGATATATTGGAGGAAGATGTAATAATTAGAGCTGGACCTACAAATTTAACACCTGGTCCTGTATTAACTGAATTAAAGAAATATAATATAAAAACAAAGGTTGAAAATGGAAAAATTGTTATAACTGAAGATGCTTTAGTAGCAAAGAAAGGTCAAAAGGTTGATATTGAATTGGTATCATTATTACAGAAATTCAATATAACTCCAATACCTGTAAAAATAAAATTATTAGCAGTATATGATGGAAAAACATTATACACATATGATATATTATCAACACCTTTAGAAGAATACATAAATCAATTAAGATCTGGATTCAGAAAAGCAATATCTCTAACAATAGAAATTTCATTCCCAACAAAAGAAAATATAAAGATATTATTAACCAAAGCATACCAAAACTTAGTAAAATTATCACTAAATACTGGAATACCAACAAAAGATACAATAAAAGATCTATTAAAAATCACAAACAGAAGATCTATAACATTAAAAGAAAGACTAAATATTAAAGAATAAGGCTAAATATTCTGTTTTTTACATAAATGATTTATTATAAATTTTTGATTTAGATATCAAAGTAGAAACTTTCTCTTATAAATAATATTGAAAATATAATAGTTTTATCTTTTAGTAGATATTTTAGTAATAATATTTATAAATGTTTATTTACTTATTTTTATATATGTCGCCACAGGATAGTTATAAATTAACTGATAAAGCTACAATAAGAAACCTTGAAAGTATATTAGAAATACTTGATGATATAAAACCGGTATTAATAGGTGGTATAGCTGTAGCTGCATATGCAAATTATTATAATATAAATTATGATAGAAAAACTAAAGATATAGATTTTATAATAAATGAAAATAAAAAGATAGATACAAAAGGAATAATATACAGTAAGTTACCATCTTTACCAATTAAAGAGGGAAAAATATTTGGATATGATGGAATTGAAATCAAATATAAAGACGGTCCAAGTATAAGTATATTATTCAAAGATAAAGAAGTACCATATAATGAAATAGAATTAAATCTGGGAAAAAAGAAAATAAAATTATATATTGCTAAAATGGAATATTTGTTAGTAGATAAAATATTTACTTATTTAAAGAGAGATGAGGAAAAAGATTGGAAAGACATGGAAATACTATCTTCTTTAATGAAAAAATATGGTTATGATAAAGAAGTACTTTACAAAATATTTAATGAATATTCTGAAAAATATGGAAAATATTCTTCTAAAGCTAAGGATATTATGGAAAACCAATTATCAGCGTAGCCGTATTCATCATTTTTCAGTTTCAAGCCAACCACATCATTATTCTTCCCTACCTGGAGGAACTAGTTCATGTATCCCCAGTGCATGGCAGGTAGGGATAAAATTATAATATTTTTATGATTTAAAATTTTTATATTACAAAGTTTCTGAAATATAAATGAATGAAATTATTGAAGAATATAAAGTATGGTTAGAAATACAAGGAAAATCTAAGAATACAATAAAAACATATTCCAGTACAATAAAGAAATTTTTAGAATTTCTAATAAATAGTGGAATAATTATTACAGATACAAAATCTATTAATAGTTCATTAGATAAGAATTTAGTTCTAAAATTTTTGGCTGAATTAAAAGTTAAGAAAAAACTAGATTCAAATTCATTAAGATTATATGTTAGAGCTATATCTTCATTTTTAAAATTTTTGGATAATGAAAATTTAGCAAAACAAATAAAAGCACCAAAAGTTGATAAAAGATTGCCAAAATTTATTACATTTGATGAATTAAATAAATTATTAGAAAATGCTGAGAATTACAGAGATAAACTAATTATTAAATTCTTATTTTATACGGGAGTAAGAGTTTCTGAATTAATAAAAATAAAAAAGAATGACATAATTTTTGAAGAAGGTTTTGTAAAAGTATATGGAAAAGGAGGAAAAGAAAGAATAGTACCAGTACCAAAAGAATTATTGAATGAATTAAAGGATTATATAAATAAGATAAATACTGAAAATATATTTCCTCTATCATCAAGACAGGTAGAAAGAATTATAAAGAACACTGCAAAAAAAGCTGGAATAAGTAAAAAAGTAACTCCACATGTATTAAGACATTCTCTTGCGACAACATTATTATCGAAAGGTGTTGATATAAGATTTATACAAGAAATACTGGGACATAGTTCATTAAATATTACACAAATATATACACATGTAGTTCCAAATCAGTTAAAAGAAATATATAATAAAGTTTTTGAAAGCTAGCTTAAAATTGTTTTTATTTCAAAATAATATATTCCAATTACTACTATTATTATTATAATTGATACTATAAATTCTGCAGATAATAATGGAAGGCTTTGGGATAATAATGAATTTATATTAATTGTTCCAAATATATACGGAAATAATAATGTCGGTAATATCATTGCATTCAAATAATGAGAAATTATGAATAATATTCTTTGTACAATATCCTTTAAATTCACAAATGTTAATATTAGTAATATTATTAATGGAACAAAGAATAGATAAGGTACTGTCCCCCCACAAGCATCTGGTTAGCAACCTCCAGGATTAACCGATCCTTAGTATTGAAATGCCAAAAAAATCCCCTTAGAAACCCCAGCCCTCTCACATATGTGATCCACAGGAGCATCAAAACCTTCCTCAGCAAATACCTC
>Ga0081534_100131_pt1 | contig 27095 bp, 37 predicted proteins | sample MonGeyMetagenome_FD_71019 | JGI IMG/M metagenome (GOLD analysis project Ga0081534, IMG submission 71019) | Hypoxic/sulfidic aquatic microbial communities from Monarch Geyser, Yellowstone National Park, USA - MG (SPAdes) v1 (version 2) | ecosystem: Environmental > Aquatic > Thermal springs > Hot...
AACATGACGTTTTGGGCATTGCTATCTATACCCAAAGACGAAGCAGCAGAACTGGGTATATAAATCATTTGTTGGAAAGGTGCTGGTGTTGCAGAAGACTGAGAATTAGTGATTGTAATAATAGGATAACTAGGACCATTTATTGATACCGAAGGCATCACGCCATTTGGTGGATAAGCACGAACACGAAGCCAGTTCCAATAAGCATTTGCAGGATAATTGGAATTTTGGCTGCCTATTACGCCTAAATATAAGTTTGAACCTGAAGAGGAAATTGGGTTTGTAGTTGAACCTGAGTATGTAGGCGAATAAAGTGTTGATGAAGTATATGCTGAAAAAGTTGAAGACCCTGCAATATATGTTAAAGAGCCATAAACCCAACCTTGTCCTGCAGATCCAGCTGAATTTTTATTTGAATTATAAGATCCTGAAGAGATATATTCTTGATCAAAAAATGCATTGCTATATCCAGGTACTCCTCCAACTGCTATTGCGTTGGGCGAAGATGAGGGGCTCTGAATTAAAGCTACAATATCTGTATCTCCAGTTGTTGAGCTTGTATACCATTGAGCATTACCTTCTGCAATATAACTTTCAGAAGCAGGCAAAGAAACAGTATTTAGATAAAAGTCCAAAGTCCCAGCTTTAGATGCATAACCAGTAAGTTTTAAAGCGTTAATTGTGGTAGAACCATAAGATACCCCAGTAGCCTGTGATAGAGTATAACCTGAATACACGGTAAAATCTGAAATAGGTGTATTTCCATCAGCGTAAGCTAAAAATACATATTGCCCGTTGTCATATTGTCCATAGGTTGGGCTGAGCTGCGGAGCTTCTCCTACATACGGAAAGTATGTAGCATAGTCGTTAGCACCTGGCGTTACGTTCATCTGTATTTGGATTGATGATGAAGCAGGGATACCGTTAGGTAGCTTTACCCACCAGATATAACCTGTACCATTATTACCTTCAAACCATGAATAAAGTGGAGATCCACTACTACTTAAGAACATGACGTTTTGGGCATTGCTATCTATACCCAAAGACGAAGCAGTAGAACTGGGTATATAAATCATTTGTTGGAAAGGTGCTGGTGTTGCAGAAGACTGAGAATTAGTGATTGTGACAGTGTATAAATCAGGAGCCGTACTAAGGCTAGGTAACTGTAACCATGGTGTTGTCCATGACAATGAAGATCCAGAAGAAACACCCGTCCATGTTTGTGAAGCTTCTTGCGTTAAGCTCGATTGGCTTAATCCCTGATATACTGTGATTGTTAAGTTCATGGTGTTAAGCGGGGCGCCAGAATAAGCCTGAACAAATGAGCCTGTGGGTATTATGTTTGAAAGTGAAATCTGATAAAAGTCTAAAGATTCAGGTGGGTTTAGCACTAGTATTCCAATTAATGGAAATTCGCTAGTTGTACTAGAACCAGAACTAGGATTTTGGTAAGGTATATCTCCAACTGAAAATACTAATAAAGATCCATTATAAAACGCATATTGTGGAGAAGGATAAAAGTAGACTTGTTCACTAGCCGATGATGATCCATAATTTATAAGCGCGTCATCGTTGTTTATAGAACTAGAAATCCATAAGTACAAATTATTCCACGTAACACCAGCGTTTTGTGAAACATTTATGACCTGAACATCATAATTATTCGCTTGAATACCACCAAAAGCTACGTATATATCACTTCCAATACTATACATTGTGAGCCATGGATATTTTGCTATATTATCTACATTACTTCTGCTACTAATAAGCGTTGGCGAAGATGAGCCTATTTGATATGAGTATGTAGTAAGCGTGTAACTATAAGTGCTCATATTTGTTGATGTGGCAGGATATATACTATCCCATATTAAGTCAAACACAACCGTATTTCCTGATGTTGCCATTTGATATCCATACATTGGGGCATAATCTTCTCCACCTAATGCAGTTATGCCCCAATCATTGCTGTAATAGCCTGATGGAGCGCTAATTGTATATACTGAAGACCATGCATTTGATGATGGATTGTAATATGCAAAAGCAACGGTTGTTGAACCATCATACCATCCAACTACTATATTTCCATTGATTGTTTGGACTAAGCCTACTATATCGCCATAAGTATATCCACTAGGGGCATAAGTTGAAAGAGAACTCAGCGAAGATCCATAATAAAGTATAGCAGGACCGTTTCCAACTGCTACATACCATTCATTGTTTGCATAAAGTATAGCTTCCACTGCACCACTAGTTGCTATTTCATAGGTTGTCCATGATGAAATTGTGCCACCAGAACCCAGAGTAGCTGCAATAATGTATGCATCTCCACTCATTTGAGCACCAATGTATACCGTATTGCCTACCAATATGGCAGCTCCTAAATACGTTATGCCTGTATAGCTTGTTTTCGTCCATGCAGCTTCTGTTAGGATATTATAATAATCGTTGAAAGGCTCACTAGTCCAATATAGCGTCCCTCCAGACGTATACCCTGAAGTGCTCCCAGTGCTAGTGCAGAACGCATAAATATAATTGTCATATATGATTACTTCGCCTCCTGAATCGCCATAGAGAGCGGAGTTTTCCGCTACATAAATATTAGGCAGAATGCGGCTACTAGTAGTGATGCCAGTTAAAGTATTTTGAACAGTAATTGAGGATGGAGCAGAAGTAAACCACGAAAGAGGCAAAAACGAAAGCTGCCAATTCTTTGGTACCGCTGGCGTGCTTTCATATCCATTGTTCGTGAAGTAGTTGATTGAAATTTTGCCTATACTGAGCGTGTTTTGCCCGCTCTGAGCAACGAGAGGTACTTGGGCATAAGATGAAACAATCACTAAACTAAGGACTATACCTAAGACTAGGTAAAAGTACGCAAGCCTCATCAATAAATAGATCTAATGCAGTTTACGTTTCTTTTTGAAATTCCATTGAAGATATCCAATCCATCCTTTTGTTCTATGGCTAGACATGATTATCATGAAGATGATGGTGGTGGGTTCACTGTAATTCCTTGGCTGGCGCTCGCTCTCAATGCCCATCCTGAACCTAAAATGCCGTTATTCCAATATTCATATATTTGTACTTGAAGCGTATAGCTGCCTGGCGCCACGTTTTGGATTGTGAACTGAGTTTGCCAATTTGAGCTTAAACCAAACTGATAAGATCCTTGAGCTACTGTTTGCCCGTTTTGCACTAGCTGCCATGTAAGTTTTGCCTGTGCTGTATCAGCCGTTGAAAGCACAGCGCCGTATGAACTAGTTATGTATGAGTACAAAACATAATGCCAATCAGTGACCGAATATGTTATGGATGATATTGAAACGGTATCAGTGAGAAATGGGATGTCATAATTTTGCCATGTACCCTGCACTGTGACTACTACATCAGCCACAGGATTGCCTACGCCATTCACTGATGGTATGCCACCAGTTGTGGCTATAAGTACCATAAGACCGATTATAAAGGCTGCACCTAAGCCTACCCACCATTTTGTAGAACTTTCCTCCATATAATATAGATCTATACTATGATGATCGATCGATTAGTAACCTATTTGCCTTTTAACAGGATACATGAGGTCTTAGAATATTTTGAGCCCTCGATCCAAAACGTGCAGCCAAAAGAAGCAATAATCTATGTGGATAATGTTTTTCATCCGAAACAGCTTGAAATATTAAACAAAATAATCCCTGAAAACATCAAAATAAGGTATGGTAATTGGAGAAGCAGGGATATGACATGGATCCAGATGTTTGAGGACATGCAGGGCTCAGATGCTTTGTTCATGGACAGCGATAACGTAATAGATCCGTGGTTTCTTCAGATCCATGAGCAACTTAAAGAAATGGGGATTTATTCAGTGCTTGACTTTGAGGAATGGCAAAGAGGCGCAAAGGTGTTTCTTGCCAAAAGCAGAAAGATCAAAACAATAGAAATTACAGTTGAAAGTATAGTAGCAGAACAATATTATTACCAACACCAATTTCACATAGAAGAAAGCACGATCCCAATAGAGGTCTATTCATTTCCGATCTATGATCCCACAGTGCACAGAGGTGGCAATGTGTTTTTCATAGGTCCTAAGCAGCTAATATATTTCAAAAAGATGCCAGACTATGAAATAGTTGAGAAGCTCAAAAAAGCTGTTGAAGCAATACCTCCTGAATTTAGAAACCTTGTTTCCGATGAAACATTGTTGGGCATAGCCGCTTATCTCATGGGTTATCGCGAAATTCCGTGGGTTGTAGGATCACATCATCATCAGCACGGTTCTGGTTTTGTACAATCAAAGCCCGCAAAGGCTATCGGAGCTTCAGGGCATCTTTATTTTGCAAAGGCTTTAAGCAAAGAATTCAAAATGAAAGAGTTCAGCGTTTATAAGCAAAAATATATGCTTTCAACGCTAAAGAACGCTTTGAACCTTCTACATTAAAGCTGCTTCTAATCCCAATTTAGCTAATTTTGTTGCTATTTTTGTGAATTCCTCCAGTTGTTGCTGAGCATCAGTTTTGCTGACTTTCTTAGGATCGTATTGATACTTTTTTCCGTTTACCTCTATTACGTGCTTTGCATTAGGGCTAGCAGGTGCGATCCCTTCTTCCTTCAATGCGTCAAGCATGCCCCTTGCTATTGCTATTACTTTTTCAGCATTGCTCTGATCGATCTTTTGTATTGTCCTAGTTCTGCCTAGTTCATCTTTGTAGAACATGACTTTGTATTTGCCTTTGATCGCTTTTTCTATTTTCTTTCTGGCTGTCAATCCATCTCGCCTATTCCTAAAAATTTTGTTGAGATGTAATAAGTGATGTACGTAATGCCTCCACCGATTAGAAACGCGAAAAGAACTACTATGACAAGCGGGAGCCCTAGAAATATTGTAGTAATTACGTCTCCAACGGGATTGCTAACTAGATCAAAGCTTGCAACCAGCGCCATAAGCGCTCCACCAAAGAACACAGCATAACCCATTCTGAGCTTAAAGTAAGGTCCTGCTATTCCTATCACAACAGGTATAAACCAAACTAGCCAACCTAGGCTCATATAATATAGATCTGGCAAACGGTAAAAGATCGATCAGTGATAAAGCGCTGATTTTTGGTTTGCCACTTCTTGATTTGACAATTTTGTTATTTTAACAACGTTTGCGCTGTAAACCATGTATATTGGCAGTCCCGAATTTGGATCATTCCCTTTATAGAGTACCGCTGTTACCTCTGGCTTCATCTTTAGCTCCACGCCATTTTTTAGCTTAATCGTAATCCAGCACGAATCAGCTTCAAAATCTATTAGTTCTGACATATTATATAGATCTAGCACGCGCTCAAAGTTTGCCAAGAAGTCTACCGCTTTGAAAGCGCTAACCATCGAGAATTTCCTTTAGCGGATCCTTTGCTTTTTTTGTTAGTTTAGTAGTCTTTCTACTTTTGCTTGTTCAGCCCACTGAATAATTTGTCCAGCCGCTTTCATCGCTCTGTCTACGTTTTCCTCTCCGAGTATATTATTTCCAAGCCAGTTCTTTATGTATGACAATGCAATATCTGAATTGTCAACGCCATAATGCGCTGCAACAAGATATGCAGCCAATTCAGCCTCTGCTTCTGCTTGCCACCTTGGCATCTTACCATAATTATGTTTTAATATTGCGTGCGCTGCTTCATGTGCTAGTGTATCAATAGGCTCTCTGCTTTCGTTTGGTACTTTCATAACTTCAATCACTCTTCCATCATCTTCAGTATGTTTAGTGTATCCCCTCGCATCATCGATTGGTACCTCTTTTACTGGGAAATGCTGAGATATTCCAGCCTTAAGGATCTCATATATTTGCGAGTTCCGAAGGTGTTCTTCAGGTGGTACTTTACCCTCTACTGACTTTGCATCATATACATACGCAGTACCAAAAACTCTTGCCGAGTATTTTTTGTTCTTTTTTTCAAGCAGCTCTTTGATTTTTGAAAGTATGAACTCTTCGCTTTGACCCTCCTCTCTCATTTTTTCTATTTTGGCTGCTATTTCAGCATCGCTGGGTCTTTTTGGGATCCCATAGGGTACAAGGATCGGTATTGGTTTTGCATCAGGCTTAAGTTTGTAGCCGAGTCTTTCCCAGTCTGCCTTTGACATTACACGCGTTGCATGAGGATCATAAAATCTGATTAGTATCGCGTTGAATGGGCTATAATAGCCTAGCAACCCTGCATAATTTTTCAAATCGTGCATAAGAGCCTCTGACTCGTCCATAAAGGCTATTCTCTTTAGAGCTTCTCTAGCTACCGTCTCTAGCTCCTTGGGATTTACGCGGGGTTCTCTAATTCTTTTAATTTCTTCTTCCGATAGTTTGCGATCTTCGATTGGAATATGCTTTACACTTCCGTCTTCATCCTTCTTTGATATCCACTTTATGCTCATACTAGATAGATCAGATAAAAAATTTAGTTTTGCTTATTCCTAAGTCTGTATGTTGTTTTCTGCTTTTTCCATTTTTTCTAGATCTTCAGCAGAAAAGAACTTTCCATCTTTTGTAATAAAGACCCTGCCCGCTTTCACTTCAGGTAAAAATTCTCGAATGAACGATTTAATGAACATTTCTGTATCTTTATCCTCAGCATTTGCGTGAAAATATTTTTTAGCCCATACTTCAAGAACCAACCTTAGCTCTTCTTCCGTCTTTACCGAGTTTTGCCTTATCCATTTTGCGTATTCTCGTGAATCCACATTCATTATTATATAGATCAAACAAAAAATAATGCAGACTTTGGCTTAGTCTTTGAAATATAGGTACGCTGCGATAATGATTAAACCAGCCCCAACTGTGCTTAAGAAATTCCCTATGTCCATGAGCACAGTGGCTTCAATTATGCTCCTTGCATCGCCATATTCAATCAGCGCCAATAACCCCAAAAAGAACAATACTATTCCAAAAATGAAAGGCGCCAATGATCTGTGCATCATTCCGTTACCTCATCTATAAAGTCTTTCATTATGCGTATTTCCTCATAAATTTCGTGTGGGATTGCAGCTATCGCGCGCGGGATTGCGGCTATTGCGTATGAGATAGCAAATATTATTAGAACAGCAAAAGCGAATACCTTTTTTATACTTTCTATGCCGTTCATCACTATATAGATCTAAATACCAATAGATTTTAGGAGGGTTTTTGGTCAATTGAGGAATTGGAAAAACTAAAAGCTTTGGTAACCGATGTGCCCGAGGTACCCGTTTTAAAACAGATTGACATAAAAAATCAAGATAATCAAATAATCAATGAAACAAATAGTGCTGAACCCAAAAATACCCCTAAAAATGAAGGTCTAAACCCTAAAAAATCGGTTACCTCGGGTATATCAGTTACCAAAAAACTAATCGCGTTCCCCATAGCTATCGTGTCTGTGCATGCCCCTCCAATGGCTCCATTCTAACAGCTTTATGATGCCGTGCTGGAGCAAAAGCAGCACAAAAAATATGATTCCTACAAACACAAGCAACCCATATTGCAGTATGCTAGCTGCTAATCCCACAAGCTGATTAGCCACAAATTGCGGTATAACAGGTGGGATAATTAGTTCAATGAAACCCAGCGGGCTGGCATAAGCTGCCATTGCACCAAGCAAACTGGAGAAGATCATGTAGACTCTAGCCCAAAAACTGCCTAAAATAAAGAAAACTAGCGCAGGTAAGGCTACATAAAAGACTAACAGAAAGTAAGGTATCTGTGAAAGGTCAATGGGTATTACTGTCATCCACTATTCCCAGCAATTTGACCAAAACGGAAACACGGTCAGCTACGGGCATTAAATTAAGGCTTTTAGCCTTTGAGCTCAACTCTTTATACTCTTCAGGCGTAATTCTGTTTTCTTTCATGGCTTTCCCCAATGCGTTGAGAATGTCAGCTATCTCTTCATCAGAGACAATTGTTTCAGCCTCTAACTCTTCATAATCTTTTGTTGGCAGCGAGTTTATAGCTGAAATAATATCTTGATCTTTGTCAGTGTAATGTCTAAGTCTGCCTTTTTCATCTCTGTAAAATATGTCCTTCATCTTTGGTGCATCCTCATTAGCTTTAATTTAGCCATTTGTACATAACTTTCAGCTAGGTTCTTCTCTTTCAGCGCTTCAGTCCTAGGGATAATCAGGTTCTCCATTTCAACCAGCCTACTCATAGCGGTTTTGTATGAGATTTTGCCGCTTTTGTAATCCTGCAATATCCCATTACAAATCCGTTTCACTTGCGAAACATCGTGAAGGTGCTCATCATCTCTCAAATATATGTGTTTTCCCATATTATATAGATCATTGCGGTGCAACCGTTGCTATCATGTAGTATTGTGATAGCGTTATGAGGGAATCGCCAGTGACCTTTTGAACTAACGTTATTGAGGCTCCATGATCAAATGCCGAAACTATCCAGTGGTGCCTAAGCAAATGAGGATGGAGCCGTATTGGTATCCCAGCCTTTTTGCCAGCCTTCAATAGCCCTTCTTGTACAACAGTCTTTCTTATGTTGATGATCCTTTTGCTGTTATATTTCTCTTTGATCTCCTTCATCAGCATGTTTATTTCCCGTCTTTCGTTATCGCTCAACATTCCTATGCTTATTATGTCATCAACGCTGATCTCTCTTTCGCCTTTTACGCCTTTAGCGCCATAGTCCCCAGGTCTATGCCTGATTATGATCACTGATTTCCCATTTCTTCTCTGCAAGTCTTCCCACCTTAAGCCCAGAGCTTCAGAAAGCCTTAGCCCGAACTTCCACATGAGATAAACAGCTAATTTAACACGCGGGCTTTGTATTTCGTTTAGCACTTTTGCTATCATTTCATCCGTCAGCTGATCATGAATAACCTTGCTCTTTGCCTCTCCTCTGGGGATTGTTACGTATTTGAGTTCAAGCTTTGGCATTTTGTATCTGCCTTTTTCCCAATTAGCGAAAGCAAGAATCTTCTTAGCGTAGGCAATCAGCGTTGTTTCCTTAGCCTTTATGCCGTTCAAAGCTTCGCTGACATCCATTTCTGTTAGATCTTTAATCAAGAGGTTCTTTTTTTCCAAATAAGGAAATAAGTAATTCAAGATCGCGGTTGAATCAAGCATTATAGTGCTGCCATTCCGCATCGTTGTTGCAAGATAAGTGTTCAATGTTTCAATGTTTTGTTTCATTGTTTCATTTTGGCTAAAGTTAGCTAACTTTGCTTTAACTTTCTGCAATGCCATTTCTTTGCTGATCGGCTCCATCCTCATTTAATAGATCATATGCCCACCCATCCCTTCTTAACCCGAAACAGAGATCTTTGACAGAAAAACCTCAAACCGTTTCATTGAAAGCCCATTTCTTTGCATTTCTATACGAAAAGCAAGGTTTTTTTAAAAGACCCCCAGAGGCTCCCATATTGAGCCTTCTAGGATGCATGAAACGATCTATGTTATGTGGTAATTTGGACATTAAAGCTCAAGGTTGACACGAGCTATTATGCTCAGAGATCCATTTATGAAAACTTAACAACTGGATCCTATCCTGAACCCTGCTCAATCTTTGACTTAGAACAGCAGGCGTATTTGGTCAGAAATTTCTTTGAGATAGAGCTTAGGAATAGGCGTCTGATCATTCCAAACATCATGAAGGTGTTTGTACTCAGAAGGGACATCAGAACAAACAAAGAGTTTGTAATGCTTTACCCTGAAATAGGGATTAAGCCGTTGAACGATGTTCCGACAGGAGAGGGCATAATCGAATACATAGTTTCGCCACGTAACCCAACGCCTTGCTCAAAGCAGGTCATGGAAGGCTGGAAACTTAGGAAATGGCTAAAGACTAAGGATCCTGCGTTGCTTGGGATCCCGGATCCTATAAACTATGAGGATTTGTTCAACATCAAAGAGGCTAACTGGGCGCATTTCCATGGCATTTGAGGCAAAAGAGGGTAGATGTCTAAGTCAAAAAATGCCTTAGAAAAAAGGGTAGAATATAATGGATATAGATGATGTTTACTGAAACGTACGAAAACTTCGCCTCTAGAAGAGGCGGGGTAAAATTTAAATATCAAAACCTTATAAAGCATATTAAGGCGATGGTTCCTTCAAGGCGGGGAGGATGTCAGACTTCCTCAAACCATTCTCTCTTTTTCTTTAGCTCTTTTTCATTCAATATCATAGTGCACCATCTTTCTTAGCGCGTTCGGAATATTGCGCTCAACATACCTTTTAGCATCAGCCATATCTTTTGCTTTATACAGAACATACTTTCCCAACATAACTTTGACTTTTGCAGTCTTTCTCATATTATATAGATCGAATAAAAAGCGTTTTTATCATGAAACAAAAATACGCAATTAGATAAATTCCCCTTCATAATTATTGTCATGCCTATCCGTTTCTACATCAGGGCTAGGCGCTGGCTCTGGCGTTGGCGTTTTGCGTTTCTTAGTCCTTTCCCTTTCTGGCAAGAACGGTTCATAGATAGGTAGCGGTCTGGTTGGTGTACCTATGTCATTGAACAAAGTTGGTACGGAATTCCAACTTTCAAGCGCTAGCTTTGCCTCATTGAATTGATCCCATGAAGACATGTTGGGCATTTCGGCAGCTACTGGCGCAATTGCTGATCTTATTACCTCTATTTTTGCTTGCAGCATATTTACCCAAATAAACCAATGATAAGGATCAGATCTTATCTCGCTTTGCTGAAGCAAATTTTCAACGCTTTCTCTGTCTTTAGAACTTTTCGGGATCCTCTCAAGTATGATCTCTATGTCCTTTTCTTCGCCAACATCAGCTGCAAAGATATGAGATATCTGAGTTCTAATACCAGCTGAAAGCATTTTGGGTCTTTGAGTAGCTACAAAAAGAGAAATGCTTAGTCCTCTTGCGGTCATCATGAGGTTTACGGAGCTTTCAGTTGCCATCCCAAGTGCTCTAGCAAAAGTGTATGAAGGCATGTTTCCTGCACCTGCATAAGCCTCATCGATGCCAACAAAGATAGGGATTTGTTTGTTTTGCATCCTCCAAACTCTGAAAGATTCAATGATAGTTCTGAAGATCCTGGCTGTGGATCTCATATCTCCTGTATAGCGGATTGCAAAGATCTTCTTTGGGGCAACGATCCTTTCCCATGGCAAATGAAACGCGTCAAGGCTTTGAACGTAGAGAACGCGATCAACCGCTGTCGGCTTCACTGGGATCATATCCAAGTCTGACTTTTTTTCAACAACCATAAGGCTGATAACGTTTTCAGCACCAAGACCTATGGGGCTTAACCCTTCAGATCTCAATGTAGTATACGCAGGATGGTTTTGGTTTAACGGCAAAGCAAAAAGCTGAGGTGTCATAGCATCACGCATATCTATCTCAAGTCGTAAAGCAAAGTTTCCGTTCACAAGGGCATAATAAGTTAGAGAATTCAATAAAGTTGTCTTTCCTGAACCCGTGCTGCTGTATATGCCTCCTGAATGCGGCTTACCTTCAGTGGCAACCGCTGGAAAGTTTGGTTTGTAAAGCGAAATTGTGCCGCTGCTCTGTGGAGCGCCAGAATACCATGCATTTCTATCGACTATGAAAAATGGGGAATACGTGATCATTTTTGGATAGAAATAACGTATGTATTTTTCAGTAGAAACTTCTTCAAGCGATCTTATGGCTTCAGCAAGCGAAGCTCTGGCTGAATCAAAAGTTTGGTTGAAGATCACTGAATAGTATAGCGATTTGCTTTGAAACTCAGGTCTTCTGTATATAGGTCCTGTTTCTGAAAGCTCTTTATAAGCCATTTCCAAAAGCGCATATTTTAGCGTTTCAAATGCACTCTTTTTCTCTTTTCCTGTCAAGCATGCAATTAGAGAAATCATCATAGCCATGAACAGATCAGGGGATGTGTTTTCTGGTGGGGTTGTTACAGCTGAAAGGCTCACGATGATAGGCTGGAGAACCTGTCCTGTCATGAGCTGCGTTATGTTCACGCCATAAACATCTTCAACCTTTCTGGCTGCATTATACAAAAATTCAAAGAAATCTAGGTATGTATCGAGCATTTCGCGGTAATAAGTCAGCACTGCATTTGTCTTTGTCATCGGAGGGTTGATCCGTATGCCTTTAAGTGATGAAAATTTTATGCCTAACGGCAAATGAGAGTAAAGGACTGACTTTAAGATTTGAAACCTTTGATAGCTTAGGTAAGGGTTTGGCAGCCCTAATTGACCTGCTAAGATATCAGCAAGTTTGAAGGCATCATCAAGCCTACCGTTTAGTACGTAAGAAACGATCCTCTCATATCCGTAGATGGCTTCAACCCTGATGCTCATTTGTTTGTGCCAGTCGCTAGCGCTGTACTTTCACTCTGTATCCATGAGCGCGTGAGTTCTTCTCTCAGCGTCCTGAGGTCTTTTTCCTCAATCTCATAGCTTGCTTGGATGTAGTTTATTGCCTCGCCAATGAAATGCGAAACAAATAGCCTCCAGTGCAGTAAGATTTCATCTCTCCTATGCCCTATGTCTTGAAACTGGAGTAAAGCCGAATGATGTTCAAACTGCTGCCTTATGCGCTTTAGTACTTCCTGAAGGTCAGTTGTACGGTATGGCTCGGTTGTCTGCTGCAAAGCTGTTTTCGGTCTAAATATTGATCTGAGCTTATCCCATATGGATTGATGCTGCTGTGGTTGCTGCTGTTGCTGAGCCTGAGTTTGAGCCTGTAATGCTTGTATGCGTTTTTCCATTTCCATTTGTTGCTTCACGTATATTTCCATTTTCTCCTGAAGCTCGGTCAGCAATTCATTGAATCTTTGAGGATCTTTGAATATGTCATTTTGATTTAGAAAGTATAGTGCTTCGTTTGCCACTTTCACGGCTGCATCCCTGTTTTTCTTAAGCATGTCTAAGTCTGCTTTGATATACGCTAGAAAGTCTGTTGTTTCATCTGCCCATTCGTCTTTGCTCATTTTTGCCCTCACCTACCAAGTCCGCAATCAACAAAAAGGAAACAAGTAGATACAACAACATGATTAGTTGCGTCAATGAAAGCTGTTCTAAACTAATGAATCGAGCTATAATGCATAACGCAACCCCTACCAATCCTACCGTAAACCAGAACGCGAGCTTTGACAAAAAACCCCATTTGTCCATGCCTCATCATCTCGGTTTTTGGACAAAAATAATGAATAATAGACCGAATGTCATTGCCCCTAACAGCGCTGCCTCAAGCGTTGAAATATTGTGAAGATATTGAGGGAGCAAGGTTCCAAACATGAGCATGCCCAAGATCGTTGTAACCAGCATGATCGCATAGTCTGGCATCTTTGGCTGGTTTTGTGGCAGCTTCTTCTCTTCTTCAGTTATTTCATATAGGTTCCTCGCTGATGCTGCATTCCGCGCTATATCCCTTTCAATCGTTAGCTCTGCTATCTTTTTGTCCTTTTCCTCATTAGCTCTTTTGTATGCTTTGAGTTGCTTTTCGATGGCTTTCTTGTTTGTTATCATTACACTCGCTGTATGTATCGCAGCCCCAAGCATCCCAATTGCTTCTTTGATTTCTTCAGGTAATTGCGTTTCAACTTTCATAGTTTCAGAAGGTGCTAAAATTGGCGTAACAACCCTGACCCTGACTTTGCCGTATCCTGTCATCTTTACCATTTTTGTGAGGTTTGTCTGCAAGACAAAAACCGCACGCCTCCTCAAATATCCATAGGGGAAGCTGAACGTAGTTATGTAAGAGCTGAATGCATATTCATCTATTGGTGCATCAGCTACCCATACCCATACATATCTTTGAAAGTCTCTGCGTGTCCCATATACCCAGATATGTTTCCTTAGCTCTGATGCGTCTATTTTCTTTACAATTTCTATGTTCTTTTGTATTGTTTCTTTCTTTGTTTTGTCTGGCTCTTTTTGGTATTCATGCTCTAGCTGCTCAAGGACTAATTCCTTTATGCCTATGAGGTTGCGGTCATTGATTAAGTCTGAAATATCAACCATGAGACCTTCAAAGCGCCTGAACATGTTGCCCTGAAATCCATAGAAAATTAACGTATCAACGATCTTTCCTGGGAAGCCTGGCTTAATGTTGGAATACGTCCAAGCGATGAATATCAATAATCCTAATAACCCAATGCCCGTTGGTATAACATAGTTATGAAGCAGATAAGTTAGTTTTCCTGAAAAATATATGTACGCTGCTATAATTAACGCAGCATAAAGGAATATTGGCATAATTTTTTGAGATCCTATATCCATTATTTCCTCACCACAAACAATCCAATAAGCAAAAGTATGATGCCACCAATTACGCCATCATTCTTTATCTGAGTGCTTGTTAATGATGTATGAAGCAAAGAATTGATGAAAGCTGATGTGTTGAAAGCGTAAAATGCTAAAAGAGTAATTGCCCCAACGGCTATCAGGACAATGCCAGCAGGTCTATAAGTTCTTTTTGCTTTTGGCGCTGTCTTCTCTATTTCTAATTGTTCTTTTTGTTCTTTTGGCTTTGGTATTTCACTTTCATCTAAAGAAATAACTTCCTCATGCCTGTGGCTAAAGGAATAGTATACAGCTGCTATTAAGATCAAGAATATAGTTGCTATAAGTGCTAAGGTTGTCCAGCCATTTGCCTCCCATGATGCGAAAGCTTGGTTTAGGTTAGCTATTTGAACTGCTACGTAATTGTTTAGCCCCTGCACTGTATCCTGAAGCGTAGAAACTGAGCCAGTTAAAGATTGAATTTGCCCTGTATTCTTATTAATTGGTGGTACAACTGTTGCTGTAATGTTTTGCTCAACCATAGTGCTAAAGTTTTGAAGCAATTCTTTGTCAGTCTGGGCTAAGGCTGCTGCTATTTCTTGTGCTGTCGGATAATGAGGTCCAACTATGCTTATTATACGCAATAATATTGAAACGTTACTAGCGAAAACAAAAAATGGAATTGTAAGCCTTTCTTGCATGTATTGTGAATATTCGGAAACTATAATTTCACGCCATTGAGGCGCCCCTGGATAATCGAAAGTTATGTTTAGCAGATAAGAATTCGTTTCATTCGTTTGAAACGTAACAAGCCCATTTTGTACAGTAGCAATGTAAGGCTCATCATAAGCCTGCGAAACAATGATCTTTTCAACCATGTTTGGGGGTGGATTGATAGCCTGAATCTCTAAGCCTCCTGGGGTTGTTAACGTGATTGAGCTGCCCAATGAAACCGTGCCTAATGGAGGGGCAGGTACAGGTATAACAATTTGATAAAAGCCCGCATAGGGAGCTGTGATTGAATTGCTGTACCCATCTAGGCTTGCAGTGATTGTGGAGCTGACGTTTTGAAGATATGCAACCAGCATGCCGCTTGAGTTTGTCGTAGCTGTTAGCACTGTCGCCCCGTTCTGTACAATCGTTACGGTTGCATTTGGTGCAATAACGCCATTCGGATACACTGTTTGAATGATCCATTCAGCCGTTGTTGATGTAGCATTTGTGGCAGCGAAAGCTGGGGTTGTAATCAGAAAAGGCGATAATGCAATAAAAATTAAAAGAAATTTTTTTACATCCATGCTTTCAACGCCTCCATTCTGTATTCCTCGGTAGTTGGGATCCCAGAGTTATTGACTTCAGCCATGATGTACATATGCTTAAATATTGTTCCAACATTCGCGATTTGAAAGCCTAAGGATTGCGCAATCTTGAGTATAAGCTTTCTTGTTATGCTTTCAATCGTTCTCCTAGAAACTGAGTGAGTATCTAGAGCCCATTGCCTTATGTAAGCTTTTAATTGCAATGGATCTATGGTTTTTGTAGTGCTTTTGGCTACGTGTTTGTCAAAATACTCATAAATTATTTGATCCGCGGTTGGTGGCTTTGGCTCTTCATTAAAAAATTCAATGGTCACAATAACGCGTTTTTTGAGCAAAGAACGCCTTTCGGCTTTTGTTAGCAGTTTTATCGGTCTAGCGTTGTTTAGCACTACTGCTTTCCCATCGAGCGTGATGTTCTTATAGCGTGCAGCTGGCAGCGAGATTTCTAACGTACCCTTAGAATCCACGTACCTGACTGCTCCCTCTATTCTGATTTTCACAATATATAGAACGCACTCGGTAAAAAAATGAAATAAAAAATTAAGCTAATTCGGTATTTTCGCTTTTTTGAAGGGTCGCTGGCTTCTCAATGAGAAAGTGAGATGCAGTATCCCACCACATCCAAAATGTATCTTCATCTGTGATTAAGTCTGCAATTTCTATCGTTTTGTTGTGTTTGAAAGCCGCAACTGCTAGGCAAGCTAAAGCAAGCATTTGAGCCTGTGAGCGTGGGACTTTGTATTGTGCATAAAGCCTGCGTATAAAATAGGCAGCTGTATCCATCATGACCCTGTTATTTATGCCTAGAACCCCAGCGTAATGGACCATGTAGTTTAAAATTTTCTTTAACAGTGGTGGATCAGTAGTTCTCCATGAGAATTCATTATTTGGTGCGCCATTGTAATTTCTTTCACTTGTAGTTGGGATGTACATTGCAATTTCAAGCAGATCTTCTACTGCAGGCATAATTTGTTTGAGTTTTTCCTTTTTTGGTTTCTTTTTCCCTGAAGCCCAATAATAAACTGTCACTGGAGAAACACCGAAGATTTTTCCTAGCGTTGCGTATGACATCGCTTTTTTGTCATGTATTTCCTTTATTAACTTACCAATATCCATATTACCTCACTATATAGATCATTAACCGAGAAGTTATCAAGCCATTAACCCTTCATTAACTTCTTTCGTATGCGTTCTTCAGCTTGGCTGATCTTCCTTAGATAAGCCCGTTCATCATTTGAAAGCATGCGCAAAAATACTTGCTCGCTCTCTGGCAATTGTTCTTGAGTATCAACATTGTTTTTTAGCTCTGGCTTTACCGTTTTTTTGACCGCTTTATTTGTTCTGGGCTCTGGCTTGTTACGCTTTGTGGGTATAATGGTATAATTAAGGCTATCTTCTTGCGCCATTATACCCACCCAAGCTCATGAGCGCCAACATGCTCTTTAGCATCATTCAAAGATAAAAACCTGCAGCCACAAGGCTCGTGCTTTATTTTCCCTGTTTCATCTTTTCTGGCAACTAATTGATGACATACATATTCCATCCAAGCTCTACCATCTTTTTCATGCAGCTCAACAACAAAGTTTCTTAATTTTTGTTCATCTGGATCCGGACTTTTATAAGCTGGGTATGATGCTATCATGCCCCTTGCCCTCCACAACTGTGAGCATTAGCGCTCTCTAAGTCAGCAAAGATCTTTTGGCAATTCCCGCACTTGTAGAACTTTTTGCCATCTTTTGTCACTATGATAATAAAGTTATTGAGCTGTTTTTCCTCTGGGTATGGGGATGCTTCTGATATGTACATGTCTGCTATATCATGTGCTTGATAAGTTTGATTGGGATCATTAGTTTTGTCTGTGCCCGATGTTACCGTTGTGCCCGTTTTTTGAGGGTTTAGACCCTCATTTTTAGGGGTATTTTGGGGTTCAGCACTATTTGTTTCATTGATAATTAGGTTTGTTTGATTTTTTGTATCAATCTGCTTAAAATCGGGCACATTGGGCACAACGGGCACAAAAGTTTTTAGTTTTTCCAATTCCTCAATTGACCATGAATATCCTTTATAGGTTTCTGAGCCCTCTCTCCAGTGTTCTTTATGTCCAAAAAGTTGTTCTCTTATTAATTTACCAAGAAATTGAGAAGTTAGTATTTTTCCATCAGGGGCTTGAAGCTTAGATATATCCCCATTTTTATCAAATATAGGTGTACAATCTTCTGAAAGTTTTTGCCATATTTCATCAAAAGATATCCTTACTCTTTTTACATTATCAATGCCTATAATTTGTTTCTTTAACTCAGCTAAACCAAGTATAGCCTTAGCTATTAGACTTACAGCACTATTTTGCTCTTCCTCTGCTTTTTCTTTTATGGTTTCAAGAATATAGTCATACATCTCTTTTTGTAATTCCGGACTTATCATGCCAGCTAATGTAATTATTCCACCGTAGTGTTCCCACTCTCTATCTTCTGTTATTTTCTCATCCTCTGGCGGTACATTGAAAGAAGAAAAGTTAGCAAGCTTCCAAAGCAATAGTTTATTCCTTATATCATTTATTTTTTCTATAACACTGGAATTCCTATAAAGGTCAGAGCGTGGCTTATGAGGCTTACCATGTTCAGTCTTAATAATATGGTATCGATCCATATCTGCTTCATCCCCATGAAGCCGATTTGATGCAACTATCTTGGATCCATAAATATGGTAATTTCTGACAACTATTCTATCGCCTTCTTTGTCAGCTCTTGATACGACGGTTCCCGGAATGTCGCCTTCGCGAGATATTTCTTTCATAAGTTCAGATGCTCTTTCAAATTCTTTTATTATGACTAAAGGTGCGTACTCTACTTCATAACCTAGTGTTCTGTATATAGCTGCTTCTGAAGGGCCAACACTAGCGATAGGTCTATATCCCAATGCTTCAGCTATTAGCTGTACGGTCGTCTTTCCTGACCTTTTGGCGCCAATGAGCCAAATAAAAGCAGTCCCTAATGATTTTGAAACTACATAACTATGAATGATGTATAGCGATAAGAACTTATGAACCCTAGGATCCGAATGGTAATAATAGTCTTTGAATATTTCATACACTTCATTATAAATATCTGATAGTTTTGGCGGTTCTAAGTTTTCTGGTAGCGCTGCAAAAACGTAAGGATCCATGTATTGTACGGGCATAATCCTTTTGCTTTCAGTATCTATCCATTCCGTGATTTTGAAACCGTTATCATAATACAAAAATACGTCTTTCTCATTAATCCTTACTGCTTCAAAGACTTGGTTTGTTATAGGATCATACCAAAAAGGTACATAGATCTTTTCCTTGACCACATCAAATCTTGAAAGTTCAGGCATTATTTCCGCAACAGCCTTAAGAATATTTGCTCTATCATACTTTGATATTTGTAAAGTCTTCAATGTTTTGTCTATTGCGTTGAGCCAATCGCTGAATGACCTTTCAGGAGAAACTAAGAAAGTATAATATTCCCCGTGGATCTGAAGTCTGAACAATAGCCCGTCAGATTTTACCTCTACTGTACCATATCCTTTAATTTCAAATGTTTTTTCCATTCTAAACACCTCTACCTTCCACGTTAGTTGGTTTCTTTAATGCCCAAGCATAGTACCTTGAAAGCGTGATAAGACTATCCCCTGTAATTCTTTGAATATCTATTAATGAAGCGCCATGTTCTAGCGCTGAAACTATGAAGTGGTGCCTAAGAAGATGAGGATGAAGCCTAAACGGTATTCCAGCTTTCTTTCCAGCTTTAACTATTGCTGCTCCAACGTATGATTTGTACAAGCCGATAATTCTTTGGGTTTTGTATTTCTTTCGTATCATGTCAAATAATGACCGTATTTCAATTTCTTCATCGCTATCAAGCATTTTTAGGTTTTCGATGTCCTTAAATGAGATTATTCTTTCGCTTTTAACGCCTTTCGCGCCATAGTCGCCTTCTCTATACTTTATGATAATGAAATAGTCATCATAAGTTCTTTGTATGTCATTCCACCTTAAGCCAAGGACTTCTGAAAGCCTCATTCCGAATTTCCACATTAGCATTGTGGCTAATTTTACTCTTAGGCTGTTCATTTGATCAATGGCTTTCCTTATCATTTCATCCGTCAATTGGTCATGAATTATGTGGCTCTTTGCTTCCGCTCTGGGAATAGCTACATATCTTAGTTTCAGCAATGGTAGCATGTATCTTCCTCTTTCCCAATTTATGAAAGCTAACATCTTCTGCGCATACATTGTGAGCGTAGTTTCCTTAAGTTTCAAGCCCTTCAGTGCTTCACTGACATCTAGCACGGTCAGGTCTTTGATCAAGAGGTTCTTTCCTTTCAGGTATGGGAATAGGTAGTTCGTCATTACCCAAATATCAAGCATTGTAGTGTTGCCGTTTCTTTTGGTTGAAGTCAGATAGGTAATGAAGGTTTCAATGTTCTTTTTTAGGGTTTCATCTTGGACATTAGCTAACCTTTCCTTGAGCTTTTCTAACGCTTTTTCTTTTGATATTGGTTCCATAGTATATAGATCACGCGACAAAATAGTATTGCGTTTCATATAAAATAGTAATTTTTGTTTAATGCGCGCGGGCGCCAATTTTTGCCTAAATTTGCCTAAAATGCTGGGTTTCTAAAGGAAAGCCCATACCTAAGTTCACATGAAATAAATAATAAGCCATATTTTTCCTATTAAAAACATACCCATCCCCTTATAGCGTCTTCTTTGCGCCGTTTTGACATAGAAAAAAGGGTTCTATTTATAAATAAAAAGAATGCTATTCATAAAGAATAGCATTATTTTTTAAAGAGCTGCTGAGGTTTCACATTTCATTTCATGAAGAAGCAAAGCGCATATTCCACATAGTACGCGCATTGCGCCTGATCTATATTATATGGTCATTTGGATTTTAAAGCTCAAAGTCGATACGAGCTTTTACGCGCAAAGATCCATTTATGAAAATATAACGTCAGGATCCTATCCAGAACCCTGCTCAATCTTTGATCTTGAGCAGCAGGCGTATTTGGTTAGGAATTTCTTTGAAACCGAGCTTAGGTTTAGGCATCTGATCATTCCAAACATCATGAAAGTCTTCATAATAAAAAATAGTGAAAGAAGAAACAAAGAATTCATAACGCTTTACCCTGAGATAGGGATTAAGCCATTAAACAACGTTCCAACTGGAGAGGGCATAATCGAATACATAGTTTCGCCACGTAACCCAACGCCTTGCTCAAATCAGGTCATGGAAGGCTGGAAACTTAGGAAATGGCTAAAGACTAAGGATCCTGCGTTGCTTGGGATCCCGGATCCTATAAACTATGAAGATTTGTTCAACATCAAAGAGGCTAACTGGGCGCATTTCCATGGCATTTGAGGCAAAAGAGGGTAGATGTCTAAGTCAAAAAATGCCTTCTCAACATTATGCGTAGCCTGACATGAAAGATAAAAGCGTATCTCAACCCGAAGTATAAAAAAATTTTTATACTTCGGGTTTCATAGATATTTTGCCTCCGGCAAATGATTATTAAACAATCGCGACATATAAGCGTTGTTGATGATCTTTCAGCTAAATCAAGAGCTTTAGCCGTAAGACTGTACGAAAAAGGGATACCAAGCCATAGGATAGCTGAAGCATTCAGAGAAAACGGAATTCCTATTTCGACAAAAACAGTAATCAAAGCAGTGAGGCTCGCGACAAACGGTTCAGGGGTTCGAGGCTTTGATCCTTTTCACAAAAAGCAGACATACTCATGGAAAAAGTTTCTAGGCAAATATAGGAATTGGAAGATCATAGGAAAAATAACGGTTCCTCTGCAGCGCATTATAGAGGCATTTTGGGCATGGTTTGCGTACTCGAGGCTTTACGGAACCTTCGACCTTGATGCTGTTTTAGAAGGTGAAAAGCCCCCCTGACGCTTTTTCTTTTTTAATGTTTGTTTTTAAGTTTTTTTCTTTTTTTAGCTTAACGGATGGATAAATTCTTTTTAAAAATGCATTTTTTTATTTTTAAATTAAAAAAAAATCAAATTTTTTATCAAAAATTTTTTGTCTTATTTTTCCTATGAACTACCCTATCACGGATAGGGCATTTGAGCTAAAAGAGTGTAGGTTCCCAAACCAAAAAATGCCTTAGAAAAAATTCTTAGATTGTGGGTTTCAATGTGCTAAATGACTTCAGTATGCATAGTATGCATAGTATACTCATTATGATCATTGACTTCATCCATCATTCTAAATGAAGCTATTATCATCATGATCAACGACTATATGATCATCATTATGTTCATTGGTATCATTCATCATTCTATATGAAGTTATCATCATCATGCTCAATGACTATATGATCATCATTATAATCAATGACTTCATTCATCATTCTAAATGAAGTTATCATCGTTATGATCAATGACTATATGAACATCATTATGATCATTGACTTCATCCATCATTCTATATGAAGCTATCATCATCATGCTCAATGACTACATTATGATCATTATGCTCATTGGTATCATTCATCATTCTAAATGCTGCTAGCGCATAATTTTGAAGGGTTGAAATCTTCAAGCCTATAATCCTTGAGATCGATCTTATCTTCCAAAGATCGGCATCATAAGAGGATAGAATTTCAAATGTTTGTTCAGGTATCCTAACGGTTGAGGCGATTGTTCTGAATATTTCATTATGTCTTATGATGTTAATAATGAAATATTGCCTAAGCATATATGGTTTTAAGCGAATTGGTAAAAACGCTCTTTCAGAAGCACGCGCTATTTCATCTTTGACTGTTTTAAAATCTAAGTTGATTATTCTCAATGGATCAAAATAAAACTTTTCTCTCATTAGGTTTAGCATGATGTTTGTATTTACTACATCTGCTTTGCTCAAGATTCCTAAGTCTATCATTTCACTAACAGAGATCACTCTTTCAAAGCCTTTTTTGGCGCCATAACCATTCTCTCTATGTTTCAATGAAATTATGATATCCCCATTCCTTTCAATTCTCAAGTCTTCCCATCTTAAGCCCAGTGTTTCTGAAAGAGTGAAGCCGTATTTCCACATGAAAAAAACAGCTGCTTGAACCCTCGCATCGAATATTTCATTAAATAAGTCTATGAGATCTTTATCAGTTATGGGATAGACGCGTATTTGCTTCATTTCATCTCATCTGTAATATAGAACATTTATGAGCCTTTGCGCTCTCTAAGTCAGCAAAAAGTTTCTGACATTGCCCGCATTTGTAGAACTTTTTGCCATCTTTTGTTATTATGATAATAAAGTTACTTAATGCCCTTTCTTCTGGGTAGGGGGATCCTTCTGATATGTACATGTCTGCTATTGGATCATCGATCTTGTCGGTAACCGGTGTAACAGCGGTAACAGGTTTTTGAGGACTTAGACCGTCATTTTTAGGGATATTTTGGGGTTCAGCACTATTTGTTTCATTGATAATTAGGTTTGTTTGATTTTTTGCATCAATCTTGCTAAAACCTGTTACCTCTGTTACACTTGTTACCAAAGTTTTTAGTTTTTCTAATTCCTCAATTGACCAAGAATACCCTCTATAAACTACTTGATTCTCTTTCCAGAGTTCTTTATGCCCAAAAAGTTGCTCCTTGATTAACTTTCCTAAAGATGTATATGTTAATACTTTTCCATCGGGGGCTTGGAGCTTTACTATATCCCCCGTACGCGGATCAGTAATAGGCGTACAATCTTCAGCCAACTTTTGCCAAATGTCAGCAAAGGGGATCCTTACTCTCTTAACATTGTCAATGCCTATGAGCTCTTTTTGTTTTTCTGCTAAACCAAGTATAGCTTTAGCAGTCAAAGCAACTACGCTATTTTGCTCATCCTCTGCTTTTTCTTTTATAATTTCTAAAATATAGTCATACATCTCTTGCTTTAGCTCTGGGCTTATCATGCCAGCGAGAGTTATTATCCCCCCGTAATGCTCCCAATCTCTGCCTTCGGTTATTTTCTCATCCTCTGGTGGTACATTGAAAGAAGAAAAGTTAGCAAGCTTCCAAAGCAATAGTTTATTCCTTATATCATTTAGCTTTTCGATAACATTGGGATTCCTATAAAGATCTGAACGTGGTTTTGTTGGCTTGCCGTGTTCTGTCTTGATTACGTGGTACCTATCCATATCTGCTTCATCCCCATGAAGCCGATTTGAAGCCACAATTTTTGAGCCGTAAATATGGTAATTCCTTACTACAATTCTATCGCTTTCTTTGTCTGCCCTAGGTACGACAGTACCTGGAATATCTCCCTCTCTGGATATTTCTTTCATGAGCTCAGAGGCTCTTTCAAATTCTTTTATTATGATGAGAGGTCCGTACTCTACTTCATATCCAAGTGTTCTGTATATTGCAGCTTCTGAAGGACCTACACCAGAAACGGGTCTATATCCCAATGATTCTGCTATTAGCTGTACGGTTGTCTTTCCTGAACGTTTTGCTCCAATGAGCCATACAAATACAGTGCCTATTGATCGTGAAACCAAATAACTATGAATGATGTATAAAGATAAGAACTTATGAACTCTGGGATCGCTGTGATAAAAATAGTCTCTGAATATTTCATACACTTCATTATAAATATCTGATAGTTTTGGCGGTTCTAAGTTTTCTGGCAATGAAACAAAAACGTAAGGGTGCATGTATTGCACGGGCATAATCCTTTCGCTTTCAGTATCTATCCATTCCGTGATTTTGAACCCTCCATCATAGTAAAGGAATACATCTTTTCCACCAATTCTCACTGCTTCAAAAGTCTGACCTAAGATGGGATCATACCAAAAAGGTACATACAGTTTCTGCTTTACAATATCAAACTTAGAAAGTGCGGGCATTATTTCCGCTATTGCTCTAAGAATATTTGCCCTGTCATTTTTGCCAATTTGCAAAGTCCGCAAAGTCTTATCGATTGAATTTAGCCAATCATTGATTGTCCTTTCAGGAGAAACTAAAAAAGTATAGTATTCCCCGTTGATCTGAAGCCGAAATAAGAGCCCGTCCGATTTTGGCTCTACTGTACCATAGCCTTTTATCTCGAATGATTTTTCCATTGTCAGTCATACCCATGGCGTTTCAACCAAAGCAAACCCTCATTCTTTTTGGTGTTGGGCTTAACGCTCAGGGTATGACCCTGTACTGCAAATGCTTCTTCTAATCTATATATTAGGGAATTAAGCAGATTCAACCTTTCATTACCTGCTGGAATTTGATCAAAGAACCCATTTCCGCATAAATCACTTATGATAACAGCTATGCTCGATCCTTCAAAAATTTGCACTTTATCCCCAATTTGAATAACAATCCTGTTATATTCGTTTAATGAAACTTTGCCGTATCCGTTGTATAATTGTTTTTCCCATATCATTGGTCGTCACTTCAATTCTCTTATATTGTCTGATTTTTTGTACCTGAATATCATTTCTTTATCATCTGAAAGCACATATTTTATTCCGTTGATCTCTAATTCTCCACCATTCATTTCAATCTGTTTAGCCAACGCAATAGCGCTTGAAGCTGGTGTATATTCAATATTTGGATTTCTACTCTGTCTCCATTGTATATTAATTGTTTGTTGAGGTTGAGGTTGAGGCTGGGATCCTTGGGGTTGTGGTTGTGACTGCGATTCTTGGGGTTTTGGTTGAGATCCTTGGTTTGAAGCGGATGATCCTTCATCATCTGTTATGATCTCTTCAGCCGATACTTCCCCACCACCAACAAGATCTGAAATTGCCCTGTTTAGAGCCCGTGTAGTTGCTTTAGTTTCAATGTTATGTATTGAAGCTTTTAGTCTGCCACTTTCAAATTCGCTGGAATCACAAACGCCTATTTCCTCTGAAACTCTGCCGTTTGGCGCTATTGCTCTAGCCTTAACGCGAACTATGTATTTCCCATCCTTTTCCTCTCTTGAAACCTCAACTATCTCGGTTGAAATATTGAAAGCTAAAGCTATCTTCCTCCATCCAGAACGCTTTATGTATTTCTTTCCCTCTATTTGTACTACATCGTTCTCATCAAGAAGTTTGCTCTTAAGTTCTTGAAATGCCCGCATAGTGCTGACTGCTTCAACGACGTTTGGATAAACAAGCGTTATGCTGTTTTCTTGACTCTTTTCTTGGATCATATCCAGTCATCCCTCACATAAATGTTTATTGTTGAGCAATCCAGAGTAACTGACGCCTTGAACTCTCCAAAGCCTTTCACATATAATTTTGCTAAGCCGTTTTCGATTCCATCTAAATATATAGTTACTGGTCCATAGCGCTGATATATCGTTATTATTTTAAATTCCGTTATTACTATTTTTCTGGCTTTTATCGTTATATGTAACCCTTGCCCGCTTATTGATCCTGTTACTTGTAGACCTTGATCCCGTAATGCCTTTGCAAGCTGACCGAAGCGTTCAATAGTAGTAGTAGTTATCATGCTGCAACCATCTCCAACTTTTTGATGGCTTCATCAACCATTTCGGCTATTTCTTTCACATCTTTTTCTATCTTTTTAATTTCAAAGTCTACTTTTTTATAGCGCCTTTGCATCTTTTGCCACCTCTACTAGTCGTTGGGCGCCACTTTTGGAGGTGTTTAGCCCCTCCACGGTTGCCAAGCCATTGGGCATACAGCCCGCTTCATATTTCATTGCTTCATCGAATATTCGTTGAAGGAATGTGTCCCATGTTTCATGAGGTTTAAAACTGTTGTATAGAATTTCTTTTGTTTTTCTTTTTATTAAAATATGCGCATAGTCAGTCATGCATGTTAGATATAATATGCCAAATATATAAGCTTTATGCATAACATGTAAGATTGTCTAAACATGCATAATATGTTAAAAACATACATTAATAAGATGCATATTATATATGTATGTCATGAAGGAAAAAGTAGGTAAATTAATCAGAGTGAATGAAGTAGCGCCAGGCGAAATGCGTGTTATAATACCTATTGAAGTTGTTAAAGAACTTGGTCTCCAGAAAGGAGATTATATTATATGGTACATTGAAACTGATGAACAAACAGGAGAAAAGTACGCAGCCTTCAAAAAGGCTAAAATTGGTTAATCTCATTCTAACTTTCCGTATCCTATCTGTTTTCTGCTTACAATATTAGCTGAATTGATAATTTCATAGAGCATATTATTTTCCTCTATAAGCCGCTCGTTCTCATGTTTTAGTTTTAATATTTCTCTCTCACACCTTTCCTCTATCATCCTGATGTAGTCTTTTACTCTCTTTTCTATTTCAGCTTCTATGTAGTCTTGGTACTCTTCAAGCACTATTTGTTTTTTTATCTCGCTGGTTATCGCGCTTACTTTCCTTTCAATTTCGGATTCTATGTAGTTTTGGTACTTCATCGCAGTGGTTTGCATAAAAATGATGACACAATAAGAAAAATATTAATTTTATGTGCACAAGGGGGGAGGGGTAGATATCTATTTTATATTTCTACTCTACATATTTTTCTTTTACAATCCCGATAGAAACTACTTCTTGCCATGGTACGTAAGTTCTAAAAAGTTCACTCATTAAGGATTTTTTTGGAAC
>Ga0081534_100132_pt1 | contig 27026 bp, 25 predicted proteins | sample MonGeyMetagenome_FD_71019 | JGI IMG/M metagenome (GOLD analysis project Ga0081534, IMG submission 71019) | Hypoxic/sulfidic aquatic microbial communities from Monarch Geyser, Yellowstone National Park, USA - MG (SPAdes) v1 (version 2) | ecosystem: Environmental > Aquatic > Thermal springs > Hot...
TTTCAGCAGCCTTCTTCCCACTTTCTATTACATCTTCTGTAACAAAATCACTCACTTCGGACAGGCTAAGGGGTACTACGTGCAGAAGTGTTATGCTGCTAACGTTGTTTAGCCTGCTGAGTCCCTCACGTATCCACTCCTCTGTTCCTCTAGAAAAATCAAGTGGAACCAGGATGTTTAATCCGGTCTTATTCACGACACCTCCGGCACTTAATTCCTGAACTTCAACAACTTCACTTATTTCCTTTTCTTCACTCACAACGCCTCTGGTAGGTATTCTTTCTACCTCAAGTATTTCTTCAATTTCTTTCCTAGCGCCATAGTAGTTTATTATTTTCTCCCTGAGCTTTATGAACGTTATTATGAATACTACTTGAAAAGCCGGTAGGAGAGAGGGCGGCATGGATGCCAAAAATGCAACCTGAGGGCCGAGGGGTGCGAGTGCCAAGGCGCTGAGTGCTATGGCTGTAGCTTCATTCTTTGGAATACCAGTAAGTATTGCGACCATGGATGAACTGTATGGCGATTTACTGCTTAGCTTAACGTACTTAAACAGTATAGTAAAAACAGTGAGTGAGACGGAACCAAAGACCATGGCGGAATAGAATACGCCAAGCACATCCATAATGTGGGTAATCAACACATTGGCATGGGCAAAGAATATTGTGAAGATTATCGTTATCATGCCAAGTATCGTGAGAGTCGGGAATAGAGGACTTATCCTTCTGAATTTTTCCTGCCCCATTTTTCTAATCATCGCTTCACGTGTTGGTATGGCGAGAGCCAGCGGTACAATTAATATTTCAATAATTGTAATAACTAGGTTCATTTCGATCTTAGAAATCGTAGCACTAGAAAGTGCAAGTTGTCCACTTGCAAGAAAGCTATGGATATACAGCGATGTTTCGATAGGAATCAGCGCGAGCGAGAGGAAAAATGAGAGAGCAACCATGGCCGTCGCCGCGCTTATGTCCGCCATCATTAGCCCCACATATCCGATGCTCATTGACGAGCAAGGGACAACCCACGCCAAGAACAATCCGAGACTTACATAGGGGCTATTGAGAAACAGAGTTCCTAGAAGCACCGCCATCAAGGGCCCATAGACAAAGTTAAGTAATACCACAGCAGTGATGAGTTTCCAGTTTCTAAATGCGTTCCCCAGCGCTTTAATATTAAGCATCAGCATCATTGGGAAGATCATTACATATACTGATGCCAACATAACGTTTTGAAGCAAGGCTTCATTACTTCGTACCCAAGCTGCATTATAGTAACCCGCTATTAAGCCTATGATTATCGCTAATCCGACATAGAGCCCAAGAAACTTATCCAAGTGATCCCTAACCCTTCCAAGAATAGTTCTTTGACTTGGACGTAGATTATTCGTAGAGCTCACGGAAAATGCTGATCGAGTCTGTTTTATAAATTTTTCGTGTTAAGTAATCCTTATGATTCATTACTTTATTTACACTTTTTCAAAGAGTGATTTATAAATAATTAGGCGGAAGTTTTATTGGAGTTTCACATCAAGTTCCTTTATCCTCCCTGCGTTTCGTCTCTACCTCAACGAAATGTGCAAATGGCATCGATCGAGGGATCAATACGCGCGATGGCCGGCGCTGTCTCTTTTATTTAAATGCGGCATTCGTCCAAATGGAGAGGCGGGTCATATTTCACGACCTCATAGCGCTGGATGAGGCGGTCGACGCGTGTCCGTCGGCCCTCTCGGGACCGATCACTGGCCAGGGGGACCGCCTACGTCTTCACGTCGGCGACCGACTCGCCGTATTTGGGGAGGATGGGGGTAGCGCCCAGCCGGCGCGACTCGAGGCCCGTGGCCGAGGCCGTGGAGGGATGCCGCCTGGCCGACGCCCCGGCCGTGGGCTTCGGCTGCCTCCCGCCGGAGGCCGGCGGATAGCCGTAAAACTTTCATGTATACGCATCTGTATACGCGTGAGCGAGGTCATATCGGTGAGGGTTAGGAGGGAGCTCAAGAGGGGGCTCGAGGAGCTGGGCATAGACTACGCCGAGGAGATAAGGAGATTCCTCGAGGAGCTGGTCGCCAGGGAGAGGCTTAGGCGCGTTCTGGACAGGGCGCGGGCCCTGAGGAGGGAACTGGAGGGCGAGGTGGGCCTTCTGCCCAGCAGCGCCGAGCTCATCAGAGAGGACCGGGATGCGGAAGGTCGTCGTTGACGCCTCGGCCTAGCGGCGCTCTACCTGCCGGAGGGGGACAGCGACGCCGTCGAGGAGGCCCTGAGGAGGGCGGACTCGGCGGCCGCCCTGGACCTCGCCTTCTACGAGGCGGCCGACGCGCTCTGGGAACACGTCAGGAGGGGCGATATGGAGCCGGGCCGCGCCGAGGCGGCGTTGGGCGAGATAGAGTTCCTGAGGTCGGTCGAGGTCCGCGCCTACGGCGAGGTCGCGCGTGAGGCCTTCAGGAAGGCGGCGGACCGCGGCGTGACGGTCTACGACGCCGCCTACGCGGCCCTCGCCGAGGCCCTCGGAGGCGTCCCCATAACGCTTGACGGAAAGCCTGCGGAGAGGTTCCCGGGCCTGGCCTCGCGGCCGCGCGTCAGCCCTTCATGAAGCCGCCGAGTATGCCGGTCACGTAGTACCTCTGCAGCGCGAGGAAGATTATTATGGGGGGCAGGACGGCCACGACGGCGGCCGCCGCCATGAGCGCCACGTTGACGAAGTAGGCCGAGACCGAGTTGGCTATGAACACCGTCACCGGGAACAGCGACCTGTTTCTGATGAAGACGAGGCCGAAGTAGAGGTCGTTGTAGACGAAGACGAACTGTATGGCCGCGACGCTTATGATGGCGGCGGTCATCACCGGGAGGGCCACGCTGGAGAAGAGCCTGAAGTCGGACGCCCCGTCTATCTCGGCCGACTCCACCAGCTCCCTGGGGAGCGACGCCAGGAAGTTGTAGAAGAAGAAGGTTATCCAAGGGAGGGCGAAGGCCGTGTGGACCAGGACGACGCCTAGGTAGCTCTGCATTATCCACTGCGCCTTGCTGTATAGGCTGAGGATCGGCACGGTTATGGACTGCTGCGGGAGGACCTGCAGGACGTAGAGGATGGGCGCCCATATGTCGCCGCCCGGTATGTGGCGGCGCCTGATGGAGAAGGCCAGCGCCATGCCCAGAAGTATCGGCAGAGCCGTGGAGGCCCCGGCTATGGCGAGGCTGTTGAGGACGTAGCGGTAGATGCCCTCCCTAACCAAATCGACGTAGTTGCTGTCGGTCAACGCCCTGAGGCCCCACCATCCGTAGAGCACGGCGGTCTCGTAGGGAGTTATGGAGCCGAGCAGCGTCGCGATTAGGGGGAACAGCCAGCCGAGCCCCACGAGGGCCGCCAACAGGGTGAATATCAACGTCCGGCCCCTCATCTCCTGAACATGGCTATCGTCAGGGGTATCGCTATGGCCAACACTATGGCCGATATGACCACTATGACTGTGTTCGCGTAGCCCCACATGCCGTAGCTGAGGTTCTGGTACATGTAGTAGAGCATCACCGAGGCGCCTCCCGGAGCCCTTAGGGTGTAGACCACGTCGAACACCTTCAGGGTTAGGATCGACAGCATCACGAAGGACACTATATGGGCCGGCCTGAGCAACGGCAGATATATTCTGGCGAACCTCGTGAGGATGGGGGCCCCGTCTATGGACGCCGCCTCTATCACGCTCCTCGGTATTATGGCTATCCCCGCCATGTATATTATGGTGGCCAGAGGCGTGGAGCTCCATATGGTTATCAACACCATCATGAGGAGGCCCGGCCAGTAGAGGCCGTAGACGTTGAGCCCGTTGCCGAACAGCAGCGCGTTGACTATGCCCGTGTTGGCGGCGAAAAGCATATAGCCGAACATGAAGGCCGCGACGGTCGGCGGTATCGCCAGGGCGGCGAAGACCATGGTCCTAAAGGCGCGGGCGCCCTTGGCGTTTTCGTTGGTCAGCAGAAGGGCGAAGAGCATGCCGAGGAACATAGAGGCGGGGACGTTAATGCCGAGCCATATGAGGTTGGTGGTCAGCGACTGTATGAAGAGCGGATCCGTGAAGAGGTATCCGTAGTTCTGGAGGCCCACGTACGCGTAGGACGTGGGCGACCAGTTGGTGAAGCTGGAAATTACGTCCAAGGCGAGGGGATATATTATGTAGATAAAAATAAAGAGGAGGGCGGGCACGGAAAAAACGAGGAAGTATATTAGCCGATTCACGCCTACCTCTGCCAGTCAGGCAGCGGTATTCCGGCGGCCGTGAGTATCGCCGTGACGTTGTACATCGGGCCCGTATAGACTGTGGGACCCGTGTAGGTGACGCCCTGGCACAACGGGTATGTGGCGTCCCAGTTGGTCTGGTTGTAGATCCTGTTGGCGAGCTGCTCCATCTGGCTCAGATAGTCGAGCCAGTGGGCCGGGTCGGATATCATCTTGGCCAGTGTGGGCCAGAACACCTGGGTCTCGAACTGCGACGGCATGTTGTCGGCTATGTCGGGCACCAGGTTGTTGCTGAACTGGACGAGCCAGGAGTCGACCGCCTTGCTAGAGGGCGGCACGGATATCTGGCCGGACAGAGCCGCCTGCATGGCGGCCTTGTTGGGCGACACGGCCCTCCAGCCGGACTTGAGGACGGCCTCCTGGAAGTCCTGCGAGGCCAGCCATATGGCGAACTGTATGGCCAAGGTCTTGTTGTCCGGGACGTTCTTGGGCACCAGCGCCCAGTCGCCTCCGGTCACGACGAAGTACTGGTCGGCCAGCTGCGGGTTGATGGAGGGCGCCATCACCGGCATGAAGGCCGTGTAGTTCTTGTTGAAGAACGGCGTCCAGTCGCCCATGAAGTACATGGCCACGGTGCCGTTCTTCATGAGGGCGTACACGTCGACGAAGTGCTGGCTGGCGGCGAAGGCGGACGGGCCGAAGGCGCCCGACGCTATGAGGGATAGGTAGAACTCGAAGGCCTGCTCAACTATGGGCGAGGTGTAGCTGATCTTGTGGCACATTATGGCGTAGTATAGGTCCCTGCCGCCCAGGGAGTAGACTATGGGCTCGAAGACTATCACCAAGGGCCATTGGTCGGCCGCGCCGGAGCCCAGCGGGACGACCCCGTTGGCCTTCAGCTCCTGGACATATCCTAGGAACTGGCCCCAGTTCCACCTCTGGCTGATCTCCGTGGGGGTCGGTATGCCGTATTTCTGCAGAGTGGGGACGTAGACGTATATGCCCGGCTTAGACCAAGCGTCGACCGGAACGCCGTAGATGCTGCCGCTGACGTTGACAGGCTCGACGTAGTACGGTATCAGTTGGCTCATGATGCCGCTCTGCTGTAGATACGGAGTTAGGTCGGTGAGGTATCCGCCCTCGGCGAGCTGTCTGGCCAGGCTCACCGGCGCGAATATCACCACGTCGAACGGAGGACTTCCGCTGGTGATCTGCTGGGCCTCGGTGCCGTAGTCGGTGGTGCCGACGTACTCGATCTTGACGTTGTACTGCTGCTCGAAGGGCTTAATCAGCTGGAGGAATATCTGGCCCTCCGGCGTGTTGACGCCCCACGGCCCGTAGACCACGAGCTTCTGCGGCGGAGCCGAGGTTGTGGTGGTAGGCGGAGCGGACGTCGTGGCCGGCGGCGTGGAGGTCGAGGTGGCGGGCGGAGCCGACGTGGTGGTGGTAGGCGGGGCGGGCTTTTGGGTGGCCAATATGGCGGCAATTACAACTAATACCACCACAACAACCACTATCGCTATCGCGGTAGTCCTGGAGATACCCCGCGTCATGAAGAGTATTATCTTATCTACCTTATATTCGTTATCTTTCTTTACGTATATATAGAAATATACCTAGCTGATTAGAAAGATATTTGATATGTATTACGTATAAATAATTTATTTTTGTTTTAGATATTGCTGAGGACTGTGTCGCGGCTATGTCTGGCTCTTTGTCGGGGTCTTCATCGCCAAGAGGGCGATGCCGGCCAGGATGAACGCTATGGCTGTCGGTACGGGGCCCGCGGCAATATCGTGAGGGGGCCAGCAGTAGAGGGATCCCGCCGTCTGGAGCAAGCCCTCGCCCGACCTATTGGCCGTGGCCGACAACGGCGTTATCCGGCCGCGGCCTCTGCGGAGGGGCTGGATGATGCGCCGACCGGATTCGTCGGGGCTCGTCAGGACGCGTGGCGTTTGGTCAGGTAGAGGACCGCCATTAGGTAGCGCCTCAGCTCCTGCGTTATCAGGAAGTTCCTCCTGACGTGGTCGTGGCCGGCCTCGCCCATCTCCTCCCTCGCCTTCCTGTTCCTCAGCAGATAGACCAAGTAGTGCGCGGCCGCCCTGGGGCTGTCCACCAGGAAGCCGGTGACGCCGTTTATCACCTGTATCCTTATCCCGCCGGTGTTTCCGCCTATGACCGGCCTGCGCTTCCAGAGGGCCTCGCTGACGGTTAGGCCGAAGCCCTCCTTTATGGACTTCTGCATGACTACGGTGGCCGCCCTCTGGAACGCGTTGACCTCGACGTGGCTGTTGGGGGGCAACATGAGCAGATGGACGTCCCTCTCGCCGCGGGCGGCCTCCACGGTCTCGCGGTAGACTATCTCGCCCTCCGGGTCGTCCGTCGCGGGGCTTCCGAGGTAGACCAGCTGGAGGTCCGGGACGTGGCGCTTGGCCAGCCTGAAGGACTCTATGACGCCCACGGGGTCCTTCGCCCTGTCGAACCTCGACACCTGCAACGCGATGGGCCTCTCCCTATCCACGCCGAATTTGTCCACAATTCTGTCGACGGTGGTCCGGGGCAACGGCACGTTCTTGGGGCTGAGGGGGTCTATGGAGGGCGGGATGGCTATCTGGGGTATGTCGAGGTCGTCCCTGGCGAATTCCGGTATCGATACTATCATGCCGTCGTATTTGGACACGTAGCTCCGCAGAAATCCCCAGACCTCGGGATGGGGGTTGCTTACATCTATGTGGCAACGCCATATCCACGTGCCCTTCTTCCTATACTTTATCAAGCCGGCAGGCTGGGGGTCGTGGATAAAGACCACGTCGTAGTCCAGCGGCATCTCGTTGGCGTTTATCTCCTGCCACTTGTCGTATATCTTGAAATAATCATCGGGTATCTCGCCCCTGCCCATCTGTATGGCGTTGTGGAAGGATTTGGTCACCGTGAAGAACTCCTGGTCTCCGCGTATGACCTTCCACTCCACGTTGAGGCCCAGCTCCCTCATGAGGGGCACCAGCCTGTGCAGTATCTCCGCCACGCCGCCGCCTGCTGCCGTCGAGTTCACATGGAGTATGGATAAGTCCCTCAACCTCTCGGCGTATTTGAATATGGCGTTTATCTCGTGTTCGCCGACGAACTCGACGTAACGCTCTATCATAGCAACTCCCTCTCGAGGATTCTTATAACCTCCGACTTTAAGTCCTCCTCGTTGTTGAAGATCAACGGGTCTATCTTCGATATGGCGGCGGCCGCCTCGGAGAGGCCGAACTCGGACTCCAGCCAGACGGAGAAGTCGTTCCGCCCGGTCCCGTCGAGCACCCTCCTGGTGATCAGGTGGTAGGCTATCGAGTCGGCGGGCGCCGCCCCCACGGCGTCCAGGAACTCGGCGAGGGTCTTGGCCCTTAAGCCCGTCTCGTACACTATGGGCACCATGCTGACGAAGACGAACTCCTTCCTGGCGGGCCTCTCGCCGGCCCTCGGCTCAAGGATCGCCAGGACCTCCCTCCTGATATCCTCGACGGTCGCGGGCTCGGCGCCGGATATGCTGGACAGCTCTATGGCCAAGTCCTCGTCGTTTAGCTCCTCGCCGACCCAGGCGGCGAAGTCGTTGGTGTAGTAGGGGCGCATCCTGTGTTTGGCGAAGACCGTGTGAAATACGTGGTGGAATATGGCGCCTGCGTCTGCCTTCTTGACCCCCTCGGCCAGCTCCTTCAAGTTCCTGGCCCTCATCTTCGTATAGAGCGAGAGGTAGTAGGCGGATTTGAACGCGAAGGGCCTACTCGCCTCTCTCTCCAACTGACCCATGTGGAGGGTTGGAAAGAAAAATATAAAAAATATATTTAGGCTTTTCTACGCCTCAGCGCGGCGGCGATAACGCCGGCAATGGCCACGAAGGCTCCGGCCCCTATCAGGTCGTAGCCGTACTGCGAAGCTACGGCGGGGGCCATGGCCTTGGACATAAGCGGCCCGTAGTGCATGGCGTAGAGGCCTACGCCTATCAGCACGAGGCCCCACGCGACCGCGAACGCGGCGCCGGCCTTACGGGGCTCCACCTCTATCTTGATCCCCGACGTGCCGGCCCTCCTCGCCGCCTTCGAGCTCAGGAAGACGTAGGCGTAGTAGCCGGCTATCGTGCCGGGTATGAAGCCCAGCGTGAAGAGGAGCCCGAAGAGCGAGAGGCCGGCGAGCCCGGTCCAGAACCCTCCGACGCTGCAGCCCTGCGCTATCCTCGCCCCTATGGCCAGGACCGCGCCTCCGGCGAAGGCCAAGCCCAGCTCGGCAGCTCTATTCGTGTTGGGCGGCGGGAGCTTTATGGAGAAGGTGCCTCTGGCTATCGAGGCCACGGCGGCCCCCGCCACCGCCATCAGGACGAAGAACGTGAACGGGTTGAGCACGGGGACTGTCTGGAACCAGTTCTTCGGCATCGAGGGGTCGCCGAACGGGACCGTGGCGTATTCGGCCAACAAGCCCACGGGCGTAGTGACGCCTAGGTAGTTGAATCCGCGTCCCGCGAGGAAGACGAAGGAGGCCACCATGAAGATGGCGAAGAGGGCGCCGTAGAGCAGAGGAGATCTCCTGAGGCTCTCCTTCCCCTCGAACTCCAGCCTGTTCCTCCTGATCTTCCAGACCACGGCGAGTATCGCTGCCGAGAAGATAAGCCCTGCGAGGAACGCGGCCAGCCTCATGGGAAGCGCCGAGGACAGCAGATACGGGACGTAGTTCGACGGAGATCCGTCGGCGATGCTGAGGCCGGTTGTGGCGTGCCACCAGTACTCTAGGTCGAGGCCCAGATATATGGGGAAGGAGAACACTATGGTCCCCACTATCATGCCGAGGATCTCTATCCAGTTGACCGCGTAGCCCTGCCCGCTTTTCCAGAGCATGCCGACCATGCAGCCCTGGCCCAGCATAATGCCGAAGCCGAATATGAAGCTGCCCAACACCGTGTACCAGCCGGCGCCCGGCATGTAGGCATACGCGTCTACGGCCGGGACCGCGCCCAGCGCGACCAGCAACCCCGTCAAAAACGCAGATACGGCTATGCCCGTCAGAATAATCTCGTATATCCGGCTGTATCTAACCCCCATCACTTGATGCGTGGCTATCACTATGCAGTAGTTGGTGCGCTCGGCCAACACGCCGAAGGCGAAGCCCAACACTGCGTAGAAGACGCCTATGGCCCACGGCGGCGTCTGAAATAGGGGAATCCCCGCCATGGAAGTGCCCATCTTTAAGCCTCAAATACTCTATTAAATGTGCAAAAATAACACAGACCGGGGATTTCGTTTACATATATACACCACGTCGGCCGCCTCTTTTATTTAAATACGGCATTCGTCTAAGTGGAGCGGCGGGTCATATTTCACGACCTCATAACGCTGGACGAGGCGGTCGACGCGTTGCTGAGGTCCGTCGGCCCCCTAGGGACCGAGGAGGTGCCTCTCGAGGAGGCCTACGGCCGGTCTCTGGCCGTGGACGTGTATTCGCCGGTGGACGTGCCTCCGTTCGACAGGAGCACGGTCGACGGCTACGCCGTGTCGTCGTCCGACCTCGTCGGCGCGAGCGAGCTGGCGCCCGTGTCGCTGGCGCTGAAGGGCAGGGTGGAGGCCGGCGATTTCCCGCGCTTCGAGCTGTCCAGGGGCGAGGCGGCCGAGGTGGCCACGGGGGCGCCGATACCCAGGGGGGCCGACGCGGTGGTGATGGTGGAGTACACCTCGGAGAGGGCCGGGTCGGTCGTCTTCTACAGATCGGCGTATCCCGGGGAGAATATAATGCCTGCGGGCTCGGACTTCTCGGCGGGGGAGCTTCTGCTGAGGCGATGCACCAAGCTGACGCAGCGGGAGATAGGCGTGTTGGCGGCGGCGGGGCTCAGACGCGTCAAGGTGTACAGGAGGCCCAGGGTGGCGATAATCTCGACGGGCAACGAGCTCGCGGAGCCGGGAGATCCCCTGGCCCCCGGCAAGCTATACGACGTGAACACCTTCTCCATAGCGGCCGCGGTCCTGGAGGCAGGCGGCGTGCCGATAATCGCGGGGAGGATACCCGACGACGCGTCGACGTATAGACGCGCCGTGGAGGACGCCTTGGGCAAAGGAGACGTCGTCTTGATATCCGGCGGCACGTCGGCCGGCATGGCGGATCTGACCTACAGGGTGCTGGGGGAGCTCGGCGAGGTTTTGTTCCACGGGATAAAGGTGAGGCCGGGCAAGCCGACTGTGGCCGCCAGGGTGGGCGGGAGGCTCGTGGTGGGCCTGCCTGGATATCCCTCGAGCGCCCTCATGATATTCCACGCCGTCGTGAGGCCGGCCCTTCTGGCCATGCAGTGCCTGAGGCCGGAGCCCCCCGCGGTCTATAGGGCCAGGCTCTCGGTCAAGACCGAGGGCGCCAAGGGCAGGCGGTCGCTCTACCCAGTCGTGCTGATAGACAGGGGCGGCGGGCTTGCGGCCTACCCCCTCAACGCCGAGTCGGGCGCCATATCGGTTCTGGCTAGGGCCGACGGCTATATCGTCATACCGGAGGACGTGGAGTTCCTCGACGAGGGGGAGGAGGTGGAGGTGAGGCTGTTCGAGCGGTACCGCCCGGCGTCTCTCTACTTCATAGGCAGCAACGACATCTTCCTGGACAGGATATTGGCGAGGTTCGACGTGAAGGCCGTCTACGTGGGGTCCGTGGGCGGAGTGCTGGCGGTGAAGAGGGGGGAGGCCGACGTGGCGGGGACCCACATGCTGGACCCCGAGACGGGCCAGTACAACGCACCGATAGTGGAGAGGCTGGGCGTCAGGGGCGCCGTCCTGGTCAGAGGGTTCGCGAGGGAGCAGGGGCTGGTCGTGGCGCGGGGCAACCCCAAGGGCATAGGGGGCTTCGAGGACCTCCTGCGGCAGGACGTGGTCATGGTGAACAGGTCGAGGGGCACGGGGACGAGGACCCTCCTGGACCTCCACCTGGAGAGGATAGCTAGGGCGAGGGGGACCTCGCTGGAGGAGCTGGCGAAGTCCATAAGGGGCTATACATACGAGGTGAGGACCCACACGGCGGTGGCCGCGGCGGTGGCGCAGGGGAGGGCCGACGTGGGCCTCGCCATAAGGTACGCGGCGGAGCTCTACGGCCTCGACTTCATACCGGTCGGGTGGGAGGTCTACGACCTCCTCATCAGGAGGGAGGCTCTGGCCAGGGCTGGGCCCATCGTCGAGGCGGTGAGGTCGGCTGAGGACATGCCCCCCGGCTACAAGAGGCTGCCCGAGACGGGGGAGGTGGTGGCTGAGTTCTAGAGCAGCGGGGTCAACTGCACGGGCGTCCCCGCCGACAGCTCGCAGCCCTGGAACACCGCCGCGTATCCGCGCCAGTCCACGAAGCCCAGGCCTCTGAACTCCCTCGGGGTCGGCGACAGCACCTTGAGGATGCACCCGTCTTGGTTCGCCGCGACGAGGGCGCCCTCGACTATCTTTATGTAGACGTTGCCGCCGGGGTTCGGCACCTTCACCCGCTCCAGCACCTCGCCGTCGGGGGCTCTGTGGACCACCTCGGATCCGTTGAAGTAGGCCGTGGAGAGGTCCTCGGCGAGGGCCGGTATCGCGCCTCCGTCGAAGTCGTCGGCCACGATGCCCTTGAAGCTGGGCCTCACGTTCTGCTGGAAGCAGATGCGCCCGGCGTCGGGCACCGGCAGCTCGATCGACTCGAGGAGGAGCCGCCTGCCGCTGTAGGCCAGCGTGTATATCTCGCCGCCCCTATACTGCTTCGGTCCCGAGCGGTACATGTTGAGGAAGTTGCCGGCGTCGTCGTAAAACGAGAGGCCGTTCATGGCCCTTATCCCTAGATCGGGCCCCAGCACGACGACCCCGGTCCCGCCCGTCTGGCTGCCCGCGTTGGCGCCCCCGAAGGCGTAGTAGAGCTCCCCGTCGTAGGCAACTCCGGTGAAGTTCATATTGTCGCAGCTGCCGCTGGGTATCTTGAGCACCCTCAGCCGCGATCCGTCGTATACGGATATGTACGGCGAGCAGGGCGCGGCGCACGGGGACCAAGGCGCCGCCGCCTCCTCGCCGCCGCCGAAGAAGTAGAGGCCGTTCGCCAGCTGGGAGCCGGTTATGTTCGAGTAGTCCGTGTTCATGACGATCTCGGCGTCGTCGGGAAGGACCCTCAGCCCGTCGGCGCTGAGCAGCACGGCGTAGTCGCCCGTCATGCCCGGCAGGAGCTGAAACGCTATCGCGTCCTCCGAGAGGACGACGCCGCCGTTGGCGAAGATGTAGCCGGGCAGAGGCTCGGGGAGGACCAGCTGGGAGGGCGGCCTCGACGTCGCCGAGGCGATCCGGGTCGCGGAGCCGGAGGCTGTCGTAGCGGTCGAGCCTCCGCCCGCCAGGAGCTCCACCAACCTGCCGTAGTTCTCGTAGAGGTAGAACGCCGCGAGGGCCAGCGCGGCTGGGATGGCCGCTAGGAGTGCCCTCCTGGCGATCCCCATGGATGCCTTCGAGCGCCTCTATTTAGCCTTTGCCAGCTCCAGCTTGTACCAGAGCCCCCGCCTCTCGGCGCGATAGCCCAGCCTCCTGCCCGCCTCCACCGCGGCCTCCATCGCCTCCGCCAGCTCCCGGGCGCTGTGGGGGTTGGCCAGCCCCGCGGACTCGGGAGCCCAGTCGTAGACCAGCACGTACCCTCTGGAGACGCGCGCCATCTCGGCCAACGCGGCGCCCACGTCCGAGAAGTGGTGGACCGCGGCGAGGGAGATCACGTAGTCGAAGCGCCCGTCCTCGAAGGGCAGCTCCTCGGCCCTGGCCCTCAACAGCCTCAACACGCCCGCCCTCACGGCCGCCTCGAACTCCCTCTCGGCCCGGGAGAGGGCGCGCGGATCCACGTCGACGCTCCAGACCTCGGCCGCCCCCCGGGACAGGAGGTACCTCAGGAGGCCGCCCCAGCCGGTCCCCACGTCCAGGACCGAGCCCCCTATGTCGTAGGAGTCCAGATCCGAGAGCGGGTCCTCGCCCCGGCCGGCGGCGCGCATCGGCCGAAACCCCTGCGGGCCTTTTATCCCTTACGGCTGGCTCCTCTCGACCTCCACCAGCCAGAGGTTGTCCCGCCTGGTCACCCTATGGGCGTAGCCCACGTGGGGCAGGATGAGGCGCAGCACGGCGACGCACTCGCCGTCGGGCACGAGGAACTTGGCCGCCTTGGGGCGCCTCTCCATCAGGTAGGACACGACGACCAGGCTTCCCTGGGGGCATCCGGGGACCTCGACGACCTCCACGGGGCGTTGGGGGGCCGAGTTTATCACCTATGCGGAGAGTGCGGACTTTGCACGTTGAGCGCCTTGACGTACAGCGCGAGCTCCGCTATGTCGCCTCCGCCGATGCCGGCGGCCGCGGCCTCCCTCAGGAGCTCCCTGACCCTGCCCAGGACGGGCAGGACGTCCACGCCCAGCTCCTCGGCCAGCTCCTGCAGCTGCCTCAGAACCGTCTCGGCCTGTTGCGCCGAGAAGCCGACGGGGAACTGGCCCCTCAACATGGCCGGCATGCGGGCGCTGAGCTGCGCCGAAGCGGCGCCTCCCTTGGAGAGCACGGCGATCGCCGAGTCGGGGTCCAGGCCTAGGCGTCTCAAGATCTCCGCCGCCTCCGCCAACGCGGCCGTGTTGGCCGCCAGGAGCGCCGTGCTGACGAGCTTCAGGGCGGTGGCCTGTTCGTGTGTGCCCGCGTAGATCGGCTCGCCGAGCTGGGCCAGGAACTCGGAGGCCCTCTCGAAGAGGTCCCTGGGGCCGCCGACGTAGAGCACGAGCCTGCCCTCCTCGGCGTCTCTGGGCCCCCGCTCCACCCTGCAGGTCAGGTACTTGAGGCCTCCGGCGGCCTCCAGCACGCGCCTCAGCTCCGACAGGCTCTGGGTGGTCGTATCTACGATCACCGCGTCGGTGGACGCCGGGGCCGACCTCAAGACGTCGAGCACCTCCCTGCCCGTCGGCAGGGCCAGGACCACGTAGTCCGCCTCGAAGCACCGCGGGACCTCGCAGGGAGGGACCCCGGCGGCCCTCACAGCCTCCTCGGACACGTCGTAGCCCCGCACCTCGTGGCCCCTCCTCGCCAGATTGCGGGCCATGCCCCTCCCCATCCGGCCCAGACCTATGACCGAGACCCGCATGGAGTGGATGCTCCCTCTATTTATTTGTATACCCAACTGGCTTTTAAAGCCGGGCCGGAGCCTCCACATGGCCGTGGCGGAGGTGGAGCCCTACCTCCTCTCGGGAGGCTCCGAGGATCCGGCGGCCTGGGCCTCGACCGTCCTGCTGGTCAAGGTGGTCACCAAGGACGGGAGGGTCGGATGGGGCGAGACCTTGACGTCCATACGCGCCCCCTCGGTGGTCGCCATGGTCAGGACGCTCGCCAAGGCCATGCGCGGGAGGGACGTCCACAACGTCGAGGCGAATAGGCTCTTCTGGTATAGGCTGGACTTCAACTACTCGGTGTCCATAGAGTCGGCGGCCGCCCTCAGCGCGTTCGACATGGCGTCCTGGGACATCATAGGCAGGGAGCTCGGCGCGCCGCTCTACCTCCTCTTCGGGGGCCTGTCGAGGAGCCGCGTGAGGCTCTACGCCAACGGCTGGTATGGGGGCTGTAGGGACGCGGGCTGTTTCGCCGAGAGGGCCAGGGAGGTGGTGGGGAGGGGGTACACCGCCCTCAAGTTCGACCCGTTCCGCGACAGCTTCGACGTGCTGGACGGCGCCTCGCTCAGGAGGGCCGTCGAGGCCGTGGCCGCGGTGAGGGAGGCGGTGGGGGACGGCGTGGATATACTCATAGAGTGCCACGGCCGCTTCAACGCCGAGTCGGCCGTCAGGGCAGCCGAGGCCTTGAGGCCCTACGGGATATACTTCATGGAGGAGCCCGTCCACCCCGAGGATCTGGAGGGGCTGGCCAGGTTCAGATCGGCGGCGCGGGTGCCCGTGGCTCTGGGCGAGCGCGTGGTGAACAAGGGGCAGCTCCTGCAGTACATACGGTATGCCGACTACATCCAGGTGGACCTCGGGAGGTTCGGCGGCCCCACGGAGGCCAGGAAGGCCGCGGCCATCGCCGAGGCCTTCGGCGTGTTGACGGCGTTTCACAACGCCAACGGGCCGGTCCTCCACGCGGCCACCCTGCAGCTCGACGCGGCGATACCGAATTTCGCCGTGCAGGAGTCCTTCTACGACTTCTGGCCCAGATGGAAGAGGGAGTTGATACGGGACGCCCTCCCCGTGGAGGGCGGCCACGTCGAGGTCCCCAGCAGGCCGGGCATAGGCGTCGACGTCGACGAGAAGGCCGTGGAGAGGTACAGAGCCGAGGGCGAGGTCGAGCCGCCGCGGGAGCCGAGCTGGGCCGTGAGGGGCACCTGGTAAGCTTTTATCTCCACATCGAGGGACGCCCGATGGAGCGTCGATCCGGCCTGGCGAGGGGCATAAGGGGAAGCATGGCCGCCGGCATACTCATACTGTTCCTCACGCCGTCGGTCTACTACCTGGGCGCGTCGAGCGCGCCCAACCTGGCCGTCATGGCGGCCCTGGTCGCCGTGGCGGTCCACGTCTACCGGAGCTTCGGGAGCGTCCTCGAGAGCCGGGCCTTCAACCTCCTGGGCCCTCCGGTCATAGGGCTGGCGGCCGCCGGAGTCGCCGCCCTGGCCCTGGGCGTATCCGCAGGCGCCGCCGCGATAGCCGCGGCGTATTGGGGCGAGCCCGTCATGGGGTACTTCATATACGCGCGCCTCAGAGGCCGCCTCCCGTCGCTGTCCAAGGCCTTCCTGGCCTCCGCGGCGGCCTTCGCCTACACCGTCCCCCTCGTGCTGCTGGGCCTCTGGGAGGTGCCCTTCGCGGCCGACCTCGCCAAGGTCCTGGTCCTCGCCGCGATCTACAGGCGTCTGGAATAGCCGCGGCGTCAGCAGTCCGTCTCCGGCCACCCGCCGCCTCCTCACGCGCCTCATCACGAGACCTCTCAGAAAGTTTCTAGATACTTAGAGTTAAACTCTCCTCAGTAAAACCCCGGCTTTTAAAGGAGTACACGCACGTATACATGTTCCGGCTGTTCCGCAGGGGGGATAGGCTGTTGATATCGGGGAGGGACGAGGACCTCTCCCTGGTGAGGCAGGGCTGGTCCGTCGTGGGGGAGTACGAGAGGTGGGGGAGGGCCTTCTCGGCCGCCGTGAGGCTCGCCGAGAGGGAGGACCTCGTGGTGGAGTGGTACCTGGAGGAGGAGGTGGCCTCGGCCAAGCCGCTGAGGGCCGCGCGGCTATAGGACGTAGAGCCTGCCGGGCTCCAGAGGCTCCTGGGCGGCCTCTATGTGTCTGGCGAGGCTGGAGGACACCGCGGCGCTCCACCCCTCCCCCCGCACTCCGTACAGCCTGTAGTACCTCTCGTGGAGGTCCCTCTCGGGGCCCTCGGGCAGCTTGTAGTAGGAGTAGGCGTAGGCCTTGGGCCCCGGCACCTCCAGCACCGCGAGGTTCAGGGCAGTCTTGACGTATCTGGCGGCCTCGGCCACGGCGGCCTCGGGGTCGCCCCAGCGGGCGGCGAGGAACAGGGCGAGGAGCCAGCTGTCGGAGAGGGGCTTGGGGTCCAGGCCGAGGGCTTCGGCCAGCGCCTTCTTGTCGACGGAGCCGTTGTGCGCCACGTAGATTATGCGCCCGTCGGGCGTCTGGGCCTGGAACGGGTGGGCGTAGAGCAGCCCCAGGGGCTCCCCCTTGGAGGCGGCGCGCGCGTGGGCGAGGCCGGCGAGGCCCAGCGGAGGGACGTGGGGATCCCTCCAGACGGCCTTGGCCGACCTGTAGTAGGCCAGGGACCCGTCCACGGTATACACCGCGTAGCCCCAGCCGTCGCCGTGCTGGAAGCCGCCCGGCGCGTAGGGATCCCTCTCGGCCGCCAGCCTCAGGGCCCTGTGGAGGTCCTCCTGGGGGACCCCCGAATATATATAAAATCTACACATCAATAGGGCGGGCCCGCCCTCTGGAGGGCCTTGGCCACTATGAGCGTGGTGGTCGACCTAACCCCGGGGATCTTCCTTATCTTGTCCCTTATGATGGCCCTAAGCCTCTCGGCGTCGTCTGAGGTTATCTTGGCGACGAGGTCGTAGGGGCCGTAGACGAAGAAAACCGCCGAAACCTCCGGCACCTTGGACAGCTGGTCCATGACCGAGTCCTCGGCGCCTATGTCCACGTTTATGAACACCAACGCCTCCATGTCAATATAGTTGTAAATAGCTTATATACATTACCTCGAACGGGATTCGAGGTACCTCCTGATCACCACGGCGGTGGATAGATCCACCCTGTGCCTCTCGGTCAGGCCGGTGTCCGTGTCGACGAACTCGACGACGTATTCGACGCCCTCCCCCTCCTGTCTGTATATCTTCACGAGGGTGTTGGGCTTGCACATGGCCGTGAGGGCGGTCGGGGACTTCTCCACCACCGAGCAGTCCACATACCTGTAGACCTTCGCCTCGGCGGGAGTGCGCCCCATCGCCGCGGTGGTCGCCTCCTCGTAGTAGTACATCCTCCTCCTCCGCGACACGAGGTGGGGTTAGAAGACCGTTTTAAGCTTAACGCAGACCGGTCATACGCCGCCCCGGCGCCTCCCAACGGTCCGCCTGGCTCAAGGCCGAACGTGCAGCGCCCGCGCCACCGGGGCGCGGTCGGGAGCTCAGGCGCTGGGCCGGCGCGACGGCCCATCCCGATACATCCAAGTCATGTCGCATCACAGAGGTCGCATATGCGTCCAGACCGCGGTCTCCACCTCAGTTTGTCGGACCGGTCGCCTCCAGCTCAACGGCCTACGCAGGCGCCTAAGGCCTGACCTGCGCAATGCGATGTAGATCAGCTAGGCGGCTATTTCCTTCCGCGTCTCGCAGTGTATTAACGCCGCAATCACAGCGACCGCCGCACCCGCAACCTAGGCGGCCGCTACGCTGGGCGATGAATTAGTGCCAAAGGCGGTTGTACAGCCGTCATGATCGTAGCAGACATACCTCGGTCTCTTTATTGGTGGAAATTCACCGTACCTGCGTCTCCATAGGCTCTATTGCTATGGTTCTGGAGCTTCTCCGCCACAACAGAATCACTACGGCTAGAAGCACTGCCAGCACGGCCGCAAGGATCCAGCAGACAACGCCGATGCCGCCCAGCGCTGTAATCGTCGTAGCAGTTGTCGTTGCGGTAGCCGCAGTAATCGTCGATGTGACCGTCGACAGTACTGTAGTCGTGGCCGTAACCGTGTTTGTCCTAGTCACAGGGACGGCGACAGTGGTAGTAACGGTGGTGGTCATTGGAATAGTGACAGTAGTTGTCTTAGTGACGGTGAAGGTAGTGAGTGATGGGGTCTGAACAGACGAAGAAGATGAAGAGGTATTTTGTGGGTTGGAAGAGCTAGCAATTTGAAGCAGGTAATTAAGAATTCCACTAATTTCGGTATAATTCGGCGGCTGAGTATTGATTCCGATTGAGTACACGTACTGTGCTGACTGATCGGGCATAAGTGTTACTTCCGCGTGCTGAATGTTAAAGAAAGAGTTAGCTATCGTAACGCCATTAATGGAAAAGCCGTTAGTAACTAACTGAATTTGTTGAGTAGTAGATAAATTATTCATCGGGATCAGCTGAATATTCCATCTACCAGCGTTATTTATCAATGTTATAGGCCCTACTGGGAGTACTTGCCAGAGTCCGAAAGAGTTTAGTTGCCCCAAATATCTTCCATTAACGTACAAAGAAGTGTTGCCGGCTATATAGTATGCATCTCGGATCACTTCTTTTGTCGCCTTGGTATATGGGTTGAACAAGCTTGGGAAGACTGTGAAAGATAGTCCGTCTACACCCTTATGTATATGACTCCAGTATTGATTGAGTTTTAGCGAAACAGGTGCTAAGTTGCGGTAGTAAAGTAGGGCTATCACCTTTCCTCCGTTGTAGGCTATCACCATGGTCTTCTGAAGCATATAGGTTGGGTTCACTACACTCCCGTTACCATACGTAGGTAGAGATATGAAGGTGAACCCGTATACCTTCCAACCACCTAAAGTGGTGCTGAATACGTAAGGACCTTCTAACGTGTGAACGAAGTAACTCATGTCGTTAAAGTCAAGTATGCCCGGAATAGAGAGATTGCCCAACATTACGGGGGGCATGAACAATCCTAGTTCAGCTTTAGTGAAGTTCAGGTATACAGCACCCATGGCGGAGGAATTGTAAAAATACGGAATAAGGTTAGGCACTTGAACAATCAAGGAAGAAGGTGGCGTAGGTGGGGTGGTTGTTTGCTGAGTGGTTGCCACGTACAACAAAGCCCAATTAGCATAGCCCCCACCTGTATCTGCACCTATACCGAACACGTAGTTGCCGCTGCTCGGCGGTGTGAAATAACCACTTAGGCTCTGTGTGAAGCTTACTGATTGTCCAGTGTTTAGGTCAGTAGCAACGCCACTGAGTGTGTTTGTACTTGGGTCATAGGTCACGGTTACATTTATCCGATCGCCTGGGTTAGGATAGATGGACCCTGTGCCGATGCCGTTCCAGCCAGCAACAACGCTTGGATTAGTGCCGTCAATATTGCTCAGAATGACCACGTTCCACTGCCCAGAGTATACAAGCCCAGGCCCCAGGAACGGATCCCACTGAACGATTAAGCAAGGCGTGGAGCTCTGCGGTATAATTACGTCACCACCAAGATACAGATTTATTACCCATAGCCTGTATGCTGAAATGTAGCTTACCGAATAGTTGTACTGCGGGCTCACGCTCCACATCGTAGGCTTCAGGAACAAGTATATAACGAAGCCATCTGCGAAATGCCCGGGCGGCCAACCACTCGAGAATGTGCCAATGATTGTTATCTTTACCGGGCCTCCAATGTAGGTTTCGTCCCAGAACATGGCACCAGCTACACCATGTTTGGCTGAGACTAGTGCAAGCACCGGTTGGTTTATTTTGGGTGAGCCCCAGTACTGGCTTGCCGTCGATGGTTCGTAGTACACCGGCCACTGACTTGTTGGTCTACCGTTATAGTCGCCTTGGTACACACGGGGCGTACCGAAGTATTGCTGGCCATTCTGTAGGTTTAAGATTACCTGTGCATTGGCTTGGCTTGTCTGTGCCTTGGCTATCACGCTTGCGATCACTAGAACCACTACTAGTATTGCGGAGGCCACTATTATCGGTCTACAAGCGGACATAGTCTAGTAATAGCCAAATACGATTTGATTTTAAGTGTTCCGCCAAGCTCGCCAGCGCCATGCGCATTGTGTATAGCGTGCATGGATTGAGCGGCCTTAGGCGAGTACATCCGGCGGGGTTTAGGGAGGTTGAGAGAATAGACCGCGCGATCGGCTTAGTTCAGCACCTCATCACTAAGGCCTTGCCAACTGGACTTGTTGCTGACAGAGCCCAACTCCTTGGCCAGCATCCCCTCGATGGCGGGTAAGTATATCGATCTGCTGAACGTATAGCCTTCGGCGGTTTCCTCGGCCGGGCTACGGCCGTTGCACAACTTAACGCGACTCTAAACTCAGGCGGCCTGAGGCCAACGAACCTAGCCACAATAGGCATATAATTTACTTAAAATATCCCGAGGCCGTGCCGCATGCCGAAAGAGAGAAGGTATACTTATGGAGACGGCTGTATGGGATTGTCGCCCAGCGTTAAGCAGATTCTTGGTCAAATAGACAGCGCCGCAGAGGCTCTCGAGAATAAGCTCAATTGTAATGTTTTGTTATTAGCATTTCATAACTATGCTTACATCCAAAGTGATGTGATGAACGACTTGGAAAACTACCTGATAAGTACAAACAAAAAGTATGAGGATAGAGATTTATGTTTAATTCTCCACACGCTTGGCGGAGACCCTGATGTAGCCTACCATATAGGCGTAAGGCTTCAGAATTTGGCGGGCGAGAGGAGGTTGCTCGTAATAATACCGCGTATGGCCAAATCTGCTGGCACGTTGCTGGCATGCGCCGGGGATGTGATATATATGACCCCAATAGCAGAGCTAGGTCCCGTAGATCCGCAGGTCCCTGTATCTGGTACCCTATGGGTTTCTGCCAAGTCCATTGGCGACTCTCTTAGGATGGTTCTTGAAACCACTATTGAAGTTCTTCAAAGCAAAACCAGCCGGTGAGATACAGGAGATGTTGATAGGAGCTGTGCTCTCGCAAATGCCGATGAACGCCGTGAGCCGCTACGACAGTCTCTTAGCTCATGTTGAAGAGCTTCTAGAAGATCTGCTCAGCAGAAGAATGATAAAAGATAAGGAGATCGTGTCCTCAGTTGCGCAGAAACTTACGAGCGGCTATAAATTTCATGGGAGGGTTATCCATCTCGACGAGGCGAGGAAGATAGGCCTTAGGGTAGAGAGTCTTGCTGGTGAGCATCTATCCGCAGTTTATGCTGTGTATAACAGGTTGAGGGATCTCTTCACTTTTATAGACAAATCACTTACACCCATATCGGATATATTAAGGATAATATCAGTAATGCCATATAATTTAAACCATGGATTGGTATATGTACCAGAAATACCACATATGGCGGACTATTTGACAGGCCCCAGCAGTATCACCTCCACCTCGTCGCCATCGTCTTAGCCCTCCCAGTTCTCCAGTATTGTCAACAGCCCGTCGCCCTTTGTAAGGGATGACGGGGTGCAGTTGCCGACAGCCGCCAGAGGCCCCGCGTAGAGCCCCCTGTCCCGCCTGTAGACCCTCACCCGTGTGAAACTCCTGGTATAGACGTGACGACCTGTCTCGTCAACGCCGTCCTTACGACGGGGAGGGACCCCTCCCTGGCGCCCGCCATCTTGAGGATAGCCGGCTTAGCAAACGCGTTGAAATCCCGATGAGGGAGGCAACTTCGTAGCGGCCCCTCCTTCCGGCTACATCGAGAGGAGCCCCATCTCTGTCCTCTACGGTCGGATCTGCCCCGCGGTTCAGGAGAAGCCTCATATCTGGCTTAGTGCATTTCACGATCTGGCATATGCCGAGTTGACAAACATATAATAGCATCGCTAGGTCTCGGTATTCGCCGCGACGGCTTTCGTGCGTTTACAGAGGGCAGAATGCCTCGCCTTTCAAGCGGCGGGGGTCAGGTCTTGTCGATGACTGTAAAGCGCATCTGCCTCGTCGTGCCGCTTAGGAGGCCTGTGAGGTCCACCAGCGATGCCAGGAACGTGGCTATTGGGTTCACCCTGGCCTTGATTGAGCCGTATAGGTATGCGGTCATGTAGTACGCGCCGGCCACGATGCTTATGACGGACGTGTGGGGCCAAGCCCAGGCGAACAACGGCGATGATAAAATCCCCGTCGCCAGGAACGCTATAACGACTACGTTGCCCGTCCTTATGGCGTCAACGACCACGTGCCCCCACCTACGTCTCTGTCTGAACAGATCGCGCAGGGAGTTCGGGGATTTAATCGAGACCCTCGTCGAGACTTGGAACGTCTTAATCCCGTGCCTAATCGCGAACATGGCCAGCATGAAGTCCTCGGTCACGGACTCAGGCATAGAAGGCCACAGCCTTTTCAGCACGTCGCCGCGGATGATGAGCAGCTCGCCGTGAAGGCCGTAGATCGGCAAGCCGAGCAGGTGCGTTGACCTGTAACGGGTCAAACCGTCGAAATACCTAACCCAATCGACCGCGTAGGCGATCCTCGACCTGCCGAGCCGAGGGACGACCAGCCCGTTGCCGATGAGCCTGCCTCTGCGCTCCCAGTACGGTATCTCCCTTAGGAAGTTGTCGTCCAGGGGGTACGAGTCGTCGTCCAGAAACACGTACCACGTGTCATCACGCGCGTAGTTCTTCACGAACCACCTGATAGCCCTGTACTTAGTCCCATCCTCCTCCCTAGGCACAAGCAATACGTCCACTCCCTCGAGCGGCAGGGGGTTGCTGCTGACGACGACGAACCTCAGCCCCAACCTCTTCAGGTTGTCGACGACCTCGCGGAGGGACGGCAACACGCTCGGCGTCCCGACCGTGACGACCACGACCAAGTAGTTGTCAATCTTGGCATCGCCCGCTCGCCTGCCCACGGGGTAGACAATTGGGTAAAGCAACGATGCGGCGATGTTGAAGATCACCAGCGCCGAGAAAACGGCGGACGCCCACCAGAACAACGCCCAGACCCATACGTGGGCCATCTGCTACCCCCTTTAAGGAGATTTTAAGCTTTCTTAATAAAGTTGCAATAAGGTTGTCGTTTAGTGTATTTAAAGCCCTTGCCGGCCCCCTCCCCGCCCTAAAGGGCGAGACCTCCGGTTGAAACCACCGCGGCGATGATGCGGTTATCGCCCGCCATACCAAACACCACGCGGCTAGGTTAGCTCCATACTCTGGCATCGATTAACAGGCATATTGCAAATATTACGCCAAATATTATATCACAATTCCAATGTCTAAGGGCCGAGCCTATTCCAGTGTACCGCGACAAGAGAATAAGCCGTAGAGGAATCAAGAGACCTTGCCCCGCTAGAGGCGAGAGCAACCACGCGATGCTTCCCGCGAAGGGCCGCATCGAGGGCCGGATCTCGTATTCGCCAGATACTCTACCTTCCGTAGAGGAATATCGCACTCCACGTAGCCGGCTAGCTGTTTTGTCGGCCCTTCTGCGATCTGGATAGCACTCGCTTAGGTGTGGAACGTGGATCGTGATCGCAGCGCTCAGGTCCGGATCCACAGCCCCATCAACCGCCGGGGACGTATTGGGCAAGCCTCGCATCGGGGGAGTTCAGAACCCCGCGCCGAAGGTTAACCGGTAGCATCGGCTCATTTCCGCTTATATGCGACAAGGGCAGAGCGGGGTGAGATGCCCCTCTACGGATCGACTTGCGGCGGGGGATGCACCGACCGTTGCACCTCAGATGGGGGCCTTGTGGCGCCGGCCCCGACGGAAGCCCGTGAAGACTGGCGGACGCGGATGGGGTCGGCTCAGAGATCCGCCGGTGGAAATATCTATTATATAGATATATAGAGAATACCGCCAGCAGAGACTATGGCGTCTTGAGGACGATACGGCTCCCAGTATCTGGGGTTTAAGCCCCTAGCCTCCGCTTCAAGTCCGCTATGGTGGCCTCCCAGTAGGCCCTCTGCTCCGGGGTGAGGAGGTGCTTCTTGGCGTTGTACTCGGCCTCGAGTTGCTTAAGCTTCAGCAGGGCCATCTGCCGCTCGGTCTCCTTCTTCTTCTCGACCTCCTCCAGCAGGACCTTCAGCGCCAGGGCCGCGCCCGTCGCAACCACGGCGCCGGCCGCCACGGTCGAGGCAGAGACAGGCGCCCGGCCAACCTGGCTCCGCCTCCCGCGCCCAAAAGACGTGGCCACCAACGCGGCGCCGACCACCGCCAGCGCCAGCCCCACAAAGGGCACGGACGCCGCAGAGGGCGCGAGAAGCCAAGAACGGGACAGGGAAAGGCCGAAGCTCAGGACCAAGACGCCCACTATGAACCTAAAAACCTTCACCACGGCGCCACAAGCCTCGCCTCAATCTCGGAGATCCTCTCCCTCACCTCTTTCATCCTCTGCGCCAGGGCCTCCCTCTTCTGCGGATCCAACTCCATGTAGTACTGCCTCTCCAAGTCCCTATATAGGCTCTTCAGATGCTCCAAGTCCTTCTCGAGCTCCCGCCGCCGGAAGTCGTCGCGCTGAATGGGCGCTACGGGCGAGTACTGAGGAGGCTGATAGGATTGCTGAGGCTGGGGATACTGCTGAGCCGCCGCCTGTTGCGTCAACATGGGCTTGAGCTGCTCCGCCACCAGCCTGGCGAGCTGCTCCGTAGACGTCGCCTGTTGCTGCATCATCTGCGTCTGTTGCAGCAACTGCTGCCTAAGAACCTCTATCTCGGCAGGCGAAAGGCTCTGCCCCATGAGAAGCTTCCTAACGGCCGGCACAAGGAAATTCTGCATGGCGGACCCCACACCCCAATACACAATCCCCCGAGCGGCCTCAGCCCCCAACGCCTTGAGCAAAGTCACCACGGCGTCATAGACCTTGTCCTCACTGCTCATAATTGGCCCATATCACAGAAGTATATAAATTTTGCCACCAAACGCGTGAAAAACCGCGCCAGCGCCGCGCAACATGGTTGCAGGAACATGAAAAACAAAGGCTCGGCGCATGGTGCGAGCACCCGTAGATCTCTCCACGAGCAACCGCGGCGGAGGCCAGGCATCGCCTGGGAACAGCGGCGGAGTGGAGGAGATACGGCTAGCGGAGAAGATACAGCTCGCAACGACAAGCCAACTTCTCCTTCAGCAGCCTGTTGATGCTGTCGTACACAGATGTTATGTTCTCTAAAGTCACGGGGGGTAGGTTTCCCTGCTCGAGGTGAGATAGTGTCGACTCTATGAGTTGTCTAGCGGATACTAGCTCTCTCACGGCGTCGGGAGACACTTCTGCGGCCGCTTTCTCGAGCTCGTTGACGTGTCCCTTAAATATGCGGAAGGACCCTTCGAGGTCCTCGAGTTCTTTTCTCGTCATCGTGCGGGCTTCCTTCACGAAGCCGTAGACCTGGCTGATGATGCGCCAGGCCTCGCAGACGGCCTCGCAGACGGATCTCACGGGCGCCGCGCCCGGCCGAGGCGGCCCCCCTACCCGCCTCAGCCACCCCTCCATGTGAAACTCCTCGATGAGGGAAACGACCTCGCGATGGCCCCTCGCTCTGGCTAAGTCGAGAGGAGTATCTCCATCCTTGTTCTTTACTGTTGGGTCCGCCCCGTGCTCCAAGAGGGGCCTCACAACGTCGACATGGCCCCAAAACGCCGCTAAGTGCAACGGCGTATCGCCGCGTTCATTTTTGGCGTTTGGATCCGCTCCGCGTTCCAGGAGGAGCCTCACGACGTCGACACGGCCCTCAGACGCCGCCAAGTGCAGCGGCGTCCGGCCGAATTTATCTTGGACGTTTGGGTCTGCCCCATGCTCCAAGAGAGTCGCCACGATATCGACACGGCCATTAAGCGCCGCGACGTGTAGCGGCGTCCAGCCGCCTTCATTTTTGGCGTTTAGATCCGCTCCGTGCTCTAGGAGAAGTTTTGCTACCTCAACATGACAAGGTACCCAGCGTGGCGGCGGCGTATTGCCGTATTTAAGGACCTCGTCCATGTCGCCGTACGATATGAGAAGAGACAGAAACTCGTAATATTCCGACATCAAGTGCAACGGCGTCATGCTGTCTTTATCTCTGGCATTAGGGTTTGCTCCATGTTCCAAGAGAAATCTCACAACGTCGACGCGGCCTCTAATGGCCGCTACATGTAGCGGCGTCCGGCCGCGTTCATCTTGGACGTTTGGGTCTACTCCGTATTGAAGAAGAAGCCTAGCCACGTCGACATAGCCTCTAATGGCCGCTATATGTACCGGCGTTAAGCCGTTTTTATCTTTGATGTTTGGGTCGACGCCGCGTTCCAAGAAGAGCTTCACAACGTCGACATGGCCCCAAAACGCCGCTAAGTGCAGCGGCGTCCAGCCGTTTACATTTTTGACGTTTGGATCTGCGCCGTGCTCCAGGAGAAGCCTCACGACGTCGACACGGCCATTAGACGCCGCATCGTGTAGCGGCGTGTTGCCGTATTCGTCTCGGACGTTTGGGTCTGCGCCTTTTTCCAGCAGCTCCCTCACGCGCTCCGCATCGCCAGCGGAAGCGGCGTCGTGGAGGTCGGTCCAGCTCATATAGTATCTGGAGTTGGGGTTCATATGCCTTCCTCGGCGTCGCTCTTCGTCCAGCTTGGAGGGATGTTTCCAAACCTGCTAGACGTGATGGCGCGATTATGTAGTGCATAAAGTATATATACTAGGTGGCGTTAGTCTTTATGGTAGTGTGGAAGGAGGTTTCGAAGGTGTGTAGAGAT
>Ga0081534_100134_pt1 | contig 26752 bp, 21 predicted proteins | sample MonGeyMetagenome_FD_71019 | JGI IMG/M metagenome (GOLD analysis project Ga0081534, IMG submission 71019) | Hypoxic/sulfidic aquatic microbial communities from Monarch Geyser, Yellowstone National Park, USA - MG (SPAdes) v1 (version 2) | ecosystem: Environmental > Aquatic > Thermal springs > Hot...
CTACGAATCGGCTCTAAATAACGTTAGGGCTGTCTTGGGAGTACTTGAGGCAACGCGTAGGTATGGCAAGGCGAGGGTCGTCGTGTTGGGTACGGACAAGGAGTATGGGGAGGTCGAGGACGCTGATGAGGATGCGCCGTTAGCCAGGAACAGCGGTGTTTACGGTGCATCTAAGCTGGCGGCGACCTTCCTAGCGCTTGCCTACAGGCAGGAATTCGGCTTGGATGTGACGGTGGCCAGGTCCGTGAATATATATGGGCCAGGTGACACGAACCTGACCAGGATTGTGCCGAAGGCTATTTGGTCGTTCATGAAGGGTGTCCCGTTCACGTTGTATGTACCAGCGGGGAAGCGCGCCTACATTTATATTGACGACTTAGTCAATGCATTGGCAACAATTGCCGAGAGGGGCAGGGACTATCCAGTGATTAATGTGTGCTCCAGGGATATAAAGTCGAGCGATGAGGTTGTGAAGGAAATACTGAAGTACTTCCCAAACGGTGTTGTGAAGGAAGTGCCATCACCGTACCCAGAAATACGGAACCAATCGCTCAGGTGCGATAAGCTGAAATCCCTAGGATGGCAACAAACCATATCGTTCGAGGAGGGCATAAGGAGGACTGTAGAGTGGTGGTTGAAAACGAAACCAATTGGTTAAAAATAAAACAAACAACGTTGTTACTGTATTCTTCTTTTTATATTTAAGGTGTTTAGTTCTTCGATGAGCACCTCGCAGTATTACAGCACGGCAATAATTAAGGTGGTAGCCGCAACTATTCAGAACACGCAGGTTCAGATGTCGATATCAACACCGTGTAGTGGTGGAAAAGCTTGCATCCCGAGCAATATACCGATAAGCGTGAACATCAAGTCCAACCAGGACGTAATGCTTGTGTCCCTATACGTAACAGCCACGTACCAAAACACGCCAAACACAGTTGTCGCGTACGAAGGCGTGGCAGGAACTGATTTATCGACCTCAGTAACTGCCGTGGCTAACGCACCATACACGCCCAACTCACCGTGCTACACAGCAGTTAACGTGCCAGTGCAGGTTCAGGCTGTGGTGTGTGTTCCGTATTTACTATCACAGGGCTTCAGCATATCTGCAAGAAACCCAGCGACGTTTTCGACAGCGCTGAATATATACAACATAGACCCATCACAGTTACCATCAAAGTTCCCGCAGGCGTGTACATTGGTTACGGGTTCCACAACAGCAACAATAAATGTAAACTGCATGACCCCGCAACCAAACGACCCATCATCTCAGTCCGGCATGATTACATCATCCACAACATTACAAGTCGGCGTACCGACACCGAGCACCGCAGTATCGAGCACATTCCAGCTACCGTCTAAGTACTACGCCGGTGCTGTTGTTATACCTACATCGCAGGGCATGTACCTGTACGAGGTGGTCTTCAGTCCACAGTTGTTTGCAAACGGTATAGTGAACCTGGCATGTGGTACACAGACTAACACTTGCTATGACTCAAGCGGTAACTTATACACGCCGGTTGATGTTTGGATACACATACCGCTGTCAACAATCGGCTTGAACGACGTAACAATCAAGCTGTTCACGATAACCAATATAAACAACATACCCACAATAGTCGTCGTTAACCAGAACATAGGGTCGCTCACCGTAAGCGGAAATATTCCGCAATTATTTGAGAACGCAGGGTGGACTTATGTACAGTCGTTAACGAGCGGGTACTACTCATACACCTACCTAGTTAATAATAATATGTACATATCGGTAGTACCAAGTGGAACACAACCAACCAATGGGGAAATGCAACCAGCAGTGTTGATACTGGCTATACCATCGAGCCAACAAATCGTTCCGCCTGCGTATGAGGTTGACATGAACCTGACGGCGTATGGTATATCAGCCAACAACCAACCGTACCTAGCACTGATAGGGCTTGACTACCCGAGCTACTCAACATACATAGTACCGACAAATCTGGCGGATAAATTGACATGCACAGGAATAGCGTCTTCAAAGAATCCATTTACTAACACGGCAGTCTTAATGGTTGGACTACCGCTCTCTACGGTGTACGGAGCATCATCAGTATCAGTCGGCTATGTCGACGTGCAAGACAACAACGTGGGCTCAGCAATATCGGTTGGCGCATTCATTGATGGTGACTATGCAAGTGGTGCCGCGGTGGATATTGTATCACCAACAGACAAGAGACACTGCACGCTTGGCTCCGATACGGTTAGCATGTCCAATGCAGGGCAGTTAGTACTATACATACTTACACCGTCAACAACCAGTTTACAGCTTGATGCTGGATACCCATTAATAATTAATGCCGTTGTTAATTACAACAACGCAGGCGGTAACTTGATAGCCCAGGCTGTGTACCGCGTAACAATAACCCCAAAGATACCCTATGCCCAAATCACGAATGTATCGTATACGGATGGAAGCATTGACGTAAGGGATGCGTACATCAAGAATGCGTACTGCGGAAGTCCACCGCCAAACTGTCCCCATTGTCCAGCACCACAGATTTGTACGTTGCCGATTTCGCAGGCACCGTTTTATGTATTTGACTCATTTGACCTAACGATTAACTACACGCCAAGTAGTCTAAGTATACCCAATACAATAAACATAGCATCAATCCAGAACCTTCCGATTAATTCAAGTAGCTTCACAGCCGTAACAAGCGCCCAACCGTTATCTACAGTTCAAGTGAAGGCGTGCCTTGGCAACCAGGCACTGGGCATAGGCGGTGGTATCCCGAGGTTCGACATATTTACGCCACTGAATCTACCGACTGCACAGATAAGCGCCAATGTGTGGAACTGCTCGCCAGGTGGTATGTCTGGTGCTAACCCAACTGCTCTCGTCCTGTACTCACCAGCATACCTAACCATAAACGGCAACAATGTAGCACTAAGTGGTAGATATGTTACATCAACGTGGAGTGATGTGGTTTACGTCTTTGCATTACCACAAATAACACCAAGCGGTGGCGTATCGCTTACATTTAATGACCCAGATTGCGCATCCATTAGTTCTGTATCTCCAACAACGCTAAAGCTGTCCTCATCAATTTCAATTTCACAATCAACACTGCCTGTTGGGTTACCAGTCAATGTGCAGAATGCGTTATCTAATGCGCTCTCCTCATCATCAGCACAATACAACCTAATTAACTGGTATCCATACACGATATGCGGACCTCTGACTTTACTCGTAAAGGGCTCCACAACACAAACAGTCAGCGTAGGTAATGTGTGCTTTACGGCATATGTCATACCCATGGCAAGTAACGTGTACTTCAACCCACAACCAAGTACTGATGCGTGCAATAATACTGTGACCGTGTCAATAAACAACAACATGAGCCTTAACGCAATACCGTCATTATTGCAATCACTATTGCAGTCTGTTTTTGCATCAATCACGAAACAATTAATTGCTGATTTGTCTACAAATCAGGCATCGATTAGAATCGACATACCGTCAGCAATTGCGCGGGTGCTGAGTAATGCGGGCATAACGATTGGGATGTCAATAGAGGTTGGACCTGCGGTGTTTACGTTAACGTGCAATGCTAACAATGATGGTTCATACACATGCACACTGCCACAGGCACAACAACAATACTTATTGCAATCGCTACAGACATATGGCGGTCAGGCGCAAATATGCATATACAACACAGCAAACCCGGCGATGTCAGCGTGCACAAAGACGACTCTCATGAATACATCATCTATACCGGTGACAGGTGCACTACCACCATACATACCACTCATATCAGCATCAGTACTAACGCCCAAGGCGACGCCTGACAAACACGTGAAGGTTTCGTATACCTTACTGTTTAAATCGCCATCTAGCACGAGCGCTTAAAATAAAAATGCGACATTAAACCAAATGCACTGTTTTTAATAATTAAAACAAACTACATCCTGATGAGTAGTTCAGGTATTTGCCCAAGCTGGTGCACCAATTGCCAGGTATTCAGCGGAGAAGAGTGCCCAAGTGGGTATTCAGCGGCATTAATTCAGTGTGACTCAAATTGCACTCCCCCATCCGGACAGTCATGGTACACAGCATGTTGCAAGGCATGTTGCCAACCGGTAGGAGCAACCAGCACAACCACTACATCGAGTTCCCAGTCCCAACAGCAATCACCAACTCCAGGGCCAAATGCGTGTCTCTACTTTTCGCAGTTTGGAATATTGCCTACTAATGCCTTTAACGGTTGGAGTACCACAAACGGCTTTAATGGTAGAATACATGCGGTAGTATGCAATAGCGGTACAGACCCAGGCGAGGCAACAGTGACCTTCAGCTCAAGCTGGTTTGGGACGTCCTCATATAACACCGGCGTTATTACTCCAGGGAATTGCGTAACTATTGACGAACCAATAAGTCTATCTCCATTGCAGTTCCCAAGTAATGTACCAGCGTGGCAAAACCCACAACCAACTAATTTACCGCCTGGATGCGGTCCATTACAGTGTGTGGCATCAGTGAATTGTTTAAATGTATGTACAGGCACATGTGTCACGAGAGTAACCGCTACACTGTCCGGGCAATACGCTGGCTCTAAGGGTTGCAATACGTACGGCTTCCCAAGCGGTAACGGAGCCTCTGCATCGGTCACATTTTCAGCATACATAGATGCATGTCAGCAACCAACACCAAAAATCCAAGGCGGTGGCGGTTTTATACCATCACCGCCACCATCTCAAGGACAGCAACAAGGCGGTAGTTACACGCCACCAGGTGCTCAACCAACGAAGACCCAACCAACGGCGAGCAATGTACCGCCAAGTGCACCATCACAGCCCAACCAGCCGACAATATATTCTGTGGTGTTTGCAATACCCGATATTAGTTATATCGAATCAACACCAAACGTCCAATTATCAGACCTCGGCTCAATAGCTACGTTAATTAATAAGGTGAAGGAACATGCGGGGGCTTATGATAAGGAGTACGCAGACGACTTAGCGGAGCTTGAGCAATACATAGAGCAAATACAGTCATCAGCCATGGTGGCAATGCAGGCGAAGCCTATTCCGCCTTTCCCTGCGAATCTTGCTAATCTTAAGTATGTAAAGACGTACAAGCTACAGCCAGAGCAACCAATCAGCGATGTTATTGAAGTACCGCCGGCGCCTAAGGTGGGTTCTCACGTTGGTGCATTAGTTGTTATTTACTTTATACCAAATACACTAACAAGTACGGGTGCGGTGGGTATGGATGTGAAGGGATACGTGGTACCGCTGGCAACCACCACAACAAACACGACAAGTAGCGGTAGCGCAGTAGCCACATTTGGTTATGAAACGGTCTTCATACCGCAGTTGGGCATAACAATAACGGGCACATCGACAGCAAGCGGAGTGCCAGGCCAAACATTGACGTTACAATACGTCGTTACTAATCAATCAAACGTCCCCGTCACAATAACACTACAGGTAACCGACAACTACGGCACAAGCATAACACAGACACAGTCGGCACCGGCGTGTTCAGCCTCTCCATGTCCATCAGTAACATTTAATGTGCAATACACAATACCGTTCAGCGCCCAGCCCAATACATCATACACAGTAACGGCAACGGCGACTGCGACGTACCAGAACGCATCGACGCAACCCGTCAGTACAACAACTACAATAAACGTACTATCACAACAACAGGTGGCATTAACTACACTAAGCGTAGTTCCATCACAGACACTGATTTGCGCAACGCCCGGCTCGTCAGTTACCATAGGAGCTACTGTAACGAACTCATCGAATACGCAGCAACAAGTAACTGTTGAATTGCTGTCGCAAGGAGGTAATGTAGTGAACAGCCAACAACTAACAGTGCCAGCTCAAGGCTCGGCACAGGTTTCATTCAACTTAATCGCACCACAACAACTCGGATACTACTTCTACCAAATAGCCATTGCAGTCAATTCACAAATTGTGAACTCATCGTACATCGCCGTTGATGTGAGCGCGACATGCACAGCCGCGACAGTGGCGCCCGCGGCGACCCCGACAACAGCACCAACACCAGCAACCACGCAGATCCAGCAGGTTATGCAGGTTATGCTAGTTATGATGATGTTGAACATATTCACAACATTGACGACAGCATTAATGCCGTAAATGGTCAAAATAAATACTAATCGTCAAGCCATTAAATGTGCTTTTAATATTAAATTCATTATAATATCGATGATTTGCTTCGACTTTAGTTTTTGCAGGAGCTATACACCAGCACCAACAACCCAGACCACCCAATCAACAAGTACGTCAAGCACAACAACGGTTGCTACATCGACTGGTTCTTCAACGAGTAATTCATCGTCCAGTGTGAACACAACAACTACAACGTCTACATTTTCTTCATCAAATAATGTTGTATACACACCACCGATTTCGTGGTGGTACTACAGGATAAACTACCCAAGCAGGTCATACGTACCAACAAGCCAGTGCCAGACCTATTACGGAACAACGGCGCTGTCCTCATTAATAACTGCGTACGCCAACCCAATCAGTGCATGCCCAGGCTCCACCGTTAACGTACCAGTCACGGTTACTAACAACAGTGTTCACAATTTGTCATTAACGGTCGGTGGAGTCGCAGTTTCATTATCGCCGTACTCATCAAGTACAGTCAACGTACCAGTCACAATACCCAGCGGTTACAACAGCAGTACGTACACAACCACAGTATCGATATCATCACTCGACTGCTCTCCAGTAACCATAACGGCTCGTGTGAATGTAATACAGCTGTCAGTATCCGCGGTCTGCTCAGTCTCCAATGCGTCACTGACGTCTGCATCAGTGACATGCAACTTGAACATCGGCGGTTCACAGTGCTTCAGCGGTGCTACAGTGAGTGTGGTTGATCAACTCGGGAACACATTGACCTCATTCACGGTTCCATCACAGACAATAGCGTTTACGGTTAATCCAAGCAACTACGGTTGCTCATCAAGTAATCCATCGTGTACGCTTAATTTATCGTTTGTTTACAACAACGCAACTGTTGGTTCCGTTACGGTACCGATACAAGTAACATGTGCGAACCCAACAAGCATTAGCGTTAATGTGCCGTACATAGTACTACCGCCAACTACAAACTCGACTACAATAGGCGTGACAGTGAGCACGCAGGTGTCTGGCTCATTAACTGTGATGGCGTGTACAGACTCGGGTTGCTCTAACGTGTTAAGTAGCGTAACTGGCTCGCCATCAACGACATCATATTCAACGAACTTGGCTGTAACAATACCGCCTAACATCGGCACAATATATGTTATGGCTGAGGACACATGCAACAAAACAGCAATAACTCAAGTACCCGTATACAGCCTAGCTGGATACTTAGCAGTAACCGGGCTTACAACATATGCACCAAACATCGGAATAAACGCCCAACAAGTCACCGTACAGGTAAGCGGCAACCTGCTCACTTATTCATACTGGACTTCCTACTCAGTGCCGTTGAACATAAGCATAGTTAGCAGTGGCGGCACCGTGGTTCAAAAGAGCATAACAGTTACTGTACCAGCAACGGGGCAAACGGGTGGTGGTAGCGTTGGAGGCCCACCGAGGGCTCTACCGATGGTTGCTACAACGGGTGGTGGTGGCGGTTTACTGCTGACACAGGTAACAATACCGTTCAGTGCGTATCTAACATTTGAATTGCCAAGTAGTCCGGGTAAGTATACATATACGGTCAATGTATCATACGGCAACACAACACTTGCGAGCACAAGCTTCACAATTAACGTAGTTGGTGGGTTGTTCTCAATAACGAGCTATTCATGTTCGCAGACATACCCATGCAATACATACCCAAGTAGGCAAGTTGCGATAGGCTTCACGATGCAGGCTGTTGAGGGTAGTGGCACGGCAAACATATACTTATTCGACAATAGCGGTAACGTCATAACATCAACAAGCGTAAATGTTTCATCGTCCTCGCCAGCAACGTCACAGCTGTCGTTTACAGCGCCAACAGAACCAGGCACATACACATACTACCTGGTTGTTAGACCATCGACAGCCGGCGGGTGCCCAAGCAACATTGCCAACTCAACAAGCGGTTGCTACCCAGTTGTAATAAATGTTGTGCCGTTGCCCGTGCCAGCCCTAATCTCGGTTAGCCCAACAACAATAAGTGCCGTTAGTGGAAACACATATACAGTCAATGTAACATATACATGCAGGCAGTCGGCATGCGGTTCAGTTCAATTCAGCCTAGTCGATACGACGAGCAATGCAACATTGGCAACATCAACATCAACATGCGGTTGCGTAATGCAGAGCATAGTTCCTTTGGAATCAGAGAATTACATATCTAGGTATACACCATGCATATGTAATGCATCCCTCTCATTTACAGCGATACTACCACCCAATATGCAGAGCTACTCAACAACGCTTGCGCTGAACGCGACCGTTGCAGGCGTTACATATAACCTAGCCACGATACCGATGACTGTGGTACCACCGTGTACGCCGAGCGTTACATTTACGCCGTACATAACTGGAAACTACGATGCAGGTGTTGGAGGTAGTGTAAATATAATAGTGACGGCAAACAACACAGCTGGATGCGGTGCAAACGTTACATGCTCACTGGTTAGTTCGGGCGGTAGCGCCGTCAGCCTATGCGGTGGCAACCCATGCGCAGTAAGCACCCATGTACCAGCCAACTCACAGACGCAATTATCCATGCAGGCACAGTTTGCAACAAGCAATCTGGGCAGTACATACACGCTGGTGTGTACGTATGATACAACAAGCGTCAATGTAGCGACAATAACGCTACCATCCGAGACGATACCAGTCACCATATACTGCAACGGCAACCCAATCTACAACAACCTATACATTGGTTTGCCTAGGCCTATAAGGATAATGCCGCTCGCAACCACCGGGCTTAGAGCAACAAGCACGTCAACACAGGGTGTGACGGCTTCGTCTTATACATCACAGCTATGCACTTCATCAACGTACTCAGGTGGTACGTTAACGTACACGATACAAATCACTGTGGCCAGCGCCCCAGCCAGCTGGACGGCGAACCTACAGCTTTCAATACCGTCGCTGAATTTATCCACGTCAACAAGCATCAGCGGTTCCAGCGGCACGTCTACGCAACAGGCTACACTGTCGCTGTCAATGGCTAACGTGACACCGGGTAGCTACACAGGACAAATAAGCATAACACTGAGTTACACATACAGTGGCGTGACTTATTCATACTCCTACACAATACCGGTTACAGCTGTTGTGTACGCACCAGTGACGATAGGCTTCATAAACGCAACATACACGGCATACGCTGGACAGACAATCACAATACCGGTCGGCGTGTGTTCCCAGGCGCCGTCTAACGTCATCTATAAGGTGGTTGATAACATGGGTAACGCAATAACTAGGACGGTGTCAATAACCCAGAGCGGGTGTATCACTGACTATGTCCAGTACCAAGTCGTAGGCATAACCAACATAGACCCACAATACATACTGGCATATGCAGAGGGACTGCAGGACTATTTAACACAGTTGCAGTTAGGGATTAATGTCGTTGATGCATCGTTAATTTCAAGCACCGCCGCAACCCTTAAGGGCAAGGTTAAGCGCTGACTTAGCCAAGTCCCTGCTGTTGAGCTTATTTAAAGCATCTTGTCTTATTTCCTCAGGTGTTTTGTTCACAGGTACTCCTGCACTGGCTATTGCGTATACAGCGTCCTGTATATCGCTCATGGTTATTATATACCCATTGAAGCCGTTAACTACGTACTCAGGCATTGCGCCGTTCGGCGTGGTGATGACGGGTGTGCCCACTAGGAACGATTCAAGCGCCCATATGCCGAAAACCTCGGCATACGGTGGTACTGGTAGAACCACGGTAGCCATTACACGGGACATTATCCTTATCTTCACGTCATGGGGCACAAGCCCGACCCACTCAATGTTTGGGTACTTCCTAGCCTGTTGATAGATTGCGTACATACTGTCCCTAGCCCCTATTGATGCGTTTATTAACGGCATGTCGTCACCAACAATGTAGCACTTAACATCAAGCATCCTCTTACAAGCCTGTATAAACTGCAGAATCCCCTTCCCCACATCTATGCGTGCAACAAACGCAATAGCCCTCTCCCTATCGCTACGGCTCCTGACCTTAACCCTCAGGTACGGTTCCTCAACAATCCTATCGTATACGTACGTAATCACGTTCTCTAAGTGCGGGAACAACGCACGTAGGTAGTTCATGTGGAACCTGCTTACGCCAGCGTAGCACAATTGCTTGGACACTGGCATAAGGGGGACTGGTGGATTTAGGTCGTGAACTATCGAGAGGGCTGGCTGCGCGAGTCTCATGCTTGCTACCCTGCTTCTTGAATGGTCGATTACAACGTCGAAATCAAGCGTCCTCTTTTTAGCCAACATCCTATTGAACATCTCCTCCTCACTAATCGGTGCACCCCACGGTATTGGGTCTCCGAACTCCATGAAGTTTATGGCATCGATGTACTCCTTAAGGTATGGATAATTAGCAAGTGCCGAAGCCCTACTCAGCTTAGTGGCGAGTAGGTAGACCTCATGACCATCCTGCGCAAGCCTGAGCGCGTCTGTGAAGGCTACAAGCTCTGCTCCTCCGTAGTACGGTGGAGGTGACGGTAACACGTTTGTCGATACAACAAGCACCTTCATTGTGGACTATTCACAAAAAGTATTTATAAAGCTTTTTTAGATAAGCACTTTTGGAATGGTCGATAAGCTTAAGTCGAAGAGGCGTAGGCAGAAGAGCGGTGGGGACATGTGTTGCTTGTTGATTGAGGCGCGCAATACGTATTCAGATGATTACGACTTCCTAACGACACTTGCGGATTTCTTATCACCGACATACAACACAACCCTCAGTCCGCCGTACGACAAGCCAGGCGTCTTCGGAAACCCGGCGCAGAAAGCTTCTGGCATAGGCTTGTATGGCTACCTCACGGATTTCTACATCATGGCTACACAGCCCGAGAAGTACGAGAATGTGCAGAGGTTCCTAGGCACCCTCGTGTTTGAGATAGAGTCCACGGTGGCTGGCATGTACGCATGTAGCGGTAGGGGTATAGCAAGGCGGTATTGTGTCAGTAACAACACGCAATGCGACCAGTATTGTTCGTTAATAGCGAACTACATGTATAGGCTATTCGCAATAAGGTACTTCACAGATTTCATGAGGTTGTACGGACACATCGCACTCGAACTGCTACAGCCAATAGTGAACCTCCAGCAGTTTTATACATCATTATCTAACGCCCCGTTAGACGATGCAATGTTCATCTCCGAAATGGCGATAAGCCACTGCACAGTACCCGCCATCGTTAGGTATGCAAGTGATATAGCCGATACTGACGTTGTCGGCTTCACCGCGCAGGTGGCGTGCACGCCAGCAGGCTGTTTAGTGTGGGATTTCAGCCCAGTTAGGTATCTAAAGTTCTACTTAACCTATGACATAAGGGCAATAGCCAGGCTACTCAGGGTGTTCTACAGGCTTGGGCAGTTGGGGAGGTACTTGCTAGCTAACGACAGGACAGATTCAGCGCGCGTGTTGCTGTGCTGGGCGGCGCACGCATCAATAGACGCAGGAGAGGTGCTGTGGCACATAGTCGATGATTACATGAGTAGCAGAAACCTGTGGGGCTCAGTAACGGTACCAATAGACCTGGTCGAAGTTGTGGTTAGGTACACACCACTTGCTGCGCTCTTGAACGTGTATTCATACAGCCACATGTCGACAATGCTCGCCAGGTCAGCCAACCAGTGCTTCTCATGCCCATGGGGCGAGCTGATGGACTACAGGGACCTGTGCGGGTCGGAGGGCGAACTGCCGTATGCGATGGAGACAGTTCAATGCCTGGACTATTATGAACAGTACTTCGCAAAGCACGGCTACACAAGACCGAACCTACCACCAATAAATCCAACAATAATTAGGAGGATATATACAGAACTCAGGCGCGCCGGTGCACCAATAATACCACCACTCCCAGGGTTAATCGCAATATATTCAACTTAACTTTTATTTTTATTTGATTAAAGAAGTAATATTGATGCCCGTTAAGTGTGTACTACTACCGTCTGAGGAGCAGGTAAAGAACGTCTTCAACAATGCATTGGACTACGATAACGTTGAGCTGGAGTATGAGGTTCCAGCGGACTTCTCGTCAAATAGGCAGAAGTACATCATGGACATGACGGAGAAGTTCTACGGTGTGGTACCCATTATATGTGTTGAGCCGATAATGGACGTTGCAACATTTGGAACGGGATTTGACGGTAAGAAGTTCAAGTTTGAGGTTACATGGATTGTAAGGAACGATAATGAGTACCCACTAGCTGTTGTGGGTACGGCGTACACGCCAGGCTTCCCTAAGCTACCCTTCCTATCGCTCATAAGCCTTGAGTACTCGCTACTTATGGGCTTCAAGCCTGAATGCATCGCCCAATGCATAAGGGTTGGATGTGACGATACGTCGAAGTGCGACATAGACTACAGTAGCTTGAACAAGGAAGCCTATGTACAATTGGTGCTGAAGGCACTCAACGAGATGCAAGTCGAGATGGCACAAGTCTCATCAACAAGCCAAGCATTACAAACATTACCTGAACAAGCAAACCAAAACCAAGGAGCAACGATGCAGATAAGGGAGGAAACAGCACAGAGCGCGCAGGCTGTTAATGTCGTTAATCAACCACAGCAAACTGTGCAACAGGCGCAACCGAGTGCGCAACAGCCGCAGCAACAAGCTGTTCAACAACCGCAAGAAATCAGGAAGTTCGTTGAGGTGCTCCCAGGCGTGTTGGTTGAGGAGCAATACACAAAGTACTTCAACATAGACTTCCTAAGATACCACCTAAATAAGCTGGCGGTAAGCGACCCCAAGAAATACGCATTAATAAGAATGACGCTTCCAACGCTTATGGAGATATATACCCGCTATGTGGATGAAGATGAAGCACTAAAAAACGCGCCAAACGCCATGAAGGTCTACATAGCAACACAATCACTGCTCAAACACATACTCGAACTACGGGCCTAACGTTCTCCTTCTCATCTTAATAGGTAGTATGTTATTTATTGCATCGTAGGTATTGACGGGGGCTACATAGATACTGCACACCTGGGAATTACCTACGGTTTGGCATATTTTACTGCGACCCAAGCCACCGGCAATGTACATAATTGGGTACCTGGGCAGTACGGCGTATTTCCTGTCATCATCAAGCTCTACATCACTCCCACGAATTACGGGGGCGTTGAGCACAAGCACGGCGCGCCTAAACCGAACGTATTTATAATCATACATGGACCCAGAACACCTGTTGTAGGACTTGGCGTTGTATGCCGGGTCTCCTGTAACCAATAGGTTGATGGTTAGTCCATCATACTTGTCACCCAACGGCATGAGAGACATAAAGTTGTCAATATCAACGCGCCTAAACTGTAACGCCCTCAATAAGCTACACCTAATTGAGCCGACTTCAACTGATGTAGGCGCCTCACCCAGTCTGCGCATTTCCGTAATTACGGCATTGGTGGTTCCCGTCTTCGAAATCAACGGTAATACATCGCTTGGTAGTATTACGCGGTACCTCACAGATTTGCCTTTGTATGGTGAAGCCTTTACGATTGCTATCGTCTTGATTTCGTAAGGTCCAATACGCATTTTTAAAAAGGCTATGTCATTACCTGTAAGCCCAAGTATCAATGAGGCTGTTTTAGTGAGGGCGAATCCAGGTATGTGCTTATCAATCGTTACTATGTAAAACACAACAAAACAATACTGTGAAACAAAAAGCTTTTTAACAGACTTATTATTAGCAATCTTGGGGTTTCAACTGTGCGTGTGTGTATTGTTTCGTCAAGCATGTACCCAGTGCCGACATGGAGGTTCACGGGATACGGTAGTGAGATAGTCAATTGGTGGCTGGCTGATTATTTGAAGAACAAGGCTGGTATAGACGTTGTATTATTCGCACCGTACTCAAGCGTTCCGCCGAAGAATGTGGAGTTCTACGCAATACCGCCGTCATACACGCTTGTTAATTACGATAGGGAGTACTTCATATATGAGAAGTACCTGGACGTTGTTAAGCGTTGTGATGTAATCCACGACTGGTCAGCAACAGCGCTGAGCGCGGAGTACGAGTTCAAGCACGGAAAGCCGTTCATTGTATCTAGGAACGGGTTTGACATAACGAACCCGAGGTTCAACAAGAAAAACATAGTGGTACTAAGCGACGCGGCGCGCAGGTACGTGCAAGTGAGGTACAGCATGTACGGTATAAACCCGGAGGTCGTGCATTACGGTGTACCAGTTGATGAGTACCCGTTCGGTGAAGTGAAGGGTAATTATGTACTGTATGTCGGCAGGCCACATCCATCAAAGGGCATAGACTTCATACTTGAGCTGGCTAGGTTGAATAGGGATATAACATTCATACTGGCTTGGAAACCAAGCGGTGCAGACCACCATGCATTTCATGAGTATTACATAAATAGGGTAAACGAGCTCGGGCTTAGGAACGTTAAGATTCACGTACTACCTGGCGGGTGGGAGGGCGAGTGGATGAAGAGGAAGCTGATGGCTCACGCAAAGCTCTTCATCCAACCAACCATTTACTTAGAGGCATTCGGACTAACAGCGGCAGAGGCGTTGGCAACAGGCACGCCGTTACTTTTGAGTACGGCAGGTTCCGGCCCCGAGATAATTAAGGACAATAGTGTAGGTGTTCTCGTTAGGAACAAATTGACGCTTACCGAGCAGGCGGAGAGGTGGGCCGATATGTGGCAGTCGGCAATAGATGTCGATGAATTAAACACGGTGTTTAGGGACGCAATATCGCGCAGGTGGAACTACAAAGCAATCAGGGAATACGCAAAGCAGTACTTCGATATATCAGTCATGTCCAGCAAATACATGAAGCTGTATGAACGGGCAATTGCAGGCGAGCGGTGGTAGTATTAAAAATTAAATTATAATTATAGTGTTTTTATACTTAGTAGGGTTTTGGACGAGCATATGAGGATTTTCATTACAGGCGTAGCCGGTTCGTTGGGGACGCACCTAGCTAAGGAGTTGGTTAATATGGGCTTTGAGGTGGCTGGCAACGACATAAAGAGACTTGAGGAGACGGAGCTTTTTGATTTGCCAATTACATACATCTGGAAATCAAGCATAGACCTGGAGCCGGAGGACCTGCCGTGGGTACCCGACGTGGTGATTGACGCAGCAATAGAGTTTGCGGATAGGCCATTGGCGAACTCATCACCAATAACCACAGTATTTGGCAACCTAGCCACCGCAGTCAGAATACTGGAGCTAGTCAGAAAGCACTTTCCAAATGCACTACTGATTTATCCGAGCTCCTTTAATTCGATATATGGGTGGCAGTACATTGGGTGGACAAAGGCACAGGAAGTACTAAACAAAACAGGCATGCTTCTACCGCTACCGACGAGTGTGTACGGCTGGAGCAAGGCTTCGGCAGAGCTCCTGTACTTCTCGTACGCCATAATGCACAAACTCAGGGTGTTGATAACACGAATTGGTTCATCCTACGGACCAGGCGGAAGGCTTGATGTGCTTCCGCACAAATTAATTGTTTATTCAATAAGGGGGTTGAGGTTTAAGCTGAGGAGTCCGAGGGCTACTAGGTTGTGGACCTATGTGAAGGATGCGGTTGACTTTTATAGGGAGTTGTTTAATGAGCATATTTATGATTATGAGCCGGCGTCGCCAGCAATCATCACAAATGCTGGGAATGCTGGATACATGGATTCATCAAAGCCGAACTATGTAACAACCAACGAGGAGGTTGCACAACTAATCAAACGTATAGCTCGCGAGTTCGGTAGGGACTTGGACTACGAACCAATTGATTATTACGAACCGGGGGAGTACACGCCGGTCAGCATGTACTTGGACTATGTAGATAAGCCAATAAAAATAGACTTAGACGTATCCTCGATGCAACCAACCTGGTGGAAGCCGAAGTACACGCTGTACGATGGATTAAAAGAGACATATAATTATTTCTTAACAATATTTGGCAAAAGCGGTGAACGTGGCAAGCAGTAATCAACCTACCAGGAAGAAGCTGTACGTGCAGGGTTTGGTCTGGTTGCCACAAAACAGGTGGTGGATGGTAACCGAGGTTAGAGAACTCAGCAAATACTTCGACCTGGTTCAGTCACCGATGGATGCGGACGTCATATACGCCCTCGACCCGCTACAGCCAGATATGCAGGTGGTTACTACGTACATCTCCTCAGGCGCCAGCAAACCAATTGTTTGGAGGATAATCGCTGGGTACCCAACGGGTATGAAGACGCCTATTGATGAGGTCAAGAACCACGTAGTGCTGGCTCTCGTGAATTCCCTAACCACAAAGAGCGATTTCTTGAAGTCGTACCCATACCAACCACCTCCAATGGAGCTTGCATACCACCCGCTCAATTACGAGGCTATGCAGGTGCCGAAGTGCCAGCAACAAGTTATTAGGTACTATATATACGTCGGCGCGATAGAAAAGAGGAAGAGGAGTGATTGGATTGCGGAGGCTACGTTTAGGTCGAGGACGATAACCCGCATGTACTTCCCATACGCCGAAAGGGACGTGTATGACGAGGTGTACAGGGTAGCGCAGACATATAGGAACGGCTTGATAGTGACGCTAAACGCACCACCGCAGGAGGTCTACCCGTACATGTCGTGCGCGTTGGCACTGCTCAGTGCCTCGTCTTGGGAGACGTTCTTCATACCTGGGATAGAAACCGCATACTACGCCAGACCACTGATAAGCACGAAATTGCCCGTCCTAGATGAACTGTGGGGAGACACCTACATAACGTACAGCACAGTTGATGAGCTGGCGCAACTAATGGCGAAGTACTTCAACGACCCAACAGAGCTGAATGCATACGGCGTAAAAATGAACGATAGACTGACAAAGGAGCTTTGGAACAAAGGAGTGGGCAACTTCGGCGAATTAGCAAGTAAATACATATACGAAACAATACAGCGCTGAGTCATTTAGAGAAAAGTTTAAAAATTAGCACTTTATCAAATACTTGACCTGTATGAGCTCGAACATAGGGTACGTGGTAGGACTGGTAGTACTCGCGGTGGTGGCGGGTGTACTCGGTGCGATGTGGTTCATAACGAACCAGAACTATGTCGCTTTACAAGCCCAGTATGCTGGTTTGCAGTCAATGTACAACTCACTTAAGAGCGACTACTCCAGCCTGGAGTCTCAGTACAATAACCTGCTCGCTATGTATGCGAAGTTGAACAGCAACTACTCGCAACTCCTGAGTAACTACCAGAACCTACAGGTTCAGTATAACAGCCTTCAGGGGCAGTACCAACAGTTACAGAGCGAGTACTCCTACATCTACAGCCAATACAACTCGCTAGAGACTAGTTACAACCAGCTCCAGAGCCAATACAACAACTTAGTCAGTACTTTCAGTAGTGCTGAGTCATACGATGAAACCGATTACGTAGACCCAGGAGGCTCACTCATGTACGTCGTTGTGGTGCCCAGCGGGTACACCGCTACGGTGAGCATCTACGCATCATCAAGCGACTACATAGGCGTGCTCATAACCACGCAGTCGGACATGAACATAGCCATGAGCGTTGTGCCAACTGGGACGCCAGCGACGCTCTACACGTGGAGCGGTTACACAATAAATGAGCAAGTCACCCTACAGCCAGGCGTTTACATAATTGGCGTGTACAACTACCCAACAAACACGGCTGGTGCGTACATCACAGTGCAAATAACTACAACACTCAGCAGTTAGGAAGTTCATTAGAGCGTAATTTATCAAAATTAAAAATCAAAATTAGTATTTTTCCTTCAATAAATGAATAATTTCTTTCTTAAGCAGATTTTCGCTGGCATTGCGTATCCGTATTAGGTGCCAGGCTGTGGTGGTTGGGTCTACCTTGTAGTATATCTTCTTTTTTCTACGTTCGTATATACCGATGAAGTTCTCATCAGCCAGCATACGCAGTATTCTTGCCGTTTTGAACTTCTTATCTAATGGCAATTGCCTAGTATCCACACCTGCGTAATACAGTAGCTTCTTTGTGTCAAACACGACAATACTGCCTTGCGCAAACTTAACTAATGTCCACAAACCCCGCACTATGGAATCAACCAGTTCCTCATCGAGCATTACTAATTGTTTTTCTTCTGCATTTTTAAATATTATTTGGTTTGTTTCAATCGTGGTCAGCGTACTTTTTGGGATGCCCATTGGGACTTACGCGCATGTGTCGCCGCAAACCATGAATTGGCTGAGCAACGAAGTCGGCTTACTTCGTAGTTCTGGAGTTACTGCCAACGTCTTCTTGATGCGTGATGTACCGCTTGAGAGGGCTAGGGACATAATTGCCGAGACGGCGATTAGGGATAACTGGGACTACGTCTTTTTCATAGACTCAGACGTAATACCAAACCCAGGGATAACATACCAACTGCTGATGTATAGGGCGCCAGCAATGTGTATACCGTACCCGCTGAAGATCGGCGTGCTCAGTGTGTACTTCTTTGACGAAACAACAAAGATGATAACGCCACTGGATCCAGCGATGTTGAAGCAGAACATGTATTCGCCAATACCGCTACCAACAGATGCATGCGCACTCGGCGCCGTACTGATTGATACTTATGTGTTCAAGCGGTTGAAACCACCATGGTTCAGGTTCAGCGGTGAGGAGGTTGTGCAGATACGCACGCTGGATAAGGTGAGGGTTGAGTATAATGAGGATGTCTACTTCTTCCTAAGGATGAAGAGGGAGTTAGGCGTGAAGCCATTGTACGTACCGATACCAGCACTTCACGAGCTAATAACAGGCATGTCACTCGACCCATATGACCCAACTAGGACGATAATACCGATGGAGAGGATGGACTTCGTACCGCTACTACAACAAATGAGGCAACAACATGCCCCGTAACCCCCACATTTGGCTTCGGGAACACTCGTCACCGCTTAGCTCCCTACGCCGTCGGTACTATGCCCCCACCTTCGGGGCATCAGTGTTCAGGTTGCCACGGGGCTGGCTCCTAGTGGGGCAACCACCCCACTAGGACTGTGTAGGTTTTATTTTGTCTGAAATTTAAACCTTTTGTTTACGAAAGTTTCATAAAGGAATGTGGGGTCAAACGGGGCGAATATAGAAGGGTTTTTAAACAAGTTATGCATTTTATCACGATGGTTCAGCTAAGCGAGGAAAACCTGAGGTTGCTTGTGGAGTTAAGCAACAGGCTTGGGATTAAGGTCGATGTAGGTAATGAAGACGATGTGAACCACGTTCTGAACCAGTTCCTCGCGTGGTTATTGAGCAACTACAAGATGGTAATGTGGGTACAGGCACTGGACAGTAGGACAAATGAGCTGAAGGATAAAATAGATAGGGTAAAGGGTGAGCTGAGCGGCATGTATAACGATTTATTAATAAAGATAGAGCAAGCAAAGGCATCGCTAAGGGATTTAACAACATCAGCATACGCATCCCTTGAGGTTCTACATAAGGATGTTGATAGGATAATAAGTGAGATAAACGCGACGGTCTCACCACAAATAACAATACAGTGCAGGCACTTGGGCCCAGACATACTGAGCGCATATGCTTTCTTAACATCAAGCAAGTACATAACTAAGGCAGTGGGCGCAAACCACTACAGGGAGTTGCTCAATGCGGTATCGTTTGCGAAGACCGTGTGTACAGCGCAGATAGGGCATCAACAATAATTCTTCTGTTTTTATTTTAAACCATTAAAATAATGATGTGTTGATTTTGAAGCCATTGCGTGCAGTTTTGGGGAGGAAAATGAATAGGTATAGTGAGGAAGTACTGTACATGGGTAGGGAGGATATTGCAGAACTAATAAATGCAGAGGTTGAGGGGGACAAATACGTTGAGTGCCATGAGAACCCATCATTCGTTGCCGTGTCTTGGATTGCCACATATATGGTAAATAAGGACAAAATACTCAACGCAGTTCAGAACGCCAGAAATAGGGGGGTTAGGGGTTTATGCTTTGAGTGGAGCCAGTTTGAAGCCATGCTACTCGCGCTGGGTAGGCTCGTACACAGCGACTACGCCGAGTGGGTTGAGGCAAACGGCGGTGCTGCGGAGGTCAGGATAAGTGCGTCATTAAACGGGGTACCGATAGGCGGCACGGCGGATGTTGTTTATGATGACGGTGAGTTCGTGTCGGTTGCTGAGCTCAAGACTAGGCGCTCAGCTGTTGCGGACATCCAAGCACTAATATATGCCTACCTATTATCAGAGGAATTGGGTGATTATGTGAGACCATATGTTGTAAATACATCGACAGTGTCGATTGTAAAGTATGACAGCGAATTAATAAAACATGCCAAGGAAGTCGCAAACGAAATATGGAAAATCGTGAATAGCACATGAAAAGAAAAATTTATAAAACACCAAATACACAGCAAGCATGGTATGTCATCTCCATCAGTGATTGTTAAGCTGAGGACGCCTGAGATAATAGACTTCATAGAGAACATGTACATGTACAACGGAAGCCCGCTGGGGAAGCAGCCAATAATAATGCTGGGGCCGCCCGGCATAGGGAAGAGCGAGGCGGTTGCCCAAGCTGCAGAGAGGATTGCGAGGAAGTTGAACAAGAAGTTCATCAAGTACGATGATGAAAAGTATGACGAAATAATGGAGCATCCAGATGAACACTTCGTATTTGTGGACTTAAGGCTCACGGAGGTTGAGCCGTCAGACTTAATGGGCATACCACGCGAGAAGAACGGGACCATGTTCTACATACCGCCATCGTGGGCGAAGGTGCTGAGCAAGGCGTCTGGCATACTGTTCCTGGACGAGCTGACGCAAGTACAGCGCGACGACATTTTCGCCGTGGCGCACAAGATTCTGTTGGACAAGATGGCTGGCTTCACGAAGTTCCACCCAGGCGTTATGGTTGTTGCGGCTGGCAACACACCAGAGGATTCACCGATAGCAAGACCACTGCCTACATCGCTGATCAACAGGACGCTCGTGATAAAGGCGGACAAGCCCAGCATCGATGAGTGGGCTAAGTATATGGAGGAGAAGTACGGGGACAAATGGGACAAGAGGGTGTACGCCTTCTTAATGTACCAATCGGATAAGTTCATAGAGCCGATTAACACGAACGAGCTGGAGAGACTCGATAATTATGCAACACCGAGGACGTACACGATGGCGGCGGTCAGGCTGGCCGAGCTAGCCAATGCGCCGATTACGCAGGAGATGTTGAGGGCAACACTTGTGGGGCTCCTAGGGCCGTCGGTTGGTCAGGCGTTGTTCGGGTTCATCGCAACATCAATTGATGTCGAGAGTATAATAAACAACCCGGACAAGTTTGGCAAGCTAGATATAGACAAGAAGTTCTTTGTTATGTGGGCGGCGAGTGGGCTATACAATAGGGCTGTCAGTATTGGTGATGATGGGTTGAGGGCGAAGGTAGAGGAGTTCGTGGAAAAGGCAGTAATTAAGAAGAAGCCGGAGCACTGGCTGGAGCTAATGACAATGTTCGTAATAACCCTATCGAGAGAACCAACAAAGACGGGTGCATCACCACGCCATACGTATTTAAAGTCGCTGAATGAGAAATATCCAAAGGTAGTCGATGAGCTGTATAAAGTAACCGCGCTTGCGAAGTCCATAAAGGCACAATAATGATGAAAAGTAAAATTTTTAAATGAGTTGTCTTCTCAAAGCTTGATGTTTAAAACAAGTGGAGATGTTGATGAACTGAAAGAGTACTTTTCAATGGCGGTTTCTGCGCTTATCGGAACTTATCCATTTGTTGGTTCGTTACTGCCTAAGTTGCGCGTGGTGTACATGCCAAACAGCGACGCCATAGCCGCTGTGGATGGGACGAGGATAATAATTGGGAGGCGATTCCTCGGTTTGCGCGATGAGGAGAGGATAGCTGTGCTGGCACATGAGGCGATTCATCTCGGTTTGCAGCACCCAAGCAGGTGTTCTGATAAGGATCCAGTCATATGCAATATTGCCGCTGACGTAGTTGTCAATGACATGTTGAGGAAAGAAATAAGGTTGCCAAACGGTGCAATAACCGTAGATACACTACCACTTGACGCCGTCAGGGATGTGTCCAGAGACGAGATACTACAGATGAACATGGAGGGAATATACGAGCTGTTGATGAAGAAGGTAGCAAATGCATGGAGGGAGTTCAGGTTCGTACCAAACATATTTCCAGGATACGACATAAACGCAAACCACGAGCAAACATGTGAATCAAGCGGAGGGCAAGGCGGGCAATCACGACAGCACGAGAACAAGGCTGTAGGTAAGACGCAAGGTAAGAGCGAAAGTAAGGAAAGTAATGAGGAACCAGGAGCCGGTAGCCAAAGCAAGGACATGAAAGACAATAGCAAGGGGCAGAATAGCGGTGGAGGTGATAAAGCGCAGGATGAGGAGCAACAGCATGGGTCGGGCAAGGGGGACAAGCAACGTAAGGACGAGGGGACGCGAGACAATAAGAATAGCGGTAATGGGGGTGACGAAGGGAACGAAGAACTGAAGGAGGGCGAGGGCGGTGATGAAGGAACCGATTATGACGGTTCATACATAATAAATAAGGGGAGCAAGGAGATTTACGGCGAAGGAAAGACCCCAACCTCTGAGGATGCTAAGGATGAAATCAAGAGGAAGCTGGTTGATGCGCTTATGAGGAGCTACCTAATGGCTAAGATGGCTGGCTCAGTGCCCGGGCACATAGAGGCTGAGCTGGGCTCCCTCGGTAAGTCGGTCATTGATTGGAGGCAGAAGCTGAGGCGTAGCCTGGTCAGCTCCTTGGGGAGCGTGGTGGAGACGTGGCACAAGCCGAACAGGAGGGTCGATGAGTACCCAGGCGTCAAGAGGCTCAGCCTGAAGGATGTGTGGGTGCTGATTGACGTGAGCGGCTCAATAAGCATGGACGAGTTCAGGCAATTCATGACCGAGGTCTACGAGATAGCGAGGCTTTACAACGCGAAGGTGAACATCATCGAGTGGGACGCCGACGTGCAGAAGGTCGTGATGAACGCAGACAAGAGGTACATACCGCAGGTGGGCAGGGCTGGATTTGGAGGCACGATAATCAAGCCCGCCCTAAGGTACGTGCTTGAAGGCAACAAGCTGAAGTACGGGAGCACAGTCATAATATTCAGCGACTGGGTGCTGTACGACTACAACGATGCAGAAACAAGAGAACTACTCAGCAAAATAGCGCGTAAGGCCAGGTTGATAGAGGTCACGACATATGACAACCCAATACCAATACCGACGGCAACCATAATAAAAATACCAATCGAGGCAATAACAAACAACCCAATACCGAAATAGTAGCAAAGATTTAAATATTAGTGACACTTCAAACATATGTGTCCAGGCAAGAGCAGTTGGGCACATTCACCGAGTTATTGGATAGATTGCGCGAGTTTGGGTTCAAAATCGTTAAGGCAAAGTACGATGTATTTGATGAAAACGTGGCAGGCTTCGAAGTGCACGCGTTATACAATGACGGTAGCGCCACCTGGTTCTTCGCATTTACATGCTCAAGCGATGGAGTATGCAAGGTAAAGGAGGAAGACATAGGCATGGAAATTGCGCTCAAGAAGCCGTCAGTAGATGCGTTTATCAACAATGCCTTCAGCATCGTCACAAACTTAAGGAATGCACAGAAGGACATGCGTTCACTTGCAGAAAAAATAAAACAGGCGCTCGGAACAGGCGCTAGGCTTGATGATTTAAAAACGAAGGTTTTCCTGAATAGATACTATGGCAAGTCACCGCTGAACTACGGACTCATGCAGATTACGCTTCTGCCGCGTAACGTTAAAATCAACATTGAGGTGTCATTAACAGATTGGGACGAGGCAGAGTTATTATCATTAATCACGCAATTCAACAATATATTGCAACGCCAAATACCTTGAAAAGGACGTTAAAAATGAATGTAGGGCTTGCTCATACAGAAAGACTTAAAAATATATATAGTTGAGGAGAGTGATGGGTGGGCCGAGGGAGATCAGTATTGATGATATCAAGTTCAAGATGCCGAGCTTGGTTAATGATCCTTGGTATGGTAACTCGCTCGAACTATATCCAAATTACTTCTTGGCTGAGTTAATCGAGTACGGAGATGATGTGTGCAACAGAAATGGGGTGCCAAACCCATACTATCAATGGTTCAAGAAGGCCTATTGCGAAGGTATCATAGATTCAAGCGTTGTCTTTCCTTCAGGAGGAGCGTTTTTGTGTGATCCATTTATGTACCTTGAGTATTACCTGCTCTTTCATAAGCATGATGTGGAAAAAGCCGTGAGATTGCATGAGGCAAACAGGAAAATAATGTATGTGGCATGTGACCCCTACGGTTTTGATGATATACATAAAATGCTTGATACGTTATTTGATGAGTTAAAGGTGATGACAATGAACGCTGCACTGTATAGGAGAAAGAAAATACTGAGGGCAAGACTATACGAGATAGAGAAAAAGATGGAAAGTGATGTGGAACGCGAAATATGCGGAAGACTAGATAATGTTTGCTCCCTCGCGTATATATTACTGGCCCACCTCTCCCCACCGCGCCATAGGCGTGCATTGCTTCGCAAGGCTGAAATCGCCTTGCTTGAATACGTAATCCGCGATGATGGAGAACTCATACTTTTGCACTCACTGGGGGAAAATATTTACAAAATGACCAAGAAAGAGTACGTAAGGGCTTTAAAGACAGCCTTAAACAATGGCATCCAAGTCGTTGAGATAACGTTTTTGGCACATGTCCTAAAGAAGTTGAGACAGCACGATTGGGAGAAGGACTTAGAAACCATACAAGGCATATTGAGTAATCCATCCATTTTTGAAAACACCGAGGTAACGATAAAGGTGAGATAAATGGATAAAGGTAAAGGTGAGATAAATACTGGGAAGCTGCTTGACGAATTAAGAAATCATCCGGAGTTTTTAAGTGAACCACTAGAGCACATGACAAATGTCTTGGATTTGGTGCATTACGGTAATGAGAAAGTAAAGAAGGTGTGCCTATTATCCATAGCCACCGCGTGGCTTCCAAACAAGTACCACATTTCTTGTGCCATTACGGGTCCAACAATGACTGGCAAGACGAACCTGCTTCATGCGCTGTTTGATTTAGTGCCAAGGTCGAGGATGCTTGATGATGTCATTTTAGCGGGGATGAGTCCTATGTCCCTCTTTTACGAAGCTACTATTAAGGGCAAAAAGATAGAGAAAGGCGGTGTTAAAAGGTACGTTTTTGACGTAGGGCACTTCGTTGTTTTTCTAGCGGAACTTCCACTGCTTTATCTTGAATGGAAGAGGAAGTATGCATCAAGGATGTTGTTTAGGTACCTATTTTCAACAGAGGATGAGGACATTATTTGCCACGGAACCAAGACGCAGTACTGCATCAAGGGGAGACCGGTTTTCGTAACCACACTGCTTGATGAAGATATACGCTTATTGAAGGGGCAAGAACTTGGGAGACTCCTCATGGCTTGGGTTGATACAAATAGGACACTTAAAGATGAAGTGAAACTTGCGATGTTTATTGGAGATTTACTCTCAAGTCCTAAGCAAAAGGAGCAGTTTAAGAATAGCGCTCAGTTGGTAAGGTCATTCTTGGGCTTATTACCTATTGTTAAATCTGTTGAATTAAGTCACGATGCGATTGAATCCCTAGAGGAATCTATACTCTCGCTTCCAAACAAAGGAGATACTGAGGTTATTGCGTTAAGATTAGCCAGCTTGTCAGCATCCTATGAGTTGCTCAAGTACACAGCAAACCTTATTCGCGAAGGAAAGGATGTTCCAGAAAAACTAAATAAATTAGAAGTTACTGGAGAAAGCGTAAGATATGTATGGAAGCAGAAGATTTTTAATCCTTATTAGTTTATGATTTCTTGGAGTTGGGTGTGGGCGAGCCTAGCAGGCGGTGAGCCCACGCCTCCCCGGAGCTGGCGGCGGGGTCTGAGCAGTGATACCGCGCCCGTGAGGGGCTCCAGACCAGTGATGGAAAGCCCCAGAGGGCGCAGAACCCCGCCCTTCAGGGCGAGGAGCCGCCAGCAGGAATATAATTACAATGAACCCAAATCTGTAGATGATGATACATGCCATATATGCCGATGACAACCTAATTACTGTAAGGTTGTTGATGTTATAGAGATTGACCAATAGCTGGCGCAGAAAAGTTTAAAAATATATGTTCAGATGGGAAAGAGTGGTGGGTGGCATGGATAGCTCAATGCTTAGGTTCATGAGGACAATCCCAATAATGAAACGCATGCTGTCCAAGGCTGGTAACCGCTACTTCATTTACTTACCGACAGAGTACAACGAGATTTGGGAGTACCTGCATAAAAACAAAATCAAGGTGAACCTCATAATTGAAATACTGATGGATGACCAAAGCAAGTGATAACCATGGGGAGGGCAACATTTGGGGTTGGGTATGGTTAACATAATTAGTCCGAGGGTTGTGTTGGTGTTTACGTGGGGTGGTGAGGAGTTGGTAGCGGCAATGACCGACGTTGTCTATAGGGCCTATAGTATCGAGGATGCCCTGGATAGGGTCAGGAAGAACCCAGACATTGTTAGGCGTA
>Ga0081534_100136_pt1 | contig 26407 bp, 30 predicted proteins | sample MonGeyMetagenome_FD_71019 | JGI IMG/M metagenome (GOLD analysis project Ga0081534, IMG submission 71019) | Hypoxic/sulfidic aquatic microbial communities from Monarch Geyser, Yellowstone National Park, USA - MG (SPAdes) v1 (version 2) | ecosystem: Environmental > Aquatic > Thermal springs > Hot...
AACATTTTGAGCTTGGTGCCAGTGTCAGGCTTGACAGGGGACATTTTAAGCCGCCACCCTGGGTGCATTAAAACCCATATTGCAGTGCCCAAGCCTACCCCTATGACGCCAAAGCCAAGCAGGTAGGGGAGGCCCCTGAATACCATTTCCTCAAAGAGCGGGTAGTAGAGGCCTGTAACCACAATTTGTTCCAGGCCTGTCTCAAATGACCTGGGGAAGGGCACAAGGCTCTTAACGTAACTCACATAGTGCCGTTTTCTGCGGCCTCCTATGGACTCTACTGCAAGCTCTATGCCAGCAAAACGGTACATAAAGGAAGCAAAGATGTCAGGGCCAAAGTCCAGCAGTGCCTCCAGTGGGAGGAAAAGCAGGAAGTACTTGGCCAGCAGTGTGGGGTTAGTGTAGACCAGCACCATAGTAATCACCAGCTTGCCCCTTGCTCAGGGCCTGCTGAGGGCCCCAGCAGTAGGTAGAACATTGTGAAGCCGCTTATCACTGCAACAAAGATAAACAGGCTGTTACGGAAGGCCACGGCAAGGATAAAGGATAGGGCAAAGAGCATAATGCTGGAGTAGTAGCCGTACTTTGCGTTAGGCTCCCCATGCTTCCTAATGTAGAGGTTCTGATAGACACTGTCCCATAACATTATTAACAGCACTGCCCAAGACATACCATAGAAGACCCCATAGTATTTTATCAAAACCCATTGAGGGATTACCCAGTGGAAGGTAATTATCAGGTACATAATATATTCCATATTAACGCCAAGCAGTTGCCCAGCAAGGACTAGGAACACAAAGATTGTGATAAGAAGGGAGATATTGCTGGCAAGCGTGCTAATGGACTCCAGCCGCTCTAGCAGTTTCTCCTTGTCTTCTGACATTTAACTCCCATAATGGTCTAGGGTGTGAAAAGAAAAAAGGCTAACCAAAGTTCAAGATATGACCTTTATCTCCTTGCCAAGGTGCCGCTTAAGCCACCTCTGGTACTTTGGGCAGTGCTCCAGGTGCTGGGTGTACAGGTCTACTGGCACTGGAGCACGGCACCACCTGCAGTGAATTACCTTAACATCACTTTTCTGGTACCTCACGCCTGCCACCCCTTTAACGGCACAGCTGGGAGCTGGCCCATTGTGCTGTGGTACCCTATGCTGACCCAGAACTCCACCTCCCTGTGCCTAAAGTCAAGCGTCATTATGCCGTGGGCAGTCCTTGAGTTCAGTGGCACAATAAAGGCACTCCAGATTCTGCTGTACCTTGTTACACTGCCCAATACCCTCCCCTTGTCCCTTATCACCCGCTCCACGTCAGTGAAGGCACCCGCTATGGCCCTTGCCTCAGCCTCTGTGTAGGGGCCAAAGTACTTGTAGGAGGCGTTATCAACCAGCTCACGCCTGTACTCCCCATTGTTGATAAGCACGGCTACGTCATTAATGTACCCAATCAGCCTGCCCACGCTTTGGGTCAGGTACACTACCATGGGCCTTCCCGTCTAAGCTGTGTACAGAGGCCCTTATTAGTATTTAGTTATGCAAGCACCACAGCCCTCAGTGTGCCCTTTGTTCTGAACTCAAAGTAGGCCACAACCATTTTCAGGGTGTAGTAGTCCATAGGCTTCCTTTTTGATAACAGCCTTACGAATTTAAGGAGGGGCTTCCTTGACCTTAGGGCCTCAGTGAAGGCATCTTCTAAGTAGTCACCATAGATGCTAGCTAGGTACTCCTTAACCTCCCACATTGCTACGGGCTCCACTTTGCCCCCTATATAGATGCCCATCGGAAGTTAAATATTTTGTTTTAGGTAGTAAGTTCCCCATAAAGTGACATAATTGCGTCTAGAGACTTTTCCACGGCATCTTGGTCATTGAGCACTACGGCATCTTTTAGGCTCTGGAGCACTGTAATCAGCTTATCAATAGCCTCCAGCTTCTTGGCGTTCCTTTTCTTAGAGTTCTCTAGCCACTTAGCGGCAAAGTCCTTGCTCCAGAAAAGCCCGCAGAGGCAGTGCCCCATCTTAGCAATGTCAGCCTTAGCGTAGATACAGGGGCAAACTGTGGCCTCACTGCGTTCAGGCCTACAGGGGCAGTAGGGCTTGCCGTACTTGTCATAGTTCTCTAGAAGTTCCATTAACAGCTTGTTTCTCATTTGAGTGTCAAGGACTACAACATAGCCGTTAGCCTTGGCGTAGTTCTGAATTCTATCAATGAGCTGAGGGGTGTAGGGGTGTGTGGTAATGTAGGCCTTTAGGAATTTCTCATTGATAAATTTCTCCCAGCCTGAGGGGTCTACAGGTATCCCCTCCCAGTACACACAGCCCTTGCCCTCAGCCACCCTGAGGCAGAAGGCTGGCGTGGCATTGACCTTTTGCCCCACTTCCATGTGGGACAGGTTAAAGACCGTCACAGTGAGCTTGTGGTCTAGCAGTTCCTCAGTGGCCTTTGCCAGTGCTAATGCCAGAGGGCACACTGTGCAGTTGTCATCTACGTAGATTTCCATAGCGTAATTGCGTGGTGGTAGCTTAAGGGCCTTGGCATCAATCTCCACCTTAATGTTAGGGTCTATCAGCTTTTCATAGGCACTGGGCTCAGGCAGTAGAATCAATGCCTAACACCTCCAGTTCCCTGCTGTGCTGGCTGTACTGGAATCTGGAGCACTATGGGCTGTGACACACCTGCAGTGCCAGCCGTTTGTGCTGACAGCAGTAGGTTAATGTAGGTGGTTATGAATGTGTCACTCAGCACTGTGGTAATCAGGCTCTCAGGCTTGTCAAAGTCCACGTTATTGAGGGCCGTGAAGACCCTTAGGAAGTCCTCCCTATTAAGGGGCACCTTGCCTGCCAGGTACATTAGGTAGGTTTGCAGTATTCCCCTGACCTCCCTTGTTGCCGTCACAATGCTGTTGAGCTCCTTGTAATAATCAACAACCACCAGGATATTCTCCCTGTCAGTGTGAGCGTACTCTGTCATAAGCTTCACAAGCCGTAGCTGGAGGTTCTTGGCCACTACGCAGGCGTGAAGGGCGTCAGCTATCACCTTTGACAGCTCTGGAGGCTCTGGGGTAGTGGGCTGTTGTGCCTGGCCTGCTGACATATTCTCCCCTAAAGGGTAGACTACAGCCCCAAGCTATTAACCTGAGCTCTGGTCAAACCTTGGGCCTACGGCATAGGAGTGCCCTCAGGTGTTTTACTTGGGCAAGGTAACCATAGGACAAACACCATCAGCAAAAATGTTTTTCCCTATAGGCGTTTCAGGGGCTTTACCAAACAAAAATACCCTTAACGTTATTTTAACTTGGCCAAGTTAAACCCCTTAGAGCCCCTGGAGCTCCTTGATTTTCTTAAGGGACTCACGCAATTGCTTTATCTGCCGTTCAATGTCTTCTGCCGTGAGATTAGAGCCAGTGAGCTGTGACGCCACCCTCTGGTAGGTCTCCTTTTCATTGGCCTGTGCCTGGCCACTGGGCTGTGCATTGTTTGCCTCAGGCTCAGCATTAAGCCACTGCGTCAGCTCCTTATCCCTCTTTGGCTTCCCCTGCCCAGCCACTTCACTCACGTAGTTTGTAGAGGGCTCCCCAGGGTTTATCTGTCTAACTATTGGACTGACCTGTACGCCAGCTGGCTGTGCTATGGGCTGTCTCTTAGGCACCAGGATTGTGAGCTCAAAGAAGTATTTCTTATGCTTACTGAAACCACCAAAAACGTGCTGGACAAAGTACATTACAAGTTCTTGCCTTACCCTGGTCTCCCCACTCTTAACGTGATACCTCTGGGCGTACTGCTTTACGCTCCTAAGGATAAGAACCTTTGGCTTATTCTTCCTGCCTGGCAGGTGGGCTGTTACCACGGCCACCCAGGGGATACCCCTGTTTGACAGTTCCTGGGCAAAGTTCAGTGCCCTTAGAACTGCTGGAACGTAGTCCTTAGTAGGCCTGACGTACTGCCTCAGCTCCAGGAGCTTGACCCCTCCATATTCTACTGCTATTCCTGCCAGGCCTGTGGTGCCTGCAAAGCTCACATAGTAGATTGGCTCAGTCTCAACTGCCGTTAATTCCTGGAAGGCACTCCTAACGTACCTGTGCCTTCCCTCAGCAGGTTCCACTGCCCTTACCTGTGCCAGCTCAGCATAGTCCTCCCTGACAAATGCCTCAGCTTCACCTTCCTCAGCTATTTTGACGTACCTCAGCCCTTGTTGCTCATTATTTTGGCTATTTTCTGTAGACTTTACAAAACTATTGCCGTTACCTGTGCTGGACTCCACTGAACTACCCCAGAATAGTTGCTAGAGTTTAGCCTAATTTATCTTACTTTGGCTAGTTTTGGCTGACTTTAACTAGAAGGGCTAGCTAAAACCAGCAAAAACCAGCAAAAACTAGCTAAAGTAAGATAAAACTAGCTAAAACTGCCCTGGCAGGCATAATTAAGTGTAATTAACATGGTTAATTATGGGTAATTGTCTACAGCTTATATAGCCCCTCCCCTACCTAGAGTAGGTAGGGGTGATTTGTAGGGTGCCCCTGGGGACTAACCAGCACCCAGTTATTGGCCCTAGGCTGGAGCGGGAGACCCTAAAGGTGCCTATCTCAGAGTGGGTCTTAGCCAAGTACTGCATGGACTACGGCATTACAAGGCTCACGGCAAAAGACATTAAGTTTATCCTTGGCACAAAGTACCCGTTTGCAACATACTACGCTATTAGAATGTTCATAAGAGACGGTCTTCTAACACCCGTAAAGAAGTACACAGGCCTTTATGACGTCAATAAGGAGGCTATGCTTAGGGTGCTACAGCAGATTCCTGAGGCCGTGGGCAGAAGGGTAAGGAACATGAGCTCTGTGTCACAATGGGAGGAAGCCAGGGAGATTGCTGAGGCCTGGGTTAAGCTCAGGGACTGGGCATTACAACACGGTTCCGAAGGGACTAGCCCCCCCTCTGCTGTGGGCAAATTAGGGGCAGGAGCGGGAGGTGTGGAGTCAGTCCTGCTTACCCTCCCTCCAGGTGCCAGGAAGTACTTCCCAGTTGAGCGTATCCCTACGCCTAGCGGCCAGTACGCCTGGGTGGCAGTTCTTGGCAACCGTTATGTTATCCTGGAGGGCATAGCAAAGCAGGGCTGGGGCAGGGCCTACTGCGTTAGCTATGACTCCTTTAGGCCAGGTGCTAAGCTGTGTAGCCAGAGAATTGACACCCTGGTTAAGTACACTTCCAGGGTGACAGGGGCAGTAGTAGGGGAGAACTGGACTGAGCCAGAGCCCAGTGACTCAGCAGAAGGCCAGGTGGAGGCTGACCCTGGGGCTGACGGCATAGGTGAAGAAACGGGAGGGCTGTCTAACGCAGGGAGTGGTGGCAGTGCTGGCCCTGGCGTTAGCCCTGCTGGCCCTAGCGGCACTGGTACTGCTGGAGGCCCTGCTACTGGTGCCAGTGGCCTTCCTCCAGCTGGCACCTACATAGTGAGGGCCTACGTGAGGCAAGACGGCACTGTGGTGCTGGAAGGGGAGCTACCAGGTGTGAGGGGTGCTACCTATGCCCCTGTTATGAGCACTGACCCAATACCGAAGATAAGGAGGGTAGACCCAGTGCCCTTGCCACCTGACGCCAGGGGCATCTCCCTTGTGTTTGATAACGTGAGGGTGGTGGCCTCTGACGGCACTGTACGCCAGCTCCACGGGCTCCAGCCTTTGAGCACTGTGTTAGCCGCAGGTGACAGTCTAGCCTACACTGAGCCAGGCTTCCAGGTAGTTGATAGCATAATGTATGAGCTGAGCAAGGTAATGGACATTCACATTTACCACAGCCCTGGCAAAGACCCCAGGGGCACTGTACGCATAGAGGCAAGGCCCAGGGCAAAGGCACTGAAAAAGCTGGGGCTGGCAAGGGTGCTGAACCTCTTTGTGACCTTCCTGCACAGGCTGACAGGGGCCTTCCAGTCCATAGTGACAGCAATGACAAGGCTTAAATAATTGCGTAGGCTTGCATAGGGCTGGGTATAGGGGCAGAGCCTTAGAGGCCCTGGGTGCCCCGTACCCGTAGCAGGGCCCACCCCAGGGGCAGAGTGCCACGCCTAGAGGGGCCAGAACTGGGCTGGCTGGTGGGGCCCTGCTACGCTTCCACCACCACCCCTGCACCCCTCCCTGCCCGTCAAGGGCACTGGAGCAACTTCTACCCCTCCCTCCTTGGGGTGCAGAAGGGCACTGTGACGCTTGGGGTAGCCTCACGCCCCAGGGGCCTTTTGCAGTGCCTATGGTGTCTACCCTACAGATAGGCTTTTAACCCCTGAAGGGCACTGGTATAACTGCCCCAGAGGTGGGGCACTGTGACAGGGGAGGTAGGGGTAGGGAAGTTAGGGGAGGTCTACCTGAACTTTGTGGGCAAGCGTACCTACGGCCCTGCCCTCTTTTTGCAGGAGTCCATGACGTACCTGGAGTTTAACAGGGCCGTGGGTAACAGGCCTGTGCCCCTGGGCTCCTACATACTCTTTGCCCAGTGGACTAAGCAGGCCACCTACGTCTTTGCCCTTGGCAAGGTGACTGGCTACAGCTTCCTTGCCACTGACCAGGAACTAAAGCAGGCCTTTGCCACACTGGCTGAGCTGGAAAAGCAGTTACAGCAGAGCCAAGACCCTAACGCAAAGCAAGACCTGGAGAAAATGTCCAGGCTACTTGCCAAGCTCTATGACTCACTGCTGGGTGCCCAAACTGGCCAGAGCGGCTCCCTAATAGAGCGTGGCTGTGGCTCCTACATTGAGATAATCATAGACTATGACCCCAATGACTTCTATGAGCTTATGACGCTCTACATGAAATACTTTGGCAAGCTCCCGTTCAAGTACTTTGTGAGGGGCACCATAATTGCCTACACCCTTGACAGGGACAACATGCTGTACTGGAAGGGCAGGCCCTTTGCCAGGGGCCTGACAAAGGTGAAGCTGAGCTCCCAGGACTGGAAGCACATAATGACTAACTGGAAGTTCACTGACATTGACGTGGAGGACAAGGTAGCCTGGCTCACTGACTACAAACAGCTTAAGTCAAGGCACGCCAATGAGCGTCAGCTAATGCTGGAGATACTGAGGGACAAGGCAAAGGAAAAGGGTGGTCTAGATGTGCTCAGCCAGTGACTCACTGGGCAAGTACTTTAAAGACCCCAGGGTTATCCGTTTTTGTGAGTACTGCAGGAAGAACTTTGAAGACCCAGCAGATTGCTACGCCACCTACAACAAGATTGAGTTTTTCTACCACAGCCTTGGCCTTGTGAGGCGTACAGGTGACACTGACCTCAGGAAGCTGAGGGCTATGGGGCTTGTCTACTCAAAGAGGTTTAAGTTCTCAGGCAAGTACTTTACAGTTGAGGGCAACAGGTCAGTGGTGTTCTTCTACCCCACTGACAAGCTGGTGGAGATTTGCAGGAAGTACGCAGAGGGGAGGGCCAAGGGCACTGAGGAAGAGCTGGAGACAGAGGCGTACAGGGCCCTCTACGGCACAGCAAGGAGGGGTGAAGGCCAGTGAGTGACCTGTTAGAGTGCCAGAAGGACTGCATGGAAGCCCACCCACACTGCTACATGTGGTACAAGTACTGTGCCACCAAGCACAAGGACAACACAAAGGATAGGAGGGCCTGCTATGACGCCTGCTGGGTTTGGTGCATGGAACTGTGCCAGAGGGAGGGCACAGAGTGGGAGTACAGGCTGGCTGACTACCTGGAAGACGGCTGAAGGGCACTGGGAAGACAGTTTCTTTTTTGCTAGTGCCCTTAGACTTCCTGGCACTGCCTGTGGCACTCCAGAAGACACATGTTTTCACACAAAGACCTGGTTACAGGGGTTTGGTATTCCTGGGCACAAACCCTTTGACACTCCTTTTCACAGTGGTCAAGGCACTGCTGGGCATCTTCCTCAGAGCTGGGGAGCTCACTCAATGCTTACCCCTGGCGTCAGCAACACAGTTGAGGTTAATAAGTCTACTACATTTTAGATATCAAATAGCAAAGGTTTATTAGACAAGAAGGGAGAAACAAAAAATAGCGTGAGACTATGGCAAACGTGCTGGGTTCGGGCGTAGATGCCCTGAGGTCTTGGGTAGCACAGTGCAATGCCGCAGGTGGTGTGCCCATAATAAGGACTAAGTACGGTGGCAAGCCACTGCCTAACAGCTCAGTGATAGTTGCCTGCTGGGGCCACGGCAGTGAGGTAAGAGGTGGGGAGATAACCAATATATCCCCTGACGTGCTCCAGAGGCTGTCAATGACAAAGGACAAGTACAAGATACTCAGCTCCCTGTAAAGGCAAGGCCTAGCCCCAAGGTCTAAAGGGTTTTATCTTTTTCTTAACATTTTCTTCCTGGTGTGGGTAATGCACAAGCTCTACGCAGTGCTGGTTATAGCCTTGGTGCTACTGACCTTTATGCCCGTAGAGCTCCTTGCTGTCCCTCAGGCCAAGGCATCTACAACCTCAGGCTACGCCCCAGCAAAGCTCAATATGCCACCCATAGCCCTCCAGCCTATCCTGAGGCTCCCAAGCTCACTGACATATGCCTCATTTATCAGCCCCACCACGTTCATTGCCTCTAACTACTACGTGGCAGGGGCAAGCGGCCCCATAGCCTCAGGCGTGGCCTGGGGTGGTAACGCAGTAGTTGCCACGGTAGGGGAGGGAGTGACCCTTAACCTCACGCAGGCCTTTGGCAACACTGGCTCTAACTACCAAACAAGCCTTGCCAGGGGCAACATCTACTACGCTATCCTTATCCCTAACAGCACTGCACCAGCCCTGGCCAAGTTCAACCCACCACCAGCCACTGGCACCTTCTGGGACATAGACCCGCTAGCGGCAGGTAGCGTGACCGTAGGGCCTTCCTACTGGGAGGTGGAGGGGCCAGCCCTGCCAGCAGGCTACATAACCCCAGAGATTGACTCTGAGGGCCAGGCCTTCTTTGTTGCTCCAGTGGTCTTTGCCCAGGCCTCCAGCTACTGGCTAATGGTACTGGAAGACCCAGTGGCCTTCTACTACCCCTACATTAATGTGACAGAGCCCATAGCTGTGCCAGCTAACACCACAGGTGGTTACGGCTTTGGCTCAACTGACACCCCACAGCTCAACTCACTTACCACGCCAGTGGTTTCTGAGAACTACTACACCCTCACTAACCCGCAGAAGGGGCTGGCACAGTTCCCGTTTATCTATGTAATGGCCCCTGGCCTTAAGATTTACAAGACCAGTGCTGGTAGCCTGGAGTGGGTAGGCATCTACTCAGGTGTCGCCTGGTACCCTGTAGAAGTGGCAACACCCCAGGTAACCCAGTACTTTGTGGCCACTGGCCTCAATGTGTCAGTGAACCCTGGCATAGGCACTGTTACACTGCCCTACATGTTTAACGCCAAGTATATCCCAGGGAGCATAGGCACTGGGCCAATGAGGCCCACGCTTGTAATTGCCCCACTTGGCTTCACTGGCAGTGGTCAGGCCTTCCCCTACTGGCAGGTCACCTATTTCAGCCCAAGTGACATAAACAACACGGCAGAGTTCTACCCGCTTGCAGTAGTCCCTGAGGGCTATGACACCTACCTGGTGCTGGCAGGTGGCGTGGGTGTAACCCACCTCTACATATTACAGGTTAGGGTAGTCCCAGGGGCACTGAACCCAAGCTACTCAGTGCCAAGCGTGAGCCTAAGCCTTGTCAAGGAGATTAATTTCGGAGGCTACGGCAACCCTACATCTGCCGTGGTCAGTGGCAACTACGCCCTTGTGGGCACTGCGTCAGGTAACGTGGTGCTTGTGAACCTCCTAAGTGCAAGCATAGTGAACTACGTGAGCGTGGCAAGTGCCCCACTTTTCACGTACAGCAACCTCCAGCCACAGCCTAACCCAGTGCCCGTGGTTCCGTTTTTCACTGCAAACGTGAGTGAGGCACTGGTAGAGTCAGTGTTCCACGCCTGGGAACAAGTTTGGACTTGGGGCTATGATTTCCATGAATCTGCCGTGAGTTCTGTGGCTTACTCAGGGCAGGTGGCTGAGCTCTGGAACGCAATAAAGCCCTTCTATGGTGGCACCCACACAATAGCACTGGTGGACTGGAACCTCAACACACTGACAATGTCAGCCCCTGGCTTCACAGTGCCCTTTGTGAATGACGTGGAGGGCACAAATGACCCTGAGTATCTCTACATAAACGGAACACTCTACAATGTTGTTGAGACTGGAGCAATTAACCTGTGGAATAGGCCTGTGGCAGGTGTCTCAGCCACTGGCTCCCTTAAGGCCACTCTATCAACAGGTACACCCGAATCAGTGCCCTTGCCCCTCAACAGCACCTACGCCTACGCAATAGATGGTGTCACCCTCCAGGTCAGCAAGCTGTCAGTTCTCCCAGGCCAAACGGCACACCTGGTGCTGTACCCGTGGCTACAGCAGGGCCAAATAGCCTATGCACTCAACTACGGCTACGTGAACTCCAGTGTGCTCTATACCAAGTACGGCACAGTGACTGACCTGGAGACAACAAGCATTACCTACCCCAGCTTCTACAGCCAGAAGCTTGCCAATGAGCTCTATGACGTAGGGCTGAGCAATGTATCAACACACTTTGTTGTGACGCTAGCAAACACCCAGCTCCACCCACCACCCTACTTTGACACTGCCTCAGTTTGGGTGGGCACCTCAATCAATATCCCAGCCAATGCCCCAGTGCCTTTGTACAGCAACCTGCAGGCAACAGCAGGCTTCCAGGCCTACACTGACGTAGTGCCAGCCGTGAACAACAACCCTGAGGGCATATTCGCTACGGCATTCAAACAGGGAGCTGGCCCTGCCTTTGCCACCTCAGCAGTAGGCTATGTTGCTAACGGCATAATTGGTGCCTACCTTGCCGCTCAGACAGATGCCACGGCAACATCTGTTGCACTGGTGTCCACGGCTGGGGTGCTGAGCTCAGCCGCAGAGGTCAGTGGCTATGTAGGCATTGCAATTGTTGTTTGGGCTGGCGTAGACTATGCACTGGCAAAGTGGGGTGGCTTTGGTAATGCCTACGTGCAGAACTGGGTGGTTATGGCCCCTGAGTTCTATGACACACAAAACGGCAAGCTCTACACTGCAGTTGAGCTGGTGCTACCAGCATCTGAGGCAAGCAATGTGCCACACTATGAGCAAGTCCTGGGCAACTTCTTTAATGAGTCAGGGTTCTCAGGCTATTACTTCACAGTGGTCTATCCCTTCTACAGCTGGAGCCAGCTTAACGCCAGCATAGCCTCAGGTGCCTACCAGCCTGAGGTGAACCTTAGCCAGCTGGCACAGGGAGTGGCCTCCCAGTACGGGATACCTTACAATGACCTTGTGCTGACTGGCGTCAGGCTAATGATAATAACAAGAATTCACGCAAAGGAGACCTTCTGGCAGTACGTCACAGGCCCTGTGAACTTCCTTGTTGCCACAGTGGTAGGAACAACTTACCTTGACATAGAGGGCACCACCAATGCCGTGACGTTCACTGACCCAGCACAGATAGCTGACGTGCTCCAGTACGCCTCAATTGACAACTTCACGGCTCCCTTCCAGGCACAGGGAAGCTACGCAGTTGCCTCAGTGGCAATACCTCCTAATGACAGGCTGTCAATAGAGCTGGGAGGGACACCTGGTGCATATGCTGACACCACAGTGGAGCTCCACGGCTACCTGATTATGCCGCTCTACAACACAAGCACTGGCATATGGTACGGCAACCTGACCTACGGCAGGTACCTGCCGCTCCAGCTTGGCTCCACTGTGCTTGCTGACGGCCTCCCAGTGCCCATCTACTCAGGCAATGCGTCACTGAACAACTACACAGTGCCCGTGACTGGCCTCACTGGGGCACAGTACAGTGGGCTCTACTACTACACTGGGAGCGTAACGCCACTTGGCTACATAACAAGCGGCAACACGCTTGCCGTGACCTTCTACTCTAACAAGTCCTACCTGAGGCCCTACGCAGTGCCCCTGGCCAATATCTCAGGCTCTGACCTGCCCATGTTCTACGGCTTCCTTGTGAGCAACCCGCTCAGCACGGCAGTGAACGGCACCCTGATAGCACAGGTGCAGTCAGCACCATTCAACATTACGGCAAAGGCATTACAACAGCAGAAGGTGACCCTAGTGGTGCCTCCAGGCACCTCCCTTGTCTATGTGCCAATGTCAGCCCTAGCCTCCTACGCCTCCAGCAAGGGTGCCTACCTTAACGTCACCCTTGTGCTGTCAGGTGCCCCTAAGTTCAACTCCACCATAACTGAGGTTTGGGCACCAGGCAGGGGCCTGAGCTCAGTAGCTGAGAACCCCAAGCCACTGACAGGTGTCATGGTCTACTACTACAATGCCCTTAACGGCACTGTGATAGGCACTGGTACGGCAAAGCCAGGTGCTGACACCCTTAGTGTGGTGAACGGCACAGTCTACGCTAACGCCACAGGCTCAGGCTCACTGGTGCAGGGCCTGGTGTATGCTGGGGCCTACAGGGCTAACTGGCACATCTACAACATGACCCTGGGAGTCTTCTACAACAGCACAGCCGTTTACCTCCCAGCAGTGCCCAGCACCCTAAAGGCCACTGTGCCGTGGGGCACCAGCCCACTGGCAAACAGCTCAGCCACCTACTACTGGCTGAGCACCTGGGTCACCTACAGTGACGGGGCACCTGCTAACGCCACAGTGCTGGTCTACAACGGCTCAAAGCTGATAAGGCAGGTGAACGCATATGGTGTGGCCTACCTTGCCCTGCCCAAGGGCACTTACCTTGTCTCTGCCAAGGTCTACTACCCGCTCAATGCAAGCAAGGGCAGTGTGACGCTCAGCAATGTGACCGTGAACCTGACCTCAAACACCCTTGTAAGGCTATCAACAGCAGGCTGGGAGCTACCCTTCTACTCAAATGCACTGGCAATAGTGGGTGTGGCAGGCCCTGCTAACGCAGTTGCTGGTGCTGGCTTCACCCTGCCACTGAGGGCCTACGTCTACGCCCTTGCCGTGCCAAGTGCTAACCTGACCTATTCCAGTGCCTTTGGGACTGGCACAGCAGGGTACAGCCCAGCTAACGGCACTAGCGTGCTACCAGTGGAGGTGCCACTGGCACCAGCTAACGGCACCTACCTCATTAAGCTACAGTTCACAAGCTACCAGAACTCCACGGCCCTCAACACAACCTACCTTGTTGCGTACTACAAGGTGGTGCTTAGGGAGGTGCTCTACCTCTACGGCCTTGTCTACTGGCACGTGGTACAGCAGGCACACCCACCCTACCTACTGCCAGGTGACACAGTAGCAGTAGATGTTGCCTATTACGGCCCAGCCGTATCAGTGCCCGTGGGGCTCAGCCTTGGGCTGACCACGCTAGACCTGAGCCACTACCCGCAGGTGTCCACAAGGGCAATAACGCAGTTCACCAAGCAGTTCACAATAGAGGCTAACAGCACCTACTGGGTCAATAGCACTGTGACAGTGCCGTTTGCCCCTTACATGGTGATAACGGCAAGCTATAACGCCAGCAACCCATATGTGGTTCCGTGGTTCACCAATGTTACAGTGCCAATAGACCCAGTTGCTAACGTCAGCCTGCAAACAGTGTTTGGCTCACTGCTGTCAGGCAAGGCCGTGCCAGTCACGCTAAAGGTTATGTCTAACGTGCTCCCCTCACAGTCACACTATGCGTTCATTAACATCTATGACAACACCACGGGCAAGTACGTGCTTACCCTGCTTACCCAGCTCCAGCCTGTAATGTACATAAACAAGTACGTCACCTTTGAGAACTCAATGATACTTGGCGTGATACCAGAGCCAGCAGAGTACCACACCCTGACCCTTGTGCTGACTGGCGTGAGTATACCCTATGAGTCAGCCCTGAGGGTGCTGGTGGTCTCTAACAGCTTCCTTGTGTTCTTCCTGTTGTTCCTGGCTATCCTGATACTAGTAGCAATAACTGCTGGCGTGGTCTCAGGTGCCACCCACGCAATCTACAATGTTGCCCACAGGTACGTCAGGAGGGTCTCAGGTGACAGCAGGAGGTACGTCAGGGAGGTAAGAGGGCAGGGCTGGGGTGGCCACTACGTTAGGAGGGCAGGGGAGGACAGGGACAGGAAGCGTTACGTACACAAGGAGTAAGACATAGCTCCCTTTGCTAAGATTTTTAAGACTAGATATTTTTAGTTTGATAGGGTAAGGGGCTATGTCTATGTCAATGGGCACGGGAAACCCCAAAACGCCAGGGTACATTGTGGCCTTCTTTGGCCTGCTAGACGCAATCCTGCCGTTTGTAATGGGCACCACCTCTAATGCTGTTGTGCTGACCCTTGGCGTGCTGACACTCCTTGGCGGCATTGCTATGTCAATGCTGTCAAAGTGGGGCTACATACTTGCGTTCATAGCTGACACTGGCCTGCTGGTCTACAGCTTTGGCGTTAGCTACAATGTTGTGGAGCTCCTGCTCTCCCTGATACTTCTGTTCTATCTGATATATGTGGCCAAGAACTACGGCTTTGCTAAGAGGGTCTTCCAGCCTAAGGAGCCTCACTACATAAGTGGTTCTGAGAAGGCCCACAAGCACTACGTGGAGGACTAAATACCTGCCTCAATAACCTTTATTTTTTAAATCTGACCATCTTTTTAAGACTGGGCTTATAGGTTTACCCAAGGGGTACTATGCTTACAGAGCGTGCTAGGAAGCTGATAGGAGCTGTCATAGCTGTTGCCCTTATCCTGCTAGTCCTAATGCCCTTCCTGCCAATAACGGCACAAACCACCACCACACTCCCGAGTTCCTCAGGTTCCTCAGGCGTGGTGGAGTCAAAGAACTGGACAATCCTGCCTAGGCTGGCAAACGGCCTTGTCATAGCAAATGCCTCAGGTGTTTACATAACGCTCAACAACACGCAGTCAATTGCCACGCCAGCACCATTTGACCAGTTTATTAACATAACTGAGCAACAGGTAGTGCAAGCCCTGGGCACTACTGCTGGCTCAGCCCTGTGGAGCCAGGCTGAGGCTGGCCACTTCCTTAACACCTTGTTCCTGCTTAACGGCCAGCCCCTCTACGCCTGGGTTCAGAACTACAGTTCCAATTGGGTGGCCCTCTGGGTCAAACTGCCTAACGGTATCCCAGCCAAGGGGAACGTGAGCATATCAATGGAAGTTACAAGCAGTAACCAGTACCCTTACACTGGGGTCTACTCAGCCGTTTACAAGGGTTATGATAATGGTAAAGATGTGTTTGCCCAGTACGGCTACTTTAATGGTACAATACCCAGTGGGTGGACTGCTGTGGACTGGCACGGCTCATTCACGCCCACGCCTACAACAAGCGGGCTGGAGTTGTTAAATGGTGCAACATATTCAGGAACTTACATTTATGCATCTTTGCCAAACACTAACAACTACACAGTAATTGTGTCTTGGTGGTACAATGGCAAAGCTGACGGGCTTAATCAGGAACTTTATGGTAACCTGTCAAGCATTGAAAACATAACAGCAGTTGTAAGCTATCAGGGTTCCAGTTATGGTGGCTCCACAGCATATGCTAAATATGGCACTGCAGTACAAAATGAGTTTTACTTAGGGAAGGCGTTCATAGTAGATTCCAGCACCACATCTTCTGGTGTTGCCAGCTTCCAGGGACAGGGCACCTACTACGTGACCACGTACTTTGGGGTACAGGGGAACACCCAATACTATGGGTACACTACTGGCACTTCACCCTTCCAGCTTAATCTACCAAATAGCTTTAGCACATTCAGCTTGGCAACTGCTAAGGCAAACTCAACAGTGTTCATAAGTGCTGGAGACGGTGGTTTTGGTGCTTATGTTTATGTGGATACAGTGATAGTGATACCTACACCACCTAACAATGTAATGCCTTCTGTAAAGGCAGTGTCAGCTGTCCCTGGCCAGTACATAGCCTGGGGTTACAAGCCCTTAGGGAACACCCTCAACATAACAGTACAGGTGAAGAACTACACAGCTGGCCCTGGCACCTACCCTGGCCTTGTGCTCTACTCAACTAACATGGGCAACTACACAAGTGACAATATGACTAGCGGTTTCAGTGCCCTCACAGTGTCATTTACTGGTGCTGTGGCCTACCACGCCCCTTACTCAAAGACCTATGTCTTCCTGAACACCTCAGCCTTCACAGAGCCCGCACAGCCGTTTAACTTCACAGTTACCCTTGTAAAAGATGCATTTGGTGGCACCACTGTTTACAAGGTTTACATAAATAAAACTGGCTACATGTTGAACATAACCACGCCACTCCAGTGGGGTCAGATAGGGTTTGTAGGTCTAAGGGCTGACCCTGCCAGCTCTTTTGCTTCCACTGACCCAGTTGTTACAGCCTCTAATACAACACTGGGTGTTGAGGTCACCACTACCACAACAACTACAACAACAACCACAACTGCAACAAGCACCTTGACTTCTACCGTCACGGCCACTGTGACCACAAACGTCACAACAACTGCTACAGTGACCTCTACAGTCACAACAACTGTGGGGACTGCCACCACAGTAACTGTAACATTAACAAAGACCGTTTTGACAGCTAACGTTTACCCAAACGCAGTGTACGCATTCATAGTTGTGGCAGTCATTTTAATAGCTGTGTCAGCTGGCCTTACAGCCAGCAGGAGCACAGCACATAGTGACAAACGCAAGTACGTGAAGGGTGCCTAGACTTTAAACATCTTTTTAAGACTGGCTTTTTAGCTTTTTCTAGAGGGACAGAGGAATATGCCCACGAAAAAGATTATTGCGGCACTTGTCATAGCCCTGGCAGTCCTAGCGTTAGCAGTGCCTATGGCCGCAGTGCTCAGGCCAGCAAAGGCCGCAAGCACTGTTACTGTGACCCTTAAGGTTATCCCAGGCATAAAGTACACCTATGCACCCTCAGGTGCCTCCTACAACACCTCACAGGGCTCCCTGTCACTGGCAGGTGCCAATCTCTTTGTACAGGTGGAGTACACTAACGGCACTGTGATTTCCAGCCAGATGGTCACGGTCAATAAGAGCGGCTACATCACTGTGGCAGTGCCCAGTGGCACTGCTGTGGACATACTCATTAACGTGGCAGGCTTAGGTGGTGTTTATATTCCAGTGTCAGCAATCTATGACGCCACCTTTACGGCTAACACTGTCAGTAACGTCAGTGTCTCAATGAACGTGATACCGATAAAGCTGGTGCTGAGTAACGGCACTCCAGTAACAGTGCTTATGGCCACTGCCTGGACTTATAACCAAACAGGTGCTGTGGTCACTGACTTTGCTATGACAAACAATATAACTGGTGTCCCTAATGAGATAATCCCCTACTACCTTGGCAAGTACTTCTACACAAGCCCCATTAACCCACTGTGGCCTAACTACCTCTATGGGTGGTTTGAACTTGGCCCAAGCTACTACACCACGTTCAGCTATTGGGCACTGGGCAAGGAGGTGACGGTAACAGCCTACGGCACTAAGGGAGCTACAAAGTCACCCACGCCAGCAGGAGGGGCTATTGCCTTCCTTAACGGGACTAATTACTTCCTAGGTTTCTGGGTTCACTCTGCTGGCTACGTGGGCTACAACAACACACTGCCCAATCCCACGTGGCACCTGCTTTACACCCAGGCTGACCCAGCTAATGACACCAGCTATTGGCTCTTTGTGCCTGTGAACACAAGCACTGGCTGGGCACTCTTTGTGCCGTGGCTTAGCCTATCAGTCAGCTACGGCTACAGGTTTGCCTACCTAATTGCCACTAACGTGAACCAAACACCCTACACCTTTGTCTTCCACAGCCTCACGGGAAGCGGCTACATTAAGGCCACGCCAATGACCTTTGGCACCACGGGAATTACCTCACTCCCGTTCAACAAGACCCTAACGGCAGTTATGACAGGGCCAAACGCAGGGGCCTTTAACGGCACTAATGAGCTGGTGCTGGAGTATATAGGGTTATCACCATTCAACTACGCTAACGTGTCTAAGACAGGGGTGTTCTACACCAATATGACAAACGGCTGGGCACCAATAATACCTACAGCTAACCCGTGGCCGTTCAGCTACGGCAAGAAGATAGTGATAAACGGCAAGGTGTTTGCCCTTGCTATAAACTCCACCTCCACAGGCTACCTGTACCCCACTGGGAAGTTCACGGCTACACCCACGCTTTACGCCTACGGCACCCAGATATTCTACACTCCCTACAGGCTATCTAACAGCACCTCCAGCACTGCCTACGTGGTCATAAAGGGCAAGGTCACCACGCTCTACGGCAACTACACAGTGCCCAATGGGACTGTTGAGATAGTGGTAAACAATGGTGCCACTAATGTCTATACGGTCAATGCCTCAGTGAATGACGGCTCATTTACCAGCCCAGCCCTGTCACTGTCACCTACCACTAACTACACCTATGAGCTGATTTACTACAATGCCTCCACTGAGGTGCTATCCTCTAGCACAAGCGGCACTAACGTGGAGTTCTCAGGCACACCCTCAGGCTTCACCACACTGACCGTGGCCAGCACCAGCACAAGCACCAGCACAACTACAACAACCAGCCCCAGCACACCTACAAGCGTATCAATTAACCCGCTCTATGTGGCACTGGGCCTGGTATTCCTGGTAATAATTATAGTGACAGTAGTTGCCGCAACACATGGTGCCAAGCACGCAATAGAGGAAACCATAAGGAGATACGTTAAAGAGGACAGGGGAGACTACGTAACAGGGAGCTAACCCCTACCCCTACCTCCCTTTTTCTTTTTTGCTAAGGCAGTTCCCTAAGCAAGTCCTGGGCTGTCTTTGTCTCTGTGTAGTGTAAGATGCTCTCCAGTGAGCTGTGGCCTGTTATTTTGGCCACCACTGAGGGGCTGACCCCTTTTTTCAGCATGTAAGTGATAAAGGCGTACCTCAGGCTGTGGGTGTTAAAGCCAAAGGCCCTGCGGCAGTACACCTTGACGGCATCTTTTGGCTTTTCAGTGCTTGACACCCAGGCACAGGCTTGCTCTAAGAGCACCTTCCCAGTGCCCTTCCTCAGTTGCTCTGGCAACACCATAATACGCTGGTCTTTGGTGTCTTTGTGTTTCTCCACCTTTACAAGCACCTCAGCCCTTCCTGTGGCACAGAACTCCCGCAGGGCCTCCACAGCCTCCCCTACTCTGGAGCCGTTCCTTAGTTGAATTAGGAGTACCACATCTTGGGGTTTCTTTGTCTTATTAAGGTGTGATAGAATCTTTTGATAGGTATCAATAAAGTCTAACCCAGAATCCCACCCACGCCTAAGCCCCTCTAACTCATTTTCAAAGAGCCCACTGTCAAACCCCTTCTGCTTGGCCACTCCCCAGTCCCTGACACCTTTTGTAAGGAGATACTTTAAAAGGTAACGCCAGTTTATGACATAAGGGCAAGACCCTGTGTTACCGTTTCAGGTAACAGGAACACCTCACTACTAGAATAAGCTAAGTAAGTAATCTAATAAAACCAGTTTGTAACTACAAACGGCAGGGGCCTGGCCCTGGTGTACTATAGCTAACTGGCTCCCCAGTTTCTGGGTTTCTGCCCCAGCAGGGCATATTACAGTGCCCATTATTTTATGGTCAGTCAGAAGGGCCCCCAAGGTCTCCCAAGGTGGCCCTAAGAGCACTGGTACATAGCTGGGGCCAGTCCCTCCCAGCCCCTCCCAGCCTGAGGACAATCCTGTGCTACTCCAGCACGTTACTGGGGCTGTCTCCCAGTTTCTGGGCCCTCCCAAGGTGCCCCAGGGGTAAGGCTTTAATACTGTCTACAGTGTATACACAGGCAGGGTGGCTGGAGTGGAGTCAGTAGATTATGTAGTGGAGTTTGACGGGCCTGTGAAGTGTGAGGTGCAAGATGGTTACATGCTCAGGGTCTACGGCACTGATTTCATTCAGTCCTTCTTTAGAGGCACCCGTACTGTGCTGGAGCTCTGGGCCAAACCACTAAAGACCTCAGTGCTCCTTAACCTTGACTATGTGGACTACAAGCTTTTCCCTAACTACATAGAGTTCTACCTGGACAGGTTCCCTGTGAAGCTTGATAGAAAAGCCGCATGCTGGGCTACAGTGAGAATAGACTTTTAGTCCTCAGCCTTCCTCACGTAGTGCTTCCTCCCCTTTTCTTCCTCCACCACGCTCCTAACGTACCTTCTTGTAACAGGCCTGACGGCCCTCACGGGCCTGACAGCCCTTGGGAAGGCAAGGCCAGATACAAAGCCCAGCAGTGTACCAAAGGAGAACACTGACTCAGGCGTTATGTTGCCACTGAGCACTGTGAGGCCGCTCAATATGAACTGAACCACAGCCCAGAGTGCCTCCCCTATAGCCTGTAGGATATTAGTGAAGCCAAGGGCTGAGGTGTTGAGGTAGCCAAAGTAGATGGCCACGCCAATGAATATCAGCAGTAGGATTACAAGCCCCACGCTACGCTTTGACAGCACACCCAGGGCTACGCCCAGGATTAGGCCTCCCACAAATACCAGCACGTCAAAGAGCGTTATTACCGTACACTCCACCAGTTACATTTATTCCCCTAATTCTTAAAAAGCTTTGAATCTGTGCCAGTGCCGTCATTGGGTCTATCTCCACCTTTAGGTACTTCCTGTTGTACTCTGCCACCTTCTTGGCAATATCATATGGGAAGCCCTTGGCCTGGAGCACCTCACAGTAGGTTAGCGGCCTGGGAAGCCACCAGTGAATTGCCCTTCCAGAAAAGGAGGGGATAAGGATTGAGTCCCTGCTAAGCAGGAAGTCCCTATAGCTTACCCCAGGTAGGAGCCTGTTGTACTCTGGGCTGGTGTTGCGTTCCAAGTCCTCAGGGCTACATGGGAAGGGAGGGTGTAGAAAAAGTGCATGGGGCACTGGGTCAGTGGGCACTGGGATATTAGAGCTTGCCACCTGGAAGATGTAGGCTGTGTGCTCAGTTCTCACAAGATAGCCACCATTTTTGCCACGGGTAAGTATTAGGTCAAACCCTAGGGCAGGCTCAGTTGCCACGTTAATCCTAAGGGCACTGGTACAGCCCTCAGCCTCCCCAAAGATTCTGGTAAGCAGGGAGTAGGAGGGGTAGTTCACCTCCAGCCCAAGCATCTTGGCCCCTACGTAGTACGCTATTGCATTAGGGCTGTCAGGTGTCAATATGTTTACACAGGCATTAGCAACTGGTGCTGGTTCCTCCACAGTGTCACTTGGCACCCTGAGGGTGTCAAACAGCTTCTTTACATTAAAGTCACATATTAGAGGGTCTCTTATCACGTGCTTCCTGGCGTACCTCCTAAAGGCAGTGTTAATTGCCTCCAGGTAGTCACCAATTTCAAGGGCAGTGGCATCAATCTCTGCCTGGAGGTAGGCTATTGTAGATGGTGACCTTTTCCACACATGGAAAAGGGATTTAGACAGCCACCTGGCCTTCTTAAGTTCAATGTCTTCAAATATGTACACTAGACAGCCCTACCTGTCTATGCCTTCTACCAGGCTAATAATGCTTTCTAGCTTTGCAAGAAACTCTTTATCTGAGTTCCAGCCCCTTATCACTATCTCTTTGTTTTTGAACACACCCCACCTTATCCTTATGATAGGGTACAGGTTAAGGCCAAGCTGTGACATTGCCCCAAGCACCTCCTTTGCCTCACTGCTTACCTTGATACCGTGCTTTTCAGGGGCCTCAGGGGTGTAGAGGTGCTGAGTTATTGGCTCAGTGCCCCAGGCAGAGGCAATTGACTTGGTGGCGTAGTAACGTACTGTGAAGGCCACGTTATGCCTGTTTGCCAGCTCCCTGAGGTACCTCTTTGCCGTCTCACAGAGGGGACAGTTAGGGTCAGCTTCCTCCACTATCTCTATCATTTTCTCCTTGCCCTCTCAGCCAGCTTTTCTATGTAGTCATAAAAGCGTTCAGATGGTACCTCACTTACTTCCTCAGAGCTGAGGAAGACCCTAAAGCCCTGGCTCTGTACTGGCCTCACATCTTGCCACTGCTTAACCCCTATGCCGTCTACCAGGGGCACCATAAGCCTGGGCACCTTGGTGCCCTTCCTGAAACCCACAAGGTCAAAGCCACTGACTGCGTACTCCCCTGGCACAGGCTCTGGGGCTGGAGGGGTAGGAGGTGGTGCCTTGTGAACAAGGCTGTAAAGGTACATGCTGAACCTTGTGAGTGCCTCAGTGACATAATAGATTTCAGTAAACATTAGCTGGACACCCCACCACTGTGCCCTGTTGAGGGGCTGGCCTTAAGCACTATGTTGTAAATTTCCTCTTCCTTGGCTAAGGCCTGGAGCACGTCAATGAGCCTGAGAATTTCAGCCCTTGCCCTGTGGTAGTGCTTAAGCCTTATGAGCGTCACAAGGTTCTTCTTAACCTCCCCTATAGCGTTTTCATAGGCCACAAGCCTGTCCCTCAGGAAGGCCTCAGCTGGCTTCACCTCAATAAGGTGGACAATAAAGTGGTTCACGTCATTCATTATGCTGTAGAGCTCCCTCAGTGCATTATCTGTGCTGGTCTTTTCTATTAGTGAGTAAAGGCTCCAGAGCCTTGTTATTATGCTGTCCACGCTAAGACTTTTCTGCTGTACGCTTGCCACCCTCAGCCTCCCCTCCACCACCCTCTTTTTCAGTGCCCGTGGGTGCTGGGGCCTGCGGCAGTTCTCCCATGGTCTTTGCCACGGTCTTTACTTCCTCCACTATGCTTGTCATCTTGTCATTTATCTGGGCTATCAGGGCGTCAAAGTTGTCACTCTCCCTGTTGAGCTGTTTAATCTCATTACGCAGGGTGTCAAGGCTAACCTGCAGGTCTAGCAGTTCCTGAGCGTACTTAGCCACCCTCTGCGTCAGCTCACTGTAGAGTTCCTGGTACTTTGACACCCTGGCGTTAAGCTCATTAACCATGCCCTTGTACTCCAGTACTGCTTGCTCATACTCATAGGCAGTTCTGGCCAGCCTGTCCAGGTCTCCCTGGAGCTGTGCTATCTTATTCACTGCCTCCAGTGGTGCCAGCTGATTGCCCATAAGGCCGTGCGGGTCAAGTATTAACACAGTGCTCCTACCCTCTGTGACTTCCTCCAGGTTCTTAATGTCAGCCTCCCTCACTGTCACAGTGCCCACGGCCTTAGTTGCCACGTAGAAGCCAGTGAAGGTGGTGGGTGGGTAAGTGAGCACGTAGTTAGTGGGCTGGCCGTTAGCGTACAGGACTACCTCCTGCCTGGTTCCCCTGGCAATGCCTATTACGGTCACCAGGCCGTAGGTTATCACCCAGTACCTGGCACCCTCATAGCCCCTTGTCACCTTATGCGTTATGTAGGCTCCCTTTAGCCCCTCCCCTACCACGTAGACCAGCTTACCAAGCAGGCTAGATGCGGCATAGGTCTCAGCCCTCCCTGGGGTTACCGTAATCACAGCCTTGGGCACTGGGACACTGCTGGCCGTGGGCCTGGCAAGCTCCTTAGCCTTGCTTAGCAGGTCTTCCTTGTCACTCACTCTTACCACCTCCACATACAGCCTTGACAATCTCAGCAGATGCCTTGGCTATAGCCTCAGTTTGCAGTGACAGCACTCTGTCTTCCAGGCTGTCCACCCTCTTTTTCAAGTCCTCAATGAGCTGTAGCAGAATCTGATAGCGTTTGTCATTTGTATCTGCTATGCTGTTTATCAGCCCTTCCATGGTCTTTAAGGTGGTCTCAATATCAACTACCTGTGCCGCTTCCTCAGTGCTCACTGGCTACCACCTTCCTTAAGTCCATAGGCTACAAGGGCAGAGCCCACCAGGTCACCAGCAATGTTCCCAGGGAGCGGCTGGGCACCCTCCAGGCGTACCTTCACGCTCTCCCTGTTGTCAAAGTACATGTAGAGGTAGGCAAAGGCAAAGCCTACGGCATTAATTGCAATTATGTATAATGTAGGCATTGAGATAAGGCCAGCTAACCCCATCACTGAGATAGCAAAGAACACCACGCTCAGTGCTCCCAATGCCCTCCAGTCCACAGCTTATACCCAGGCAGTAAAAAGAGGGGCCAGCCTATTTTACGGGAACGCTTTTTCAAGTCATAATCCTGGACTTTATCTGATTTAGCTGGGCCTCAACCTCAGCTATAGCCTCCAGGAAAATTTTGCGGGAGGTAGGGTCTAGCTTGTCCCAGTGGTCTAGAATCCTTGTGAGGTACTGTAGCTGTTTTGCGGCTATGTAGGGTGAACCCACGTAGAGGTGTTTTACCCTCCTAGCCTGAGTGTCATAGTAATTAAGGTACATGTACTTTTTACCATGTACAATGCTCACATAAAGCTTAGCGTCAGCCAAACGCTTCACCACTGGTTACCCCTTAGTGCCTCAAACACCTTTTTCTGCAGTCCCTCAGGTGAAGGCACTGAGACAACATAGCTTGGCACACCATCTAAGAGTACCTGGTAGCTGTAGTACCCTACCCTGGGGTTTATGTCTCTCAGGACTGCCTTAACTGTTGTGACTTTGTTGCCGTCACTGACCACCCACGTACTGCGTGACCTGCCCCTGTGGCTGTACAATATTTTGAGGTTCATAGGGCCCCTGGCTAGTATAAAGCCTGGACAGAATCTAAAAGTGTTACTGCTATGCAAGGTCAAGCTTTGACCTTCCTCAGGGCTGACCTAAGCGTGGCTATACCCTCAGCCACGCAGTCCTGTAGCTCCTTAGGGGACTTAGTTTGTTCCTCACAGGCCTGCAGAAGTGAGTCAAAAATCTCAGATAGCCTGGTGTCACCTATCTTGTACTTGTTGAGCTCTTCCTGAACCTTTTCTATATACTCTTCCAATTCCATGTTACCCCTGCATGTTAAATGCCCGCTTATCTCTTAAACTTTATCCGTGCTCAGCCCATAAACAGCCTTTTAAGAAAATGTGCATGCTTAAGGTGGTCAGCCAGGTTTACCTCAAAGTTTTCATAGCTGAACTTGCCAGCATAAAGCGTGGCCCTATTAGACTCCCTCCTTAGGTCTTCCCTAAGCAGTGTCTTAATGATAGCCACGGCCTCCCCTAAGTCCTGGTACCCCAGTGACCTGTCAAAGGGTGCCACTATGTCAGTCCACCCTCCACCATCTCTGTAGACCACTGGCAGGGCCCCAGCTGACATAGCCTCAGCTATTGCAATGCCAAAGTGCTCTGGGAAGGGAGGGTGGAAGTACACCTTTGCCTTCCCTAACAGCTCTGCCAGTTGCTCCCTCTTTGCGTTAAAGACCATGTGGAAGTTATCAGCCTTATGAGTCTCTGCATGTGCCCTGATTTTCTCAATGACTGGCCCTGAGTAGCTTGACACAGTGCCTATCAGGTAGAACTCAGCCTCAGGCACCTCTGAGGCAATGCGTGGGATAACCTCCAGGTGTTTCTCAGGGCTGTACCTTGACACTGTCACTACAGTGTTCTCCCTCCTATCACTGTAGTAGCTGTGGAAAAACTTGTAGTCAATAGGAGGGTAAAGCACCTCTGCGTCACACCTGCTGTAGGCCTTGCAGATGTAGTTAGCAGTCCAGGTGGAGTTAGTCAGCACCATAATGGGTAGCCCAGCCTTTTGTGAGTATTTTCCCACGCTCTTTGCCAGCCTGGCCACAGCCCAGTCATAGAGCTTCCACTGCAGTTCCCCAGAGTGTTGTACATTGTAGTCAATGAGTGCTGGGAAGTGAATATAAGAAATATGTGCTATAAAGGGCACATTGCTCCTGGTCTCTATAGCCAGGTCATAGTCATTTAGCATTTTCTTAGCCTTGCCCATGACAGCCCTAATCTCCAGTAGTCTTCTAAGCCTGACAAGCCTGCCACGGGTGACCTTCCTAACCCAGCTGGCTCCCTTAATGTAGTTCACCTTAATATCCTTTGGCAGGAAGGGCTCCACCTGCGGGTCAATATAGGTGGTGTAGAGGTCTACAGAGTGCCCAAGCTCTCGCATAGCATTGTACATGCGTACTGCTAGAGTCTCCCCACCACCCCATTCCTCAAAAAGCATATGAATCAGTGCTATCCTCAAAGGTCTCCCTGGTCAATATGTACAGGTGGTAGATTTAGGCCTTGCTCTTTTTCTTGGCTAGCTCCCTAGCTATGGCTTCCTCCACCTTTTTCAGGCAGTCCTCAGGGCAAGGGTCTTTCCTACCCATAGGGCTTCCCTAAAAAGAGAATCGGAAGGGAAAAAATAAAAGTGTTGCCCCTGGCTATGGCTAATCCTCTCTACTAACGTAGTGCTTCCTTTCCTTGTCTTCCTCACCTACTGACCTGACAAACCTCTTTGCCTCAGCGGTTGCCCTTCTGACAAACTGGTGGCTTGCGTTATAGATGGCATGGGAGCCAGCGTAGACAGCCCCAACTATGATTAACAGCACTATGAAGCCTATGATGGCAAGGAATATCGGGTTTGTGAAGGCAACTGACTGGGTGTAGGTAGCTGTCACTACCTGG
>Ga0081534_100140_pt1 | contig 26103 bp, 21 predicted proteins | sample MonGeyMetagenome_FD_71019 | JGI IMG/M metagenome (GOLD analysis project Ga0081534, IMG submission 71019) | Hypoxic/sulfidic aquatic microbial communities from Monarch Geyser, Yellowstone National Park, USA - MG (SPAdes) v1 (version 2) | ecosystem: Environmental > Aquatic > Thermal springs > Hot...
CGAGTTCAGAAGGGCCTCCCAAGGCCTGGCCGCAGGCGAGGACGAGGACTACAGGAAGCTGCTGGAGGTGGCCAAGAACCTAGGCATAAACACAGAGGGCAAAACCAAGGAGCAGATACTGGAGGAGGTGAACCGCAAGGTCGCCGAGATGAACAAGAAGATAGCGCTAGGCTGACTTCCCTATTCCGAACGTCGTCCGCTTAGTTCTATGGTCCCTTCGTCCCATATAGGCCGTCTGAGATCGGCGTCTGGATCGCGCGGGGGCTGTAGCGGAGCCGCCAGGAGGCCGACGGCCCAGGCGGCGTGAAGACGGGGCGGATCAAACGCCGTCCATAGGCCGCCGTCCAAGGCCTGCCGCTGGGGGCAAGGGCTTGGGGAAATCCCCAATACAGACGCCAGGACCTGCGACTAGGTTAAGTTTTTAAGCGGAGGGCGCACAGACGCCGTGGAGCTCCCTGTGCTGGCGGAGCCGTGGCGCGACCTAGAGAAGTATAGAGAGCTGAGGCTCAGGGAGGCTCTGGCCGAGGCCCAGCTGGGGCTCGAGTTCCTGGAGGGGGGCCTTGTCCGCAACGCCGCCGGCAAGGCCTTCCAGGCCTGGAAGGCATATCTCGCATACCTCGCCGCAGGCCGCAGGGAGGAGCTTAGGGACGTCCTCCCGGGCTCGCGGAGGGCGCGCGCCGGCGGAGAGACTGCCGAGGTCGAGGAGGTGGACCTAGTGATTGCGCTGATGCCCACCAGCCGCATGTTGCAGATAGCCGCGGCGCTTGCAAGGCTGGGCGTCCAGGACGTGGTGGAGCCGACTGCCTTGGCGCTGCAGCTACACAGATATCAATACAACGGGCCGGACCCCGAGGGCTTCTTTTCCGACATATCGGACGACAAATCGGCCGCCCTGTTGATATGCACGCTCATGAGAAGGCTCGTGGGAGATAGAGACATCTATAGGCGGGTGTGCGCCGGCGGCAACGCCTAGTCTGCGTCAGGGCACCGGCCGCGCCGATTGAACCCTAGGGCCGCCCCGTCGGCTCGGCGAAATGCGCCGATGGAGCCGGCGGCAATACAGAAAGGTTATTGCTGTCTGCTCCTGACGAGCTCTATTAACAGCTTCTGGATCTCCAGGAGGGTGGTCTGGAGGGCGTCTATCCTCTTGTTGGTCTCGTCGATCCTCTTCGCCAGATCGTCTATCCTCGCCGATAGCGATTTGACGACCTCGTCGATCCTCCTATTCGTCTCGTCGATCCTCTTGTTGGTTTCGTCTATGCGTTGGCTGGTCTTATCTATCTTGTCCTCGAGCCTGGCGACCTCCGACCTCACGTCCTTCAGCTCGTTCACGATGGTGCCGAGGTAGAGGATGAAGATGTCCTCAGTGCCCAGCCTCTTCCCCTCCCTGACCTTAGCCAGGACGTGCTCAGCAGCGACCCTAAGCGCATCGTAGGTGATGGCAGAGACGTCGACCATAGAGCGGCCGCTTCGTCTTCATAAAAATATTATGCGCCACGTCGCCTCAGCAACGCCGTGGTTGTAGCCTTTGCTACGGCGCCAGCCGCCGTCATTCTATTGCGGCATTCGGCTTGACTGCCACGATACGGCTATGGGAGGACCCGCCGTCCTCCGAGCGGCCGCGGTCTGTCGCTGAGGTTTCTGCGGCTCTGCCGGCCGTAGGGAACCGGTAGCGCGGAGGCTGTGGATACAGCCGGCGGCCGCTCCCCCTCGGCGTTTCGTTCCGCGGGCTAACGGGGAGGTGGACTGCGGCCGCGCCCCGTCGAGCCCTCGCGAGATAGCCGGCGTGGAGGGATCGCCGGCGGGTCTGCGGCATCTCGTATTTAAATCTGCGCCGGCCTCCCGCAGGTGATCGAGACCTTCGAATGGCTTAGGGGGATCTCGGCCAGGTGGGATCTGGCCAACAGCGGCGTCTGGCCTCTGGACTACCGCGAGTATCTGGCCGAGCCCGGCGTGGATCTCGCCGACGCCGTCTCGCAGACCTACGGAGCCGATAGGGGGTCCATAGCGCTGACCTCAGGCGCCCAGGAGGGGAACTTCCTCGCCCTGTGGGCCTTGAGGAAGAAGGCGAGGAGGGCCGTCGTTTTCCTGCCGGAGTACGAGCCCATCTACAGGCTTCCCTCGGAGCTGGGCTACGAGACGGCGACGGCGTCGGGGGATCCGCTCCAGCGCGTGGAGGGCGGCGCCGTCATCCTCCTCTCGAACCCCAACAACCCGACGGGGAGGTATCTCGACGTGAGGAGGCTGCGGGAGCTGGCGGACGAGGCCAGGAGGAGGGGGTCCTATCTGGTCGTGGACGCCGTATTCGCCGACTTCGTCGACGACCCGAGGGGCCTCCCCGAGGAGGCCGCCGTCTTCAACTTCAGCACGGACAAGTTCTTCACGAGCTCGGTGAGGGTCGGCTGGAGCCTGGGGGACAGGGAGGTCGTCAGGGCCATGGCGGAGGCCAAGGACCTCTTCAACCCGGGCCCCAAGGAGCTCGAGGCGAGGGCCGGCTACGGGTTCCTCGCCAGGAGGGCCGAGGTCAAGAGGAGGAACGCGGCCTGGATATCGGAGAACTGGGCCGCGCTGAGGAGGGCCGTCAGGACGCCCGTGGAGTACAGAGAGCATATGCCCGTGGCGTTCCTGAGGCTGGGCTGCGACGGCGAGGAGGCCGCCCGCAGGCTCCTGGCGAGGGGAGTCGCGTCTGTGCCGGGCCGCTTCTTCGGCGTGAGGGACGCCTTGCGGGTCGGGCTGGCCAGGGTCAGGCCCGAGGAGTTCAAGGAGCCCCTAGCTGCGCTTGCCGAGGAGGTCGGCCGCTGCGCCTGAGCTCCGCCCCTTCCTGCGGCGGGCGGAGAGGTAGAACGCGGCGCCGGCGACGGCCGCGAGGGCGGCCGCCAGGGCGACGAGCGGCGTGGGGTCCAGAGCCCAGACGGCCTCGGCGTGGACGGGGCCCGACACGGCGAACTGCGTCGAGAGGACGCCGCTGACGTTCCACCCGACGAAGACGTATCTAAGCGGGAAGGGGGCCCATACCGCCGTGGGCTCCACGGACGGCGAGAGCACCGAGCCGACGGCGGCCCACCCCGGCGCGTTGACGACCACGCCGTATTTCGTCGTGAGGACGACGGCGCATTCCTCCCGGAACTGGGGGGAGGCCGATATGGGGCGGTCCACCGCCACCGTGGCGTTCGGCGACGTGGCGTTCAGGCCGACCCAGCCGCTGAAGACGTACCTACAGCCGGGGGGAGCCGGCGGGGCGGCCGCGTATATCGAGACGACCGAGCCGGCCGGGTAGTAGCCGTTGCCGCCCGACGCAGCGCCGGGGGGCTGGACCGAGACGTAGTAGTACCTCTCGACCGAATAGCTAGGCGTCTGCGGCCAGACGACGGTGGCGTTGGGCGTAAGGACGTAGACGGCGGTGCCGTTCCCGAGGGTCCCGTTGACCAGCGGGACCAGGCGGTAGACCGCGCGCGCCTCGACGGGCGAGACCACGGCTATGGTGCCGACGATCCTCCCGTCCACGAGCCACCCCACCGGCGCCAGCTCGACGTAGTCCAGCGACACCGGGGGAGGCGGGGGCACCTCCGCGCTTGCGTTGAGCCAGCCCGAGAAGGGCCGGGGCGAGCTCAGCACGACGTAGTACTGCCTGACGTAGGACGCGTAGACCGTCCGGTCCGCCGCCTCGCTGGCCGTCAAGAGGCAGCGGGTTCCGTTGGGGAACTGGACCTCCGGCGGCGGTTGCGGCGGGGAGCCCGAGGGGGCGAGCGCCGACCAGTTCCCGCAGCTGGAGGAAACCGTGTAGTTCACGAGGATTAGGGGGTAGGCCCCTTCCGGCGTCTCGTAGACCAAGTTGAGGCCCGCCGAGGACACGGAGAGCACGGGAGCGCCGACGTCGCGGCTGTACACAAGCCGCCCGCCGAGGTAGACCTCCAGGAGGCCCGTGGAGGTGCCGTAGATGGTGTAGGGCCCGTCGACGGCCACGGCGGTCCCCTTGTCGCCCGGCGGCAACGCGAGCCTGCAGCCGGGGCCTACGGCGAAGGAGTACGCAAGCCCCACCTTGACCGGCCTGGAGCCCAGCAACTGCGCCGTCCCGCCGTCCACTCTGTAGAAATACTGCGTCCCCCCTCTGACCACCGAGGCCGCGACGCAGTCCACGCTCGCGGCGAGCCCCGCGGGGTAGCCCCCGACGCCGATCGTCGAAACGCCGCCCGGCCCCGCCTCCACCACGTCGCCCTCGAGGTCCAGTATGTAGCCGACCCCGTTGAGGACCGCGGCGGCGTAGGGAGCCGCGGGGAGCCTGAAGGAGTAGGAGCCAGCGGGGGTGATGTAGACGCCCAGCGTCTGGTTCGCCGCGACGACCGCCACGCAGTCGGTGGCGAGGACGGTCGGAGTGAAGTTGAGCGGGTAGAAGGCCTTGAGCCCTCCTCTGAAGCCCACTATCGACACGCCCGCGCCCGTGTAGAAGCCTATACACGTAGGGCCCACGTAGGCCGGGGCTCCGCCCGAGAAGAGGAACCTCCCGTCTATGGAATACACCGAGACGCCCAGCTTGCCCACGGCCGCGTAGCCCGAGCCGTCGCTGAAGACGACCACCTGCGCCAACGCGGCGACGGCCAGCGCGGCGGTCAGCAGGATCGCGAGCCTCATGGCGACGGCGACCCGCCCCCGTTGCTACTGCCAGGCGTGTACTTGCCCACGATCCAGTAGGGCACGTTGCCCGAAGACGCCGACTGGAACGACCAGGTGCCGCTGCATGTGCCGGCTCCAGAGCCGTAGCTGCCGCTACCCCAGTTGAAGTTGCTGCAGTACCACGCCCCGTCTATCGTGGGCACGTAGGCCGACTGGCCGTTCGGCGGGCCGACCACAAACATCAGAACAGCCTCGGTGTAGCCCTCGAAGTACTCCACCACGACCTGGTTGGGGCCCGCGGTGCAGTGCGCCCGCGCCGAGTCGAACCGCGGAGACGTGAAGTAGAGCGCCGATATTACCTGTTGCCCGCAGACGCTCACCGCGGCGCCGTCGTCGTGCCACACCCCAACGTAGGGGTTATTCCAGGGGATGTACAGAGTGCCTGTATAGTTCAGCGACCAGTTGTCCCAGGTGGTGGCGGTGGGGTTGAGCCAGGCGGCGGCCCACTGCGGCGCCGTGTCGGTCTTGTCATATATGGTGAAGTAGGGCATAGCGAAGTTGGGCTCTTGCGACGACAGCGGCGGCGATCTCGAAGTGAGCCAGAAGTACACGCCGCCGACGGACCAGGTGCCCACATAGGTATTGAAGTTGGTGCCCTGGTAGACGTTAACCGGTATGCCCCAGTCGCTCCACTGCGGTATCTCGAAGTTGATGGGGTACGAGAGCGATCCGCAGCTCAGGTAGAGGGTTGCGGAGGCGCCTGGAGGGGCGTTGCCCTTGGCCCTCACATCTACGTAGACCGAGTAGGTCCCCGGCTGGAGGGGCACGGCCGCCGAGGTGCCGTTGAGGTAGAGCACAGCCGACGAGGAGGAGCTTGTTATATATATCCTCAGCGACGCCAGGAAGGACGGCATAGCCCCGCCTATCTGGACCGTGGCCGGCGCCGACGAGACGGTGAGAGTTCCGATCTGCACCCCCTGTAGCTGGACGTAGTACCAGCCGGAGCCGCCCGTGGCGTAGGCCGGCACCAGGAGGCCCGGCCTGACGGCAACCGCGTAGCCGCTGGAGCTCCCGCCCCAGGCCCCGATCCACCCGTTCATCTGGTTGAAGCCGCTGAGCTGCGAGCCGTTGAGAGGCGCGAACGAGCAGACGCCGGAGGCAGGCGGCGGGCCCGTCGGGGCCGTCGAGCTTGCGTTGACAAGCCCAAGCACGAAGGGGACGGCCCAGCTCCAGCTGTAGGCCCCGTAGCTTTGAGTCACGACGGCCTTGACCACCGTCGACGTGAAGGGCGCGAGGGCCCTGCACGTCGCGGTCCCCAGATATATGGGCACCTGCTCGCCGGGGCCGAACGCCGTCGGGCCGGCCGAGAACGTAGACGGCGTGCAGGACAGAAGGGTGGTGTTGTATATCAGCGACACCGAGAAGGAGGCAGGCAGGTAGCCGGTCGAGTTGTCGTAGACGTTGAGGTACAGCATGGCGGCGGCCGAGTCGCCCACCCTCCTCACCGCCGCGACGGTGCCGTTGGCGGCGACCCACGCGGCCGAGGGCCCCACGTAGACGTACATGTAGGCCAGCTGGCCGTTCTGCCTAACCCCTATATATTTATAGAGGCCAGGGCCCGGCGGACACCGCACCGAGAACGCCCCGGCCAGCTGCGGGCTTACCGGCGAGCTGAGGACGAGCGCGCTGGAGCTGCCGACCTCTAGGTAGTAGGCGAAGGGGGATCCGGGGCCAGCCGCCGAGAAGATGCAGGTGCCGTTGTAGGCGAGGGAGGCCGGCTGGTCCGGCGGCAGGGCCGCCGACCTCACCTGTTGCTCGCCTTGGACGGCCGTCTGCCTGAGGAGCTGGTAGTAGTATATCGCCGTCGCGACGAATATGGCGAAGATCACTACGAAGAAGACGAAGGCCGCGACGGTCGAGAGGCCCCTCATCGCCCCCACCAATCTATCGTCTGGCCGTCGTTGGTGGCCAGCCTGTAGCCGGGGTAGCCGAAGGGCAGTCCGGTCGCCACGGACGCGAGCGCGCCCGGCCCGGCCGACGCCGATATATTCGCCGCGGCCGCCGCGCCGCCCGCGATGTTGAGGGCGTACGCAGCCGTGAAGACGCAGGGCGTCTGGCCGAAGTTGTAGACCCAGATGGAGGCCGAGCCGCTGTTGTTCGTCACCGCCACTATGCGCGCCTGGCAGTACTGGGCCGACTGGGCCGACGCGAGCCGGCCCCTCTGCAGGAAGTATATATTGTAGAAAATGGAGAGGAGGAAGGCCGAAAGCGCCACGGTTATGACCAGAAGCAGGACTGAGGCGACTATCTCGGAGAGCCCCCTCATGCCAAAGGGCCGAGGCCGACCCATATAAACTTTACGTAGGGATGTGGCCGCCACGCCGCCCGCACAGCCTCGCCGGAGCTATTTTGCTACGTAAAATTTATATATTTGCGATTTGAGGCGGTCTATGAGAAAGGTCAGGGGTATCGAGCCCATAGTCGCCGCCGTGCTGCTGATAGTGCTGGCGGTGGTCGGCGCAGTACTGCTGTACCTATGGTTCGCCGGCTATGTGACGAAGGCCACGTCGCAGGCCGAGCAGATATCTGCAACCGAGAGGCTGAGCATAGAGGCCGCCAACCTCTCGTCCACCACAGGCGTGTCCTATCTCTACGTCAGGAACCTCGGCGGATCCAACGTCACGCTCGCCACGGCCTACCTCCTAAAGCCCGGCACGGTCAGCCCTCTATGCGCCCCATCCGCGATCACCGTATATAGAGGTCTGAGCACAGCGAGCAGCACGGTCTCGACGCTGTATCCGGGCCAGGACCAGCTCGTGAGGATAAGCTTCACCGGCTGTACCATCACCAGCGGCTACTCCTACGTGATAAAGATAGTGACGCAACAGGGCACGCAGTTCGCGGTCACGGTGACCGCCAGCTGATAGCTAGATAAATAAATCCTCCTTTTTCCCTATGCCTTTCCCCGAGTTTTTACTCCTCGCGGCGTCCGCCGCGGCTTCGGCGGCGTTTTTCGCCGCGGGCTACAGGCCCTACAGGCGCGCCGTATTTAGGGCCAGGCTGGAGGCCCAGATGCCCGAGGCGCTCCGCGCGATAGCTGACGCCGTATCGGGCGGCCTCGACTTGAGGAGCGCCTTCAACGTGGTCGCGTCGCTCGGCGTCTCGCCTATCGCCGACGTCTTCCGCCGGGTCGTGGCGCTCAGCTCAGTCGGCGGGGCTACGGCCGCCGAGGCCCTGTGGGCCGTGGCCGAGGAGCTGGACGTGCCTTCCTTCAAGCGCCTTGCGCTCATAGTGGTCGAGGCGGCGCGCTCCGGCGCCAGGCTGCCCGAGGTTCTGGGGACGGCGGCGCGGACGTTCGCGACGGTTATAGAGTTCAGGCGGGATCTGGCGGCGCAGCTCAGGCCCTACGTGCTCCTCTACTACGCCGTCGTGGGGCTCTTCGCGGTGCTCTCCGACGTGCTGATATACTTCCTGTTGCCGAGGCTCTCCCAGCTCTCCTCAAGCATCGCCACGTCGACCTTGAGGCCGGCCGTGCTGAACGCCCAGGACGCCTTGGCGGTCCTCCTCCTGACGGCCATCGCCCAGGCCCTAGTGGGCGGGTTGATAGTCGGCAGGGTGGTCTATTTCGACGCTAGGGCCGGGCTTGTCCACGCCTCGCTCGCCGCGGCTCTGTCCAGCGCAGTCCTCCTGGCCCCGCTATGGATGTCGTGAAGCTCCTCGAGGAGTACGAGGTCTCGGAGTACGTCCACGCCATGATTTATGTGGACGGGGAGGGCTTTAGGGTCTACAGGGCGGCGGAGCCCCCGCTCGACGACGAGGAGAGGGCCCAGCTGGCGCGGCTGAAGAACGCCATACAGAACATCGGCGACGTGAAGGACGGCGTGCTCAAACTGACGCAGGAGAGGAAGGCCGAGTACCTCGAGGAGCTGGTGAGGAGGGCCGTGGAGGAGTTCAAGCTCAAGTTCGACGAGAGGTCCAGAGGCAAGATCATGTACTACCTCCGCCGGGATCTCCTGGGCTACGGCGTCTTGGACCCGTTCTTCAGGGACCCCTACATAGAGGATATACATGTGGACGGGCCCGGCCTGCCGATCTACGTCTGGCACAGCCGTTGGGAGTCCCTCAGGACCCACGTCGTGTTGTCTCCGGCGGAGGCCGACGCCTTGGCCCAGAGGATCTCGGCGATAGTCGGCAAGGCCATCTCCTACGCCGACCCCATCCTGGAGGGGATGCTGCCGGAGGGCTTCCGCGTGGAGCTCGTGATCCCGCCGGCCTCCCCCAGGGGGCCCTCCATGGTCGTGAGGAAGTTCTTCGTGGAGCCGACAACGCTGGTCGATCTGGTCAAGATGGGCACGATATCCCCGGCCGCCGTCGCCTACCTCTGGCTCATGCTCGACTACGGCAGGAACGTGGTCATAGTGGGGCCCACCGGAGCCGGGAAGACCACGCTCCTCAACGCCCTTCTCTACATGGTGAGGCCCGACGCCAAGATACTCACCATAGAGGACACCCGCGAGATAAACCTGGTGCACGACCACTGGCAGGCCCTCCTGACGCGGCCCAGCAGGTCCGAGGCCGTCAGAGACGTGTCGGCGCTCGACCTCCTGGCGGTGGCCATGAGGTCCAGGCCGGACTACGTCGTGGTGGGCGAGGTGAGGGGCGAGGAGGCCTATGTGCTGTTCCAGGCCTTCGGCTCGGGCCACTCCGGCGCCACCACGATACACGCCGAGACCGTCGAGGACGCCATCAAGAGGCTCCTGTCGAGGCCCATGGCGATACCCCCCATGTTGCTGGGGCTGGCCCATATCTTCGTCCGCATCGCGAGGGTGAAGGTGGGGGACCAGATAGTGCGGAGGGTCGTCGAGATCGTGGAGAACCTGGGGGTCGCCAGAGGCAGGAGGCCGAGGCTCCACCACGTCTTCAGGTGGAATCCCGACGGAGACGTGCTGGAGCAGATAGCCGACAGCAGACACTTCGAGGTGGTCTCCAGATCCCGCTTCGTCCCCGTGGACTACCTCAGACAGGAACATCGGAGGAGGACCGCGTTGATAGAGGCCATGGCGAGGCGCGGCTTCACGTCTCCCTACATAGTCGCCAAGATATTCTCGAGATACGCCGTGGATCCCGAAGGGGCCCTGAAGGCGGCTGAGGAGGGGACCGTATGAGGGCTTTCTTCGAGCTCTACAGGCTGAGCGGCATGGCCTACCCCTACAGGCGCTACATGGCCCTTCTGTCCGCCGTCCCGCCGGCCTCGGCAGCTGCGGCCGGCCTGGCCGCGTGGGTCGCCACGGGGCTTCCGCTGGCCGGCCTCGCCCTGGGCGCGGCGGTCGGGCTGACGGCGCTGGCGGCCATGGTGCTCTACCCCCTCCACCTCATATCCGCCCGGAGGACCCACTTCGAGGTCAACCTGCCCTACACGCTGGGCGTCCTCCTGCCGCTCCTCACCGCGGGGGTCCCCCTCGGCAGAGCCGTGGCGAGAGTCGCCGAGACCGAGGAGGATAGGTACATAGCCAGAGAGCTGTCGCTGGTGGTGAGGGATATGGCCGTCATGGGGTCGAGCCCCATAGACGCCTTGATGCACAGCGCCGAGAGGGTGCCGAGCCAGAGCTACAGGGAGACCGTCAACCTCCTGGCCAGATCCTCGCGGATCACCGAGAGGCTCGACGCAGTGCTCATGGCTAGGCTCGACTGGATGTTGAGGCAGAAGCAGATAAGGGCGGCGTCCCTCGTGCGGTCCCTGGCCGTGCTGTTCGAGATGTACGTAATAGCGGTCCAGCTCCTGCCCATACTTATAGCCATAATATCGCTGTCCCTCAGCCCCCTCGGACCTCTGCAGATAGGGCCCCTCTCCCTCGACCCGCTGACCGTCCTCGTCCTCTCCGGCCTTATCTACAGCCCGCTGGCGGGCGCAGTGTTCTACATCTTGTTCGACTCCTCGCTGAATATATAGATTTGGGCCGACCTGCGCTTCGCGATCCGTCGGCGCGTAGCTCCTCGGCGGTGCCTCATGCCGTCCGCGGGGAGCTCGCGCCACGGCGAAACGCGGTGCGTCAACGATCCACATGCATCCCCGGCGCCCGGGCTGAAGGCGTACGCGTCCGGCCAAGCGTCGACCGGCCGCCACGCGGCGTGGTCGCGCGGATGCGGAGGGGGAGGTCGCCGAGAGGCTTAGGAGAAACGCGGCGGCGATCTGCCGCAGGCCGGCTACTCGCCGCTTTATCCCGTTTTCGACTTCGCGGCGGCCGCGGGTTTGAGGCGGGTAGAGGTAGGGCGGCTCCTTTACTGGGTTGCGTTGGCGATGTTTAGGCGGCGCGCTGGGCCGGGGACGGCGTTAGATCTCTGGCCTTGGGGCCGGGCCTCGACCTCCTCACGGCGTTTTTTAAGGGAGATGTTTTATTGGCTTTGTTGAAGGGCTGTCTTGGCCTCGTTTAGCATCTTCTTTATCTTTTCCACGCCGGCTTTTACGTAATCGATTGTTAGCTTGCCTTCGTGGAACCCCCAGACGTGTAGGTCGTATGCGGCGTTCCAGCCGTCTTGGACCCAGTCGCCCAGGTTTTTGGCGAGGGTCTTGCTGGCCATGCTGAGCAGATACGTGTACCACCTGCCCTCCCTGAGGAATCTGCCGTATTCGGGCGTTCTGTATTTCTCAGCCAGGGCCTTTACCACCTCCTCGGCGGCTTTGTAGGCCTTCTCGCTGGCCTGCACCGCGTCGCCTTTCTCTATGTACTCCGCGCACTCCTCCATGTACCTCTCGGCGATTTTTAGCCTCTCTCTGGAGCTCTCCTCGGGATCCCCGGCGCTTAGGGCGTCCAGCAACAGCCCCTCCACGTCGCCTCTTTTCGCCGGCTTCTTGATCGACTCCTCCACGGTCCAGTGGCCGGATTGCCTTATAAATCTGCCCGACGCGGTCGCCTAGGGAGGCGAAGGGGCGGGGAGAGGGGGAACTTTGTAGCCATGTCTCGATCCTATGGGGGTCCCCCTGTTCTATGGATAGGATCTCTAAGCTAGATCCCGCAGCTCCTCCAGCCGCGTCTCCTGGGCGTCGGCAGTGTTGCCCCTGCGGTTTTCCTACACCGCTTCAGGCCCCCATCCATGTCCGATGCGCGCTCTCTATAGATTTCGTCAAATCTATATAAATTTTATAGAATATTCGTCTTAATTAAATTATTGAAACTCTATTTAGTGGGCCTCAAGTACTTGAATCATATACCTACGTCTTCCGCGATTCATTATATATCTATCGCAATTGCGCGTAGATATGTGGTATAAATTATCATCAACCTACGGGATTTTATGCATTTCAGACCGGGAATTTATTAAGTCCTCCCAGTTACGCGCCCCATGCGGGTCGACCTCTCCGCGACCGTATGGACGGCGGTTGGGGGAATACTCGTGTTCTTGATGATACCTGCGATAGGCTTCCTCGAGGCTGGGTTCGTCAGGCGCTCCAACGTCATAAACGCCATGATGAAGGGCATGTTGGCCTTCCTGGTGTTCTTCCCCATATGGTTCTTCGTGTTTCCCTACTACTACGCCGGGGTCCTCCAGGGCGGCTACTACCCGACGGGGCAGGGCGTAGGCGTGCCTATGTACATATACGCCTTCTTCCTCGGCGCATTCGGGGCGGTCACGCTGGCCCTCATATTCGCCGGAGCCCCCGAGAGGCTCAAGTTCGGCGGGTGGCTCGCGTTTGCGGTCTTCTTCTCGGCCGTCCAGTGGCCCCTCGTCTCCTCGTGGATATGGGGAAACGGCTTTCTCTACAACTTGGGCCGGTACTTCGGCCTCTCCGGATACGGCGTGAGGGACTTCGCCGGCGGCACCGTGGTGCACGCCTACGCGGGCCTGGCGGGCGCCGTGGCCACCTGGCTGCTGGGGCTTTCCATGGCCAAGAGGGCCAAGGCAAACGGGGAGGACTTGGCCCCGGCGTATAAGGAGGCGGCGGAGTACCGCAGGTCGGAGCTCCCCTACGCGATAGTGGGCACGGCCCTGCTCTTCTTCGGCTGGTTCGGCTTCAACGGCGGCTCCACCATATCGGTCTCGGAGCAGACGGGCTACGCCATAGCCAACACGGCAACGGCGGGCTCCCTCGCCGGCCTCGTGTCGCTCCTCCTGGCGAGAAGGGCAGAGGGGCTCTGGAGCCCGGCGGCCACTATAGGCGGAATAATCGGCGGCCTGGTCATGATAACCCCCCTGGCCGGCTTCGTGGAGCCCTGGGCCGCATCCGCCGTCGGCGTTCTGGCCGGCTTCATCACCTACTACGGCACCAAGCTGGTGGAGAGGCGCATACCCATCGACGACCCTATAGGAGGCCTGCCGGCCCACGGCTTCAACGGCGTCGTGGGCAGCGCGCTGGTGCCCGTCTTGTCCTCGCCAAGCGTCGGCGGCCTCGCCGGCCTCATATACGGGGGTCCGCCCCTATGGGTCGCCGTGCAGTGGCTGGGCATGGCCATAGCGCTGGGCTTCGTCGTGGCCACGACCGCCGCCGCCTTCTGGATATTGATAAAGCTGGGCTTCCGCGCCTCCGCCGAGGAGGAGCTCGTGGGCCTCGACGCGGTGGACCACGGAGTCGTGAGGCCATGAAGCTCGTGAAGGCCGTAGTTAGGGAGGACAAGATCAACGACGTGCTCGAGGCCCTCGTGGCGGCCGGCTTCACGGGCGCCACGGTGTATAGAGACGCGGGGGGCATGGGCGGCGAGAGCGGCGTCGTGAAGATAAGGGGGAGGAGCTACGAGGCGCTGTTGCCTAGGGCCGTCATCGAGGTGGTAGTGGCCGACGAGGAGGTGGATAGGCTCATCGCCGTCATAATGTCGTCCGCGAGGACGGGGAGGCTCGGCGACGGCAGGATATTCGTCCTGCCCGTGCTGGACGCCCTGAGGATAAGAAACGGCGAGAGGTTAACTAAATAGGGCTGGTGTTTTTCCCATGATCACCATCCTCGACGTGGTGAACTCGGTGGATTATGTCAAGGCTAGGGACGAGATAGTCGAGTTCCTCCGCGACTATTTCGCCAAGTCGAGGACCAAGGGCGCCGTCGTCGGCGTCAGCGGCGGCGTGGATTCCTGCACGGCCCTTGCGCTGACGGCCTCCGCGCTGGGCCCGAGGCGCGTCTCCGCCTTGATACTCCCCAGCGGCTTCACGCCCAAACAAGACGTCGAGGACGCCGTGGCGGTGGCCAAACGGCTGGGCGTGAGGTACTACGTGGTGGCCATAGACCAGCTCCTGTCCGCCTACGCCGCGCTTCCCTTCTACGACGAGAGCGACGTGGTCGCCAGGGGGAACCTCATGGCGAGGATCAGGATGTCCATACTCTACTACTACGCCAACAAGAACAACCTCCTCGTCGTGGGCACAGGCGACAAGAGCGAGATCATGCTGGGCTACTTCACCAAGTACGGCGACGGCGGCGTCGACATACTCCCCATCGGCGATCTCTACAAGACCCAGGTGAGGCAGATGGCCAAATTCCTCGGGCTTCCCGAGCCCATAGCGCTCAAGCCCTCGAGCCCCCGCCTCTGGGCCGGGCAGACCGCGGAGGGCGAGCTCGGCATGAAGTACGGCGACATAGACCTGGTCCTATACGCCTACGAGATCGGCATACCCAAGGAGGACATACCCGCGGAGACCGGCCTGAGCAGATCCAGAGTGGAGTCGATCCTCGCGAGGGTTAGGGAGAACGCCCACAAGAGGGCGCCGCCGCCGGTGGCCAAGCTGGCCAAGTCCCGCTTGATAACGCGGCGGACCTCAAAGCCCTAAGTCCAACACATCGAACCCCCTATGACAAGGACGACCCCCTCTGGGGCTACGCGTCGGCGCGAGTCTTAGGTCGCCCCGAGAAGCGCCGTCTACGTCAAGCTCTGGCGCGTCGGAATGTCGGCGGCCTCGACGGGTCTAGACGGCCGCCCGCGCCTCCCCTCGGCCCGGCGTCCGCGCGAGCAGCCACCTCCACAGAGGGATCGCCTCGACCCTCTCCCCCCGGACCTCGAGGACGTCCTCCAGGTCCCAGGTGATGAGCAGAGGCCTCCTGCCCGTGGCCTCTACGGCCTCAGCGAGGGATTTCAGCTCTCTGCGGTCTATCTCGTCGACGGCTGAGGCGTATGTGACCTGCACAGCCTCGGCGTCGGTCACGAAGTCCGCCTCGCCTCTGCCCTTGAAGTATCTGGGCGCCTCGCCGCGGCGGAGCAGCTCAAGGGCCACCGCCGTCTCCATCTTCCTGCCCATCTGGCCCCGCGGGATGTAGGCAGGGTCTATGGGGTATATCTTCCTGGGCTGGAGGAGGGAGGTCTTGCCGAGGCCCCACCTGGGGAGCGCCACGATGTAGTAGGCCTCCTCGAGGTATTTCAGGTAGTTGGCGAGGGTCCTCTTGCTCTTGTCGAACCCCGCGGCCTTCATCCTCCTGTGGGCCGCGGATATGGAGAAGACCCCGGCGAAGGAGGCCTCAGCCATCGACATGAACAGCTCGAGGGAGGCGGCGTCCCTCACCCTGTGTCTCTCCACGACGTCGCGGTAGGCCACCGCGTCTCTGTAGGACTTGAGCAAGGCGGGGGCCAGGTCCGGGTGCAGGACCGCCTCCGGATATCCCCCCACCTCCAGATACTCCCTCAACGCGGCCAGGAGGCGCCCTCGGGAGGCCGGCGTCGCCGGGGACGGCGGCCCGAGCCCTCTGGCCCTCAGGAACTCGCGGAAGGAGAAGGGGAGGAGCACGTGCGATAGATAGCGGCCGCGGAGCTCGGTGGGCACCTCGCGGAGGGTCAGCCTGGAGGAGGAGCCGGCGACCACTACGGCGTACCTTCTGTCGAGAAGGGTCCTGACCCACCTCCCCCAGTGGGGTATGTTCTGCACCTCGTCCAGCAACAGGACCGGCGGATTGCCGGCCTCCGCCAACACCTTCAGGAAGGCGCCGAAGTGGCGCGGCGAAAGGCCTGCCAGCCTCACGTCCTCGAAATTCACATAGAGGGCCCTCGCCCTCCCGATCCTCGCCGCTGTTTGGTAGAGCAGATACGTCTTGCCCGCCCTCCTGGGCCCCACGACCGCGGCCGCAAGCCCCTCCACAGGCTCAACCGAGAGCTCCCTCTCGACCATCGCGGGAGGCCGCCACTCCAGCCACTCGGCGACCAGCTCCCTGAATACATGTTCCACGTAGGAAACAAAAACCCAACAAAAATGTTTCCTATAGGAAACACAACTACGATTCCCCCGCCTCATCGAAGATGGGGGCGAGGCCCTAACCGGCGAGAGGCCCCACGGCAGAGGGACGCCGGGCGGCTGACGGGGATCGAGGCCCGGCAGGCATATAGAGGCGCTGGCGCGCCTCAGGGGGCTTTAGGAGATATGTCGTGCTAACGTCAGCTGTAGGAGGTAGCGCTCTGCGGGGATGCGGACCAATGCGCCGAGGATCGCCGTACCCATTCTGAACCAGCCAATGGGCGCCTGGACTGCGGACCCTGTGGAGCGCAGGGGCGCTAGGAGGCTCCCCGCTCAGCCATTTCTCCCTTCATCTCCTCGAAGGCCCTCCTGACCTCCTCCACCGACGTCTCGTCCTCCAAGGTGCTCAAATCGCCGGGCTGCTGGCCCGCGGCCAGGGCCCTCAACACGCGCCTCATCACCTTCCCGGTCCTGGTCTTGGGCAGTTTGCCCACCACGGCGACCTTCCCCACGACCGCGACCGGCCCCAGCGCCTTCCTGAGATGCGCGACGACATCCTCCTCGGTGATGTTGGCGCCCTCCTTAGGCACGACGAAGACGCCCAGGACCTCGCCGCGCACCGGATCCGGCACGCCGACGACAGCGGCCTCGGCCACCGCGGGATGCGACGTCAGGAGGTCCTCCACCTCTCTGGTGGACAGCCTGTGGCCGGCCACCTTTATCACGTCGTCGGAGCGGCCCATTATGTGGAGATGCCCCTCCTCGTCGATATAGCCTATATCGCCCGTGTGGTAATAGCCGGGGAACTTGGACCAGTAGGACCTCACGTACCTATCGGGGTCGCCCCAGAGCGTGTGCAGAAACGCGGGCGGGAGGGGCGGCTTCACGGCCACGTGGCCCCTCTCGCCCGGAGGCAACTCCCTCCCGTCGTCGCTGAGTATGGCCACGCGGAGGGTCGGGTAGGGCAGGCCCACGGAGCCGTATTTATACCGGAAGCCGCCCAGGTTCATGGAGCCCGGCGCCGTGACGAAACACGCGGTCTCGGTCTGGCCCCAGATGTCGGCGATCTGGCAGCCGGGCCTTCCTCCGCACACGACGTCCCTCAGCCATCTGTAGGCCTCCTCGTTGAGCACCTCGCCGGTGGGGTACAGGGCCATGAGCCTCTCCAGGTTGTACCTCCTGGGCCACCCATCGCCGTATTTCATCAACAGCCTTATGGCCGTCGGCGAGAAGAGCATGTGGGTTACGCCGTACTTCTCGGCGATTTCCCACCAGACGCCGGGGTGGGGGTAGTCCGGCGCGTCTTCATACCACAGCACGGTCAGCCCGTTGAGGAGGGGGCCGTGGACCCCGTAGTGGTGGCCGGAGATCCAGCCGATGTCGGCCGTGGAGAAGAAGACTATGTCATCGCTGAACTCCCTCTCGGCGCCGGTCAGATGGCTGAAGGCGTACCAGATCCACACCATGTAGGCGCCGTGGAGGTGGAGTATCCCCTTGGGCTTGCCCGTGGTCCCGGAGGTATACAATATGAAGAGAGGCGCGTCCCCCTCGACCCATTCGGGCTCGGCGTAGGCCCCCGGGGGTATCTCGGCCAGCGCCTGGTGCCACCAGAGGTCCCTCCCGGCCCTCATCTCGACGTCAAGCCCGACCCTCCTGTAGACGATGGTCTGGACGTCGGCTCCGGAGATCCTCAGGGCCTCGTCGACCGTGGGCTTCAAGGGCGTTATCTTGCCCCTCCTCGTCATGCCGTCCGCCGTTATGACGAGGGAGGCCTTGGCGTCTGCCATCCTCTCGGCGAGGGCCTGGGCGCCGAAGCCCGAGAAGACCACCGTGTGGACCGCGCCGACGCGGTTGACGGCCAGCATGGCGATCATGGCCTCGGGGATCATCGGCATGTATATCGCCACGCGGTCCCCCTTGCCCACGCCGAGGCTTCTGAGCAGCACGGCGAGCCTGTTCACCTCCCTGTAGAGGTCCCAATACCTCAAGACCCTCGGCTCGCCGGAGGCGGGCACCCAGACCAGGGCCGCCTTGTTCCCCCTGCCCGCCTTGATGTGGCGGTCCAGCGCGTTGTAGGCTATGTTGGTCTTGCCCCCCACAAACCACCTATAGAAGGGCGGGTTGGAGTCGTCGTAGGTCTTGGTCCACCGCTCCTTCCAGTGGAGCCTTCCCGCCTGCTCCGCCCAGAAGCCGACGGGGTCCTCGAGGGATTTTCTATACACCTCTAGAAACTTCTCGGACATGGGGCCGGAGACACAGACCTAGTTAAATTTTTTCTCAATTTTACTTAATATATCTTCATTAAAATTTTATATAATGATAAAACCTATCGACAAGCGGGAACTCCCCCGCAGGCTCGCTACTCGACGTTGAGGACTAGGTACTTGGGCTCGGTGAAGTAGTACATGGTCGCCCTCACGCCCTCCCTCCAGCCGAAGCCCGACATCTTGACGCCGCCGTAGGGCAGCGCGTCGAAGCGGACCCTGGTGGAGTCGTTCACCATCACGGCGCCCGCCTTGACGGCCCTCGCCACCCTCAAGGCCCTTCTGTAGTCGGCCGTGAAGACCGCCGCCTGTAGCCCGTAGATCGTCGAGTTCGCGAGCTCCACGGCCTCCTCCTCGTCGTCGAAGGGAGCCACGGGGAGCACGGGGCCGAAGACCTCCTCTCTCAAGACCTTGGCTCCGGCGGCCCCGTCGGCGAACTTGAGGAGAGTCGGCTCGAAGAAGTAGCCCCTTCTGGCGATCCTCCTGCCTCCCCGCACCAGCTCTCCGCCCTTCGCAGTCGCGTCGGCCACGAGGCCCTCCATGGCCTTGACCATCTTCTCGGAAATCAACGGCCCCATGTCCGTGGACTCGTCGGCGGGGTCGCCCACCTTTATCGAGGCGACTCTCTCCGAAAGGATTTCCAGGAACTTCTCGAAGACGGGCCTCTCGACGTAGACCCTCTTAGTGGCGTTGCAGTTCTGGCCCGCGTTCTCGAACCTGGCCCTAGCCACTACGGCGGCCGCCTTCGCTATGTCGGCGTCGGCGAAGACTATGGCCGGGTCGGAGCCGCTGGGGGCCACCATGAACTTCTTCCCCCTGCCCGCCGCCTTGGCCGCCACCTGTAGCCCCACGGCGGTGCTGCCGGTGAAGGAGACCCCCGCCACTCTGGGGTTCTCTATGAACTCGTCGAAGACCTCCTCGCCGCTCCCCACCACGACCTTGACCACGCCGTCGGGCACCCCCGCCTTCTTGAGGAGCTCCGCCATCCTTAACGCCGTGAGGGGGGTGTGGGTCGAGGGCTTGACCACCGCCGTGTTGCCGGCCGCTATCACGGGGGCTACCTTGTGGGCGAAGGTGGAGGCCGGGTTGTTGTAGCTCAGAGCCCCGGCGACGACCCCCAGGGGCTCCCTCCCCTCGACCACAAGCCTGTGCTCGTTGCCGGGCGGGTATTCGTACGCGTCGACCCGGGGCGCCCTCCCCTCTAGGACGTATCTGGCCTCCTCGGCGCTTGCTCTGAATATCTCGACGGCCCTCTTGAGCTCCGCCCTGGCGTCCCTCACGGGCTTGCCCGATTCCGATACCAACACCCGCAGAAGCCCCTCGGAGTCCTGCTCTATATATTGGGCGGCCTTGAGGAGCAGCTTGCTTCTCTCGCGTAGCGGCGTCTCGGACCATCTGCGGAAGGCCTCCTCGGCCTCGTCGACCGCCCTCCTGACGTCCTCCCGTCCGGCCGCCGGAAGGGCCGCGATGACCTCCTCGGTGGCCGGATTCACCACGAAGACCTCCCCCATGGCCGCCGAATCCCATCAATTTATAAGTCTTTTTTTACTTGTTTGTGTGTTAGAATTTTATAATTATTTAAAATTATGAAAAAATATATAGTGGAAAAAACTTATATAGTGCTGATAGAGGCGCTCCATGCTCAGAACAGGGGAGCAGTACGTGGAGGGGATCAAGAGGAGGGAACACGCCGAGATCTTCGTACTGGGGAAGAGGGTGGACGACGTGACCGCGCACCCCTTCCTCAAGCCCTCGGTCAAATCCTTCAAGGCGACCTTCGACGCGGCCTTCGAGGAGGACACGAGGGGCCTGGCGAGGGCCTACAGCCCCTTCGTGGGGGAGGAGGTCAATAGGTTCGTCCACATACATCAAGGCCCGGAGGACCTCGTGGCGAAGGTCAAGCTCTTGAGGAAGCTGAGCCACAAGACGGGGACCTGCTTCCAGAGATGCGTGGGGTGGGACGCCCTCAACACCCTCTACGTCATTTCGGGCAAGATCGCCGAGAGGGAGGGGAGGAAGGAATATCTCAATAGATTCATAGAGTACTTGAAATATGTACAGAGGAACGACCTCGCCCTGGCGGGCGCCATGACGGACGTGAAGGGCGTGAGGACGCTCAGGCCCAGCGAACAGCCCAATAGGGACGCCTACGTCCACGTCGTGGAGGAAAAGGCCGGCGGCATCGTCGTGAGGGGGGCCAAGGCCAACATAACCGGCGTGGCCGTGGTGGACGAGGTCGTCGTGATGCCCACCAGGGCCATGACCGAGAGGGATGCGGAATACGCCGTGTCCTTCGCGATCCCCCTCGACACCCCCGGCGTCAAGGTGGTGGTCGGCAGGCAGATAAACGACGGGAGGAGGCTCGAGGGGGGCGAGATAGACGGACTGCCGTATATGTTCAACCACGAGGGCCTCCTGATACTGGAGGACGTCTTCGTCCCCTGGGAGAGGGTCTTCCTCTACAAGGAGTGGAGGTGGGCGGCGCAGTTCGTCGAGGTCTTCTCAAACTATCACAGACAGGGATACGCCGGATGCAAGTCGGGGCTGGGCGACGTGATAATAGGCACGGCGCACGGCCTCGCGAGGCAGCTGGGCATAGCCGACAAGCCCCACGTCCAGGAGAAGCTGACGGAGATGGTCTTCCTCAACGAGGCCATATACTCCGCGGGCCTCGCCGCGAGCTGGGAGGCCAGGAGGCTACTCAAAAACGGCGGCTGGTGGGTGGACCCCATGTACGCCAACGTGACGAAGCACCTGGTGGCGAGGTTTCCCTACGAGGTGGCCAAGCTGTCGCACGACATAGCCGGCGGCCTGCTCGGGACCGCCCCCAGCGAGGCCGACCTCAAGAACCCCGAGCTGAGGCCCCTACTCGAGAAGTACCTCCAAGGGGTCCCCGAGTTCACCGCGGAGGAGCGGCTGAGGCTGCTACGCCTCCTGGAGAACACGAGCCTCAGCGTAGCCTACCTCGTCGAGTCGGTCCACGGGGCCGGGAGCCCGCAGGCCCAGCGCATATCGATACAGAGGGTCTACGACTTCCAGAGGGCCGAGGCCATAGCGAGGAGGCTGGCCGGGCTTAAGGCGGAGGCGTCGGGGGACGCCAGGGCGGAGCCCCGCAGGCCCGCCGAGGCGGAGAAATGAAGGTCCGCGCCCTGGCCAGCAGGCCGCCTGTGACCGCCAGGCCGGATATAAGCATCAGGGAGGCTGCGGCCGTGATGGCGCGGAGGCGCATAGGCCTGTTGGTGCTGGTGGAGGGCGACGGGATATACGGCGTGGTGTCTGAGAGGGATATAGTGAGGGCCGTGGCGGGAGGCGTGGACATGGGGAGGCCCGTGGCCCTGATAGCGACGAGGGACGTCGTGACGGTAGACGCCGATGCCCCCGTGGCCGAGGCGGCCAGGCTCATGTACAGCCGCGGCATCAGGCATCTAGTGGTCACCGAGGGGGGCAGGCTCTACGGGGTGCTCTCCGTGAGGGACCTGATCGGCGAGGCCGTCCAGCTGGAGCGGGCCGTGGAGGGCGGCGAGGCCGTCGAGATGAACATGCCGGCCGATTGACGGACATGGGGGCATGGATCATATATCTTGCGACGTCTTGATCATAGGGTCGGGCCTGGCGGGTCTCAGGGCCGCCGCCGCGGCGGCCGAGTCGGGAGGCCGTCTGGACATCTGCGTGGTCACCAAGGTCTCCGGGCCCAGGTCCCACAGCATATCAGCCGAGGGCGGGATGGCGGGGGTGCTCTATCCGGACTCGGGCGACAGCCCGGAGCTGCACGCCTACGACACGGTCAAGGGGGGCGACTTCCTCGTGGACCAAGACGCGGCGATGGTGCTCGCCGAGGAGGCCCCCAGGGAGATAGCCTACCTCGAGAAGATCGGCGTTGCCTGGACCCGCACCCCCGACGGGAGGATAGCGCAGAGGCTCTTCGGAGGCATGTCCAGGCCGAGGACCGCCTTCGCCAAGGACAAGACGGGGCTGTACATAATGTCCGCCATCTACAGACACGTCAAGAAGCTCCCCGTGGAGTTCTACGAGGAGCATATGGTCACGAGGCTCGTGGTGAAGAACAAGAGGTTTCTCGGCGCCGTCGCCCTCGACTTGAGGCGAGGCGAGGCCAGGCTGTTCAAGGCCAAGGCGGGCGTGGTGGCCACCGGCGGCGGCGGGCGCATGTTCAAATTCACCACGATGGGCTACGCCAACACCGGCGAGATGCTGGGCTTCGCGCTCAGGTCCGGCCTTGCCCTCAAGGATATGGAGTTCGTCCAGTGGCACCCCACGGCGCTGGTCCCCAGCGGCATACTGGTCAGCGAGGCCGCGAGGGGGGAGGGCGGCTACCTCGTGAACAAGCAAGGCGAACGCTTCATGAAACGCTACGCACCCCAAAAAATGGAACTGGCCCCACGCGACATAGTGTCGAGGGCCATAGCCTCCGAGTGCGAGGCAGGCAGGGGCTTCATACACGAGGAGAGCGGCATGTGCTACGTGGGGCTGGACCTTAGGCATATAGATAGAGAGCGGCTGAAGGAGAGGCTCCCCCTCCTGCTGGAGGTGGCCAGGACGTACGCAGGGCTGGACCCCTCGGAGGATTTGATACCGGTGGCCCCGGCGGTCCACTACTTCATGGGGGGCATCCACGTCGATACGTACGGCCGCGTCCTCGCCCCGGACGGCTCTTGGGTTAGGGGGCTCTGGGCGGCCGGAGAGGCGGCCGCCGTGAGCGTGCACGGCGCCAACAGGCTCGGCTCGAACTCCCTCAGCGAATGCTCGGTATGGGGACGCCTCACCGGAGAAGCCGCGGCGAAATACGCCATGGAGGCGCCGACGCCTTCAACGGACGAGAGATACATAGAGGCGGCACAGGGGGAGGAGTCGAGGATATTCGACAAACTTCTGCACAAAGAAACCGGCGGCATCTCGGTGTATGAGCTCAAGGGCCGCCTCCAGGACGCCATGGAGCAACATTTCGGCCCCTTCAGGCAGGGATCGACCATGAAGGAGGGCATACCCAAGCTCCTCAAGATAAGGGAGGATTTCGCCAATGTGAGAGTGGAGGACGGAGGCAGGGTGTACAACCAGAACCTGAAGGACGCGTTGGAGCTGGACGGCATGATCGACGCGGCTCTGGCAGTTGCCTACGGCGCGCTCGCCAGACAGGAATCCAGAGGGGCTCACTACAGGCTGGACTACCCCAGGCGCGACGACGAGAACTGGCTGAAGCACACCGTGGCGTTCTTCAACGGAGGCCAGATACAGCTTTCGTACATACCGGTCAGAATAACGAAGTGGACTAAGTTCGAGGAGAGGAAGTACTAGGCCATGCCCGCCCTCACCGTCAAGGTAAAACGCTTCGACGGGAAGAAGAGCTGGTGGCAGGAATATAAAGTCGACATAAAGTCGAGGAAGATAAGCGTGCTGGACGTCTTGGTGAGGATAAAGGAGGAGCAAGATCCCACGCTGGCCGTCCGCTATTCTTGCCGCATGGCGATCTGCGGCTCCTGCGGGATGGTGATAAACGGAGTCCCGCGCCTCGCCTGTCAGACCCTTCTCGCGGAGATCAAAGACGACACGATAACCGTAGAGCCCATGTGGAACCACAGAGTGATAAAGGACTTGGTGGTCGACACAGAGCCCAACTTCGAGAAGCTGAGGAAGGTGAAGCCGTACACCATACGCGACCTCAAGGAGATCTATGAGTCGGATAGGGAGATTGGGCAGAAGCCGGAGGAACTCGAGAAGTACTACAACTTCGCGTACTGCATAGAGTGCGGGCTCTGCATGGCCGCCTGCCCCGTCGTGGCGACCAACCCGAGGTTCCTAGGCCCCATGGCTCTAGCCGCCGCGTACAGGTGGAGCGCCGACAGTAGGGACCAGGGCTGGCCCGTGCGCGCCAAGATAGTGGACACCGAGGAGGGCGTCTGGTCGTGCCACCTGGCCTATACGTGCTCCGCCGTATGTCCTAGGGGTGTGGATCCCGGCTTCGCGATACAGCTGGTCAAGGCGGCATTGATGAGGAGGGCGAAGAAGCTATGAGGGCCGGAAGGGGCGTGTTAGAGTGGTTTAGAGTCACGCTGGTGGATTGTCGGCGGCTTGTCTCCTCCAACCAACTTGCTGTGGCGTCTGCAAGCTCGGCGAATCGCTTGAAGCCCTCTAGGGGCTCTCTGCTACGCTTTATCATTATCGTGCGGTCCTTCCTGTGGCGCATCTTCGGCTCCTTGCCTGTCAGCGCCTCTACCGCGGCGGCTCGTATCCTTCAGCCACTGCATTATGGTGCCAAAGAATTCTTTGTAGAGCATGAAGCCCTCTAGTTGTCCCTCGTAACACTCAATCTCTATTTTGCCGTTGCTTTTTCGGTACACATTCGGCTCTCTGCCCGTGAGGGCCTTGATCAGCGCCGAGAGCCTCTCGGCGTCCGCCTCCCTGCCGCCGGGGGCGTCGGCCCTCGCCGCGGCGAAGCCCAAGGCCGCGTTAGCTCCATACCTGCCGAATGTAATCGTGTAGTCGTTCCTTATGCCGTCCACCTCCGCTGTTATCTTGAGCCTCAGCAACTTCCTGCCGCGCCGACTCATTTTGAGCTCGGCGCCCCCGTCTATTACCTTCACGTCGTACGTCTTGCGGACCTCCTTTACCGTCCCATCGGGACCCTTCAGCTTTAGGGTCACCTCTACCCTCTTCTCAAAGCCCTTCAGCGTTAGGGAGCTCCACGCCTTGCCCTCCTTCACCACCTCCAAGACCTTCCTGTACACATCTTTGCCTTCATCCCCAGCCCTCTGGAGTATATACTCTACGAACTTGGCCGCGTCGCCAGAGCCGTGAACTGAAAGCCATGCGGCGTACGCCAAGCCCTCTTTTAAGACCGAGACGTAGCCCGCCTTCCCGCCCTCCGGCATCTTCACCGTGAAGTGTCTGCCCTCCACGAGGCCCATGTCCCTAAGCCGCTTGGCCTCCCGCGCTATGCTGTCAGAGTTGGGGGAGCTGAATCTAACAATCAGCGCGCCCTCTACCAGCTTCATTTCGTACTTCGGCCACCCCTCCTTCAGCGTGAGGCCCTCCTCCAGCTTCTCCAGCCAGCGTCTGGCCTTCTTCTCATCCACCCAGCCCCTTGCGAGGGCCGTCTTGACGATCTCGGCAAGGATTTTTCTGAGTTTCTCGTATCCAGCCGCCAGCCTGTCGGTGTAGGCGTAGACGTGCCACTCGTCTCTATCGCCTACTTTCTTCACCTCTGCAGTGACGCCTGCCAGCTTCAAGAGACGGGCTGCAAGCTCGGCGCGGCTTCGATCCGTCGATTGGAACTGGAGCACGATCGTGTCGTCGCGTAGATACACGTTGTACTTCACGGCGGCGCCGCCCTCCGATATTGTCAAATCGGCAGCGACGGGGCCGTCCTCGGCCCTCCTCCTCAGCCCCTCCCAGCTGATGTTGAGGGCCCCCTCGGCCCCCAGCACCACGGCCCCAGCCAGCTTGTGGTTGATAACCCTTTCGTCACTCCCCTCAAGCAGGGGAGGCCCGTAGAGGAAGTAGAGGCGGGCAAGCCTGACCGCGTCGCCGCCGGACGCGACCACTTGGAACGCGCTCCTCCCGACGTCCTCCACCTCCGCCTTTATGCCGTAGGCCCTAAAGGCGGCCGCCCAGAGCAGGGCGATTGCGCGTTCGCCGCTGGCCAGGCCGACCTCTCCCCTCGCCGCGGACACGTATCCATCCCCACCTATGGCCCCCGAGATTACCGCGGCGAAGTACCTCAGGGATTCCTCATTCACGCCGAGCTTCTCAGCCTGTATAAGCAGGAGGGCCGGCGCTATAGCCTCCCTCGCGATCTTGTCGTCGTTCAGCTTATCCTTCAGCTCCTCTAGCTCTTTCTGCACATCTCCGCCTAAATGCCTCACGGCGACATCCACCACTTCGTCCCAGCGCTCGGCGACCCACTGCTTCAGCCCGTCCCAGCTCCCCGCCTTAACGCCCAGCCTCTTGAGCCACCCGCTCCCTCTGACGGCCCCGTCGAGCCCGTCGACGGGGGCGCGGACGTGAAGCCGGAGCTCCGATCTGGGCGAGCCGAGGCCCCCAGAGGACTTCCTCAAGTGCAGCAAGGCCGACA